>ERZ773055.464-NODE-464-length-24498-cov-3.229800_pt1 | contig 24498 bp, 18 predicted proteins | sample MGYA00580515_ERZ773055 | MGnify/ENA primary metagenome ERZ773055 (study PRJEB29015, sample SAMEA2737993) | human oral metagenome | biome: human oral; feature: human-associated habitat; material: dental | place: China | collected 2064 ...
CAACGCATTCTATCTACAACAGTAGAAATTATTGTTAATTATTAAACATAGTCAATTGCAATGCTAAGGTGTTGAATCTACAACAGTAGAAATTATTGTTAATTATTAAACAAAGTAGTCGGCGTTACTTCGACACTTGATCTACAACAGTAGAAATTATTGTTAATTATTAAACCCGTATCGCGGGAATAGATAATTAATTTGGCGAAAAATCGAATAAAAATGGTCATATTTTGCATTTTTTTGAGTGTTTTGACTAAAAAATTCCATAATTTCCTAATTTTATTCTCTTCTCTTCACTTTAAGACCTAGGTTTGTATTATTAAAAAAGTAGGTCTTATACCACGATGATATCACTTTCATCATGCTTTGCAAATCCATATCGTGAGATTTTACAGTTCTTTGAAGTCTCGATGATTAAGACTGAATCCTCTTCTTTAAACTTTTTTGAAAAGTTAAAATCAAGTTCAGATTTGATTAAGGCTAGAATTCGCGAACTGTTTTTAATTTCGTAAACCGAATACTGTTTTCTTTCACCAAAACGTAAAATAAACTTCGAAAATGCAGCTCTTAATTTATCATCCCGAATATCATAACTTACTAAAATCATCTTATTTTCTCCATTTTGATTCTTAACTAAAATATTCTTGTCAAAGTTTATATTTGTGTAGTTCTTTTTCTCAGTATATAGATAATCCAATATCCGTCATACCAAAAATTCAAAATATTTTCTACGTTCAACATCTTTAATCCATAAATAATATTTGCGAATATATAAATAAATTTCTTCACGATATTTAATTATTTCATTCAAGATGAGAAACTGATAATTTTTTGAAGCATTATATTTTAGTCTATACATACCGTGATATTTTTCAAAGTCATCCGACTTAATTGCGCCAAAATTATACATTTTTCTGATTGTGTAATCGACTATCGGTCTAAACGGCTCAATTAAATCACAGATTAAAGATTTTCTTTGATAAAACTCTTGGTGCAGATTACCAACATAGAGGTCAAAACCAAATAATGTAGCAGTGGCTTCAATGAGGGAAAATAGTAAAGTATACCCAACATCTAGAAGAAAATTAGTGACATCCATTTTTACTCTGGGAATTCGACCGTGCCATTCGACTTGATCAAAAATAGCTTTAAAATAAATCCTAGAAGCATTTCCTTCATACCCCATGATTTCTTGAATACTTTGACAATTTGGAATTTTTATTAAATACTCATGCATAAGATTCAAAGTATTATTATCATTCGTATCGCGTTTTTTTCTTATGGCAATGATCTGGTTTTTGATTTTATTTTCAATAATTTTCTGTGCAACAAGTAATGAATTCTCAAAAGAATATTGAATGCGCCTTAGTTCAGTATTACCATCAACTCCATTCAAAATTGTTAGATACGGACGAAATGAATATTTAAAGAAGATTATTGAAATCTTATATTTACGCAGTCTCTCAGCCAGACCAGAAGTAAGCGAAAAAGGACCGATCACAAAAATTGCGAGCACTCGATAACAAGTATACTGCATTTTGGCGATATCGTTTTCATCTTTGATTAGAATATTATCATTCTTAAAAGAGAGCTTATCCCCATCAATGCTATTGATAATAATGATTTTCTTATTTATATAATCTTCTCTAGAGATCAAGGCTGGTCCTTTCGCAAATTTTATTATAAATACAGTTTTCACATTTACTTAAGTTTTCTTGTTTAAAATCGCCCATATTAAAATTATGAATTTGGTTTAAAACTGATTTAAATTTATTAAACATGGTTTCGTTATTTTCAGGAAGCGAAACTGGGTAGGTTTTATTATCGTCGTAACTATAAAATTCAATTTGTTTAACTTCATACCCCATCTCCCTTAAGCATAAACACTGCGCATAGACCTGAAAAATATAACCATCATAAATCTTTTTGATTTTCTTTTTTCGTTCAGTAAGAGTCTTAGTTTTAGTATCATAAACATCGATTTTGCCATAAATCTGATATTCGTTTGAGCAAACGTCGATGGACTGTAAAATATGCTTTGATCCTGAATAACGCTTTCGATCGACCGCGGAATGTACTTCGGTTCCTTTTTGTTGAGGTAAATCTGTGTAGATAATTTTATCGGTGTCTTCATAAAGATTATGATAATAAATAGAGGCAGGACAGAAAATGAAATCATTAATCCAAGAAATTAAGATATAATCTTCCATATTCTAATCTTCATTTTATTATCATAGTTTTTAACGATTCACTTTTACAGTCAATAATTCCCCTTACTAATTTCTTCAACAAACTTTAACCAGTTTTCTGTAGAGATATCACAAATCCTCTTTTCGTCAATACCACTTTTGAGGTTCTTTAGCATGATGAGTCCTTTTCTAGCGATATTATAGGCACCATTAGCATCAGCATTTTCTGGCCAGTCTTTGTAATCTCGACGAGAATCATAGAAGGCACCCCTCGAATTCTTGACTGGAGAAATAATGTAATCATTATCCCTGATTGAGCTTTGATTGTTTTGTACTCCAGTATTAGTTTTGCTATTTCGCATTTGAAGAGTAAGTCTTAATAAATGCAAAAATCGTCTGAAAAAGTCTACATCATTTTGAGATAAGATCTGCTGTTTTAAATCCTGACCGAAATTAATATCATATTCATTGAAAAGTTGTTTAAATTTTTCATTTGGTGTCACAAGATCACTTATCCATTGTCCATTCTTATCTCGATACGTATCAAACCTATCACCATAAGTATAGATCTGCCAAACTTTCTGGCCCCATAACTTAGTATCTGGTCTGATTTTTTGATAGTCTACTTCAAAACAGAATAGGTCTTCTTGCTTATTGTATGAAATAGAATTAAACTTTGAAATAAGGTCTTTGGCCTTCTCAACGCTTTCATACCTTGTTGGAATAAACGAAGAGATAAAACCGGTAGTCGGGTCGATATTGCTAGTATAATTAGCTGGAATATAATAAATAATCCCATTTTGTTTGCCATTATATTGCTTAGAATATCCTTTTGTAAGTTGTAATGCGCGATATAGACCGCCGATCGATTCCGGATCGAGGTCTTTTCGAATAAAATAATTAAATTTATCGATCAAGGCTTTTTCAAATTTTTGATAAACTTGTTTTTCAATTTTAATTCTTGAATTTTTAAATCCAGTGTTAAGATTTTCAAGCATGATAACCGGCTGGTATTCGGTGATAATTTTTCCAATTTCATTAACGACTCTACTTAAGAATCCAGCTTTTAATTCTTTAATATTCTCGACCGTCTGCCATTCTTGCAAACTCTCCTTGCGTTGCTTTTCTTTTGCATCGAGCAAATCATGATAGTTTGTGGTAACAGTCTCGGTTTCTCCATTTTGATTCTTATATTGGCTAGAAATTTGATTTAAGGTTTGTTGTTTAATAATCTTTCCAGCGTCATCAATTAGCACTAAGTAGATAAGATGCCTCTCACCGCGGTCGATGCCGAGGAAATAATTTTTTGGACGAAGTTTAACAATTTGGTTAACCTCTTGATTAATTACAGAATCTTTTGAATGAAGCGGGGTACGATTAAGCTCAATTGGGAGATGAAGGAAAAACTTATCCATCATATAACGACGATCCTTTAATAAATCATAAGAGAATACCGACTCTTTTTTATGATTATTTTTGTTCTTATTTTGGATAGGCTTATTTTTCTCGTGAGTAACTTTATATTCTAGACTGGCTGGACGATAGAAAATTTCAGCTTCTCCAGAAATTTTATAACTATAATTAAATTTTTCTGCATTGATTTGATCAAATACTGCTTTTAGATATAAAGTATGGAGATTCGGTTTGCCCTTAGAGTTTTCAGAGAAATCCTTCGAGTAAAGTTGAAAGAAATATAGTTTACCATCATCAACAAGTTTTTTAATATAACTCTCTGGAATTTTAGTGAAATCCATTCGATAAGTATTTGGCGTTAAATCAGCAAGAAAATCGGATACATTCGTATAACTTTTTGGATCTTTTAGTTTGAAATTATAAACCTGCCATTCTTCATCTTTGCCTAAACAATTTTGATAGTAATTAATTAATTCATGATGATAGGTGAGATCCGCTTTTTGCTCATCATTATTTTTATCCTGACGATAATATTCATATTTTTTATGAAGTTCCGCGGGTATGGGATGCTTTTTGTCCCATTTTTCAGAAAAATATTTATGTGGAAAATCCTGATTAAGGCTTTTGAGAAAATATAAGTTCATTTTCTCGTAACAGCCTTGGCCTTGTAGTGATTCAGAAAAATTATGAGGTTCGAATAGATCAGCCTTGGCCTTGGTCTGGCTGTTAATAATTCCGATGTAGAATTTCTGACCTTTTTTAAAGACAGTGCCTAAGCAATCTTGCTCTTTAGATTTGCTCCAGCCATTGAGGAGCTGGGGACTGTCGAAAATTAATTTAGTTTTTTCAGTAGAAAAAGGTTTCTTAGTAAGATAATTCCTAGTTTTGTTATAGACAGGAATGATTTCTCGAAGATCAGAATAAAGCTCGTCGAAATCAGAATAAAATTCTGGGTCAAGTTCGACCTTGCCATCCTCTCGATTCATATTAAATAAGCTAAGGTTGACCTGAAAAGTTTTATAAAAATCAAGAATCTCTTTTATACCGCTGATGCTTTTTTGGTCAAATGTGGAATGTTGAAAGCTATTTTGTTCTATGTTTTTTGATTGCAGCTGTGAAATTTCTTGGAATAATAAGTTTTCTGATTGTACTTTCTCTAATAGATTTTGAAGATGGCAATCCAGCCCATGATAAATAAAATCGGGAATTCCCGAGAGGAATAAATCCTGTGCTGAAGCATTGTTATTGTTTAATTCATATTGAATGTCCTGTAATCCATCATAAACTTCTTGTAGAGAAAGATTTTGCTTTTTCCTATATGAATCAAGGGCTTTTTTGGTAAGTTTTCCTGAAAATTGTGCTACAAATTTTTCTTCTAGCTTTTGTTCTATAAAATCGAATTCTTTAAAAATGTAAAATGATAACCTTTTAAGATTTCTTCTTTCTATGTAAACCTGAGTTAGATCGATTGTTGAATTTTGATTATGGTCTTTTAATGATTCGATTTTTTCAAGAAATAAAATTTTTTCCTTGACACGTTCATATGCCAATTGTAGGAAATTACCAATCATCTCCATAAGGTCTTCATTCGTGTCAATAATATCAAAAGCAAAAGAGCTGGTGGTAGATTCAGAGAGAATCTGTTTATATAGTTTTTTCAGTTTAATCTTTTTAAGTTTTTCACCTTGATGTTGATCGATATATTCTTTAATCAGTTCGTTAATACCTTTAAGTTTTGTGTTTTGATCAATAGTCTTTCCAGAAATTAGTAAGTTATACTTTTCGATACCAGACTGAGAAAGCGTACGATTAAAATAATTAAGTTCAAAAAAGGTCTCAAAGTTAATATTTGCTCCGAGCTTTTCTATGGCACTTTTGATTTGTGTGAGTAAAGTATCTTTATCGGCTATAGTGTTAAGAAAACGACTTAGAATCATCTGATTATTAAGGAAAATTGGCAAATTATCTTCAACGATTCGAAAAGCAACAGAAGTTTCATTGGTGGTTCGATCAAAAATATTCTGGCGATTTTGGAGGTATCCAGAGAGATAACCTTTTTGTCGTTTAAATGCTTCAATACTTTGTCGTTGACTATCGACGATATCCGAATATTGATTAGCATTATTCAAAAGAAAGTTTGCTGGATCTTTAAAGATAGATTTTTTCTCAGGATTATCAAGATTTTTATCGATCTGTTTTTTCATTATCTCCTTGAGGTTTCTCAAATTTGCAGCATCTTTTTCAGTAAACTGCTCACGAGTTTTAAACTTGAGATCTTTGAATTGTTCAATGAGTTTTAGGTCAAAATAAGTGTGATCGAGGCTATCATCGATTAACTTTATAAATACCTGATCAAGAATTTTTTTAAAGATTTCGTAGTGAGATTTTAGTTCTTCACCTTTTTGAATAATTTTATTATCTTTGATATGCTCCAGTGTCGAAAACTGAGGCCTAAGCTCAAACCGAAGTGTTTTTGAAACACTATAAAGGTTAGTAAGATTGTTAAAAGAAGGGGTATTTTTGTCGTCCACGATCTTGGGTCTCCGTTAGTTAGTTTAATATTACTCTCCACCACTGATCTTGGCAAGGATGGAAGGACTATAGATTGATAGTAGCATATTTTCTGTTGGTTAGGTAATATATTGATTTTTTAAAAATTATAAAGTACAGTTATAAGTAAAGAAGAGGTTTTATAGAATAAATAAAATCATTAAAAAAATAAGCGATAAAAAGGAGGCATAGAATTATGAATAAATTAGATTTAATTATCGAAGATCTATATAGGGAGTATTGTCTAATACCAGGATCATGGCCACTTGACCCTTATGAGTTAGTAAAATACGAAACCGATATAACTATTTCTAAAATTTACCGTGAATATCCAGAAGTGTACGGAGACGTTTTTGCTTGTTTGCATGACAGGCTGAATAAGCTACTATCCTTTATGAAAGATAGATATGACTATAATAGACATTTTAACGCACAACAGAGTAGAGATCTAAAAAAGATAATCGAATCAATAAAAGAATTGCAGTCAAACTTCCTAAAAAATGGTATGGAAGTAAAAATCGATCAATCATATTCTGAATGGATTGATTATTGTATGTCCTTTTTAACTAGGTCTAATGGGTGCGAGATCCCAGATGAGATAAAATTGCCGACTGTCATAAAATACGAACCAATTTTTGTAATGAATAATCTTAATGATTTGGAACGCCAAAAAAGCACAAAAGTAGTGTTTGATAATGAATATCAAAATAATCAGGCAAAAGAATTAATTGCCATGATAAATAAGGATCAAGTCAATGCAATTAGTTTGGCAAAAAATTATGTTGAGGCATGTCTTCAAACTATTCTGACTGGACGTTCTAGTTTAGATCTTGATAAGTTAGACATGACGCAACTCTTGTCGGAGACAAAGAAAGCGTTTAAACTAAACAGCTCAAAAAATGCTGGAGTCGTAAAAATAATAAAAGGACTTTCAACTATTTTAATAGGCATCTTGGAATTAAGAAACAACAAAGGTAGTGATCATGCACATACTTCTAAAATTAAACCACCATCAAAAATAGAGGCAAGACTTGCTGTGGATTCAGCAATTACTTTAGTTAACTTTTTCTGGAGTCTTGGACAGAAGAAAAATTAACTAATTATCTAACATTGTCTTCTAAAGAAAATAATGAATCAGAATTATTATGCATACTTTTTCCGTTTTTGGCATTAATAAAAATTAAGATCTCAATGGGTAGATTATATTTTGTATGATTGTTTCTTTTCTATTTTTTAATTCTTTCTAAAATATTCAATGAATCAATATGATATATTGCTTATGTTTAAATATCGTTCTGTGATATAATTGAGGTAGGAATAAATGGGAGAATATGCAATGAAAAATATTACTCTAAGTAAAGAACAATACAATTTTTTAAAGGGTCTTATCAGAATTGCAGCTGTAGAAAATGACGATACAATACGCGTATTCCCAGACAATAAGAAGGCCAAAAAAGAAGCAGAGGTGATTCATACTCTCTATACAAAGGTATTTGCTTGATTGCTTTGGATAAAGTTTTAAATAATAAAACTGCCTTGTTTTTTATTGACGAAATAAAAGACATTCCTTCTATGGATTCAAAGGGTAATGATGTAAAATGTACATTAATCGGTCTTTTATGCGTGCAGGGTGATCAATTCTTGAGATTAGAAGAAGATTTTTTAAAATATCGAATTGAGAATCGATTATGGGGTGAGGTTCATTTTGTAAGTGCAAGCGGATCTTATGTAGATAAATATTCAGTTTTATTACGTGAATATATCTCAAATTCATTTGTAACATTCCACTCTAGAATGTTTGCTAATGTTGAAAAAGGAACTAGAAAAAATATACATGGGGGCTTAATCAACTATGATGATATTTTTAAAGAGGAAGCTTATCGACTGATCAGATCTGTAATTATGAAATGTATAGCCTATGGTATAGAAAGATTTTATATTCTAGCTGATGGATATTCAAAAGGACGGAATGACTATAAAGATATAAAGGCTAGACTAAATAAAGACGACAGAATCCCAGAAATTAGGAGCGATAATAATTTGTGTTGTACCACAGGAGATTCCTGTTGCTGTGGAGCATTGCAAATTTGTGATCTATTGGTTTCCACCCTTGGTCAATATAAATTTAAAAAAGATGGATTAAAGAAAGATTGTACTAAATTATTAAATACAATCTTTGAGGCTAATGATGGGATTGACCCAATGGTACAAAAAAATATTTTTCCGACTTTATATAGCTCTAAGTTTCATTATTACACCGTATTTGGATATAAAGGCATCGGTGCTCATAGAGTATAAATCTAATTATTTATTTCTCTGCAAAAATCTCCTAGTTTCGAAACAATGTCGAGGGGGAAATTTTAATACCTATGTATTAGCACTAGATTATATGAACATTAATTAGAATCAGATATAAACAATGCTAGGTATGGGGATTTTACGAGTATGGATATTGCGACAGTTACACAGCGTATAGGCGGATTGAATTTTAATTTTATAAGGTCGTAATGAATACTAGATCGTACCGACAAAATTTGGAATGATGAGAATATAATTTTTATTTGACTCTTCAATCCATCCATAGATAACCCAGATGAAGCGTGAGGCTGACGCCGTGAGGGGTCGTCAAGGTTGGGTTCTATCGATGATGAGATTAACTAAGATCTGTGGGATATAGGTAATAAAGGCAGAGACTCCGATAAAAGCACCAATCGATCCGACGATGGCGTTGATTTTCTTTCTATCTATAAATCGTATCATTATAAGATGAAGTTGATACTTTAGTGGAGTTTAGGATGGATAATAAATAACAACTAGAAATTATAAAAAACTTAGTCTACAAAGAATATATAAATATAAGACCATCTATTATTAAATGAGTTTTAGGAAAAATATAAAATCAAAAATCAGAAGTTGACTATTAGTATAATCAGCCTAAAAGTTAGACGAGCCAAAAATTATAAGTAATAGATATAAAACCAAAAATGATATAAAAAATTTATTTATATTGAGAAATTTAGAGTTTTAATTTAAAAACCATTATATACCTACCAAAATTTTATTTTAAATATTAGTAGAAAAGAAAATTCCAATTTATTCAATAATATAGATAATTACCAAAAAACAGATTATTCTAAATTATTCAATTAAGTCAAAATTGCTAAAAATAACAATGTTCAGCTTTCTTTCTTTAATGGGAATATCAGTTTATTCATCCTTAAGTTTAATGCTTCTTCTCCACCTTCAAGAATTTCAATTATTGATTTTCGTATATCTTCATCTTCTATAGCACCAGTTCTGTATTGAAAACCATTATTGTTTTCAGCAACAATTATCTCTTCACTATCTGAGCAAACAACGAGGTTAGCATTATGAGATGCTATAAAGATTTGTCGATGTTCTTTCTGTCTTTTTAAGAACTCTACTACATTAGTAGCAATTCCGTTAGCATCTATATCATCTTCTGGCTGGTCTATCAGTATTGGATAATTATTTGTATCAAGCTTAAAAATTAACTCGAGAATAACAATTGCTTTTTGACCACCAGTCATTCTATCAAATGTTGTATTGTCTTTTGTTTTGATAGAGCTTAGATAGTCAACATGAAAAGGGTTTTCTAACAAAGTAGATAAGAAGTATTTTACACTACTATTAGATGATGCTTTATAGATAAAACGACAATTTAATGCATCCATTACAATCATTTTTAGTTGTTCATTATTTAAAATAGAGCTGAATTCTTCACGTATTAGTTTTTTCGAGGCATCAGAAAGCCCATTGGTTTTGTTCTTATTGATATTTTGTTCTATAACTTCCACGTAATTATCTTTAGAGAAGATAGCTTCAAATGAGATATTTGAAAATTCCAAGTTCTCAATTTGTATAGTCTTATAAGTGTCCTTTATGGTCTTTTCATATTGAAGATATAACTCTATCATTTTATCAACTTCAAAATTTATAGAACCTTCATTTTCTACAATTATTTCTTCATTCTTTTCTATCTGTTCTTTTTGTTTTTTTAATTCTACCTTTTTATCATTTAATTTTCTCAACTCTTTCTGAGCTTCATATTTTGGTTTTATCTTATCCAATATAGCATTTAGTTCTTTCTGTTTTTCTGTATTATTTTTAACTGATTGCCGCAAAGAGCATATCTCTTCTTTTAACGTACTATGAATATCAAGGCTGCTTAATATTTTCCTTGATATCTCCTCTTTTGTTTTACTTGATAGTCCTACAAAAATATCATTTCTAATAATTGATATATTACCACTTTGATATACTTTATTTAAAATATCTAAATCCTGATTATAAGCTAGTATTTCTGTTTTTATTTTTTCTAGCCGTAATAATGAATCTTGATATACTTTATTTTCGCGGTCAGTTATACGACTATTTTTCGACAGAGTACTAATTCGATCGTCTAAATTTTTAATCATTAACACAATGCCATTCTTGTCACCAATATCCTGATTGATTTTTCTTAACTCATTATTTTTTTCAGATAATCTTACTAATTTTTCAATCTTTTCCTCAATTGAAGTTCTTATTCTACTATTAAAATCATTACAATAATCCTGTGCTTTTCTAAATTGAGGATATTTCATTAATAATCCAGTAATGAATTGGTTTCGTTCTTCTGTCATATTATATTCATCATAGGATATGTTACTTAAGTACCCTTGTGGTAGATATAAGATACTTCTTTTGCTATCTGTTTGGCTTCCTAATATTCCGTCTCCCCACTCAACTTCATAATCATTACCAAAGTTCTTTTTTATCCATAAAATATCTTTCTCAATTTTTTCCTGCTCCTTAAACCTTTTTCTATATTCCGCATTACTGATGTTTAATGCTATAGCTTTTAATAAAATAGACTTGCCACCGCCTCTTTTTCCAATAAAAGAATTTAATGAATCATTGAAAGTAATTTCCCTATTATCTATTTTTAATTTTTTTATTATTGAACTAGGTATCTTATTATAGGAAGGATTTTCTATCTGAAATCTTATTCTATCAGCAGGATTAAATTTTATCTGACGTAAACCATTCATTGTAAGTTTACCTTTTATCCATGTAAATTTAGACCCAATTTGTGTAATACTATGTGCGTCAGAACTCTGAAAAATAGGTTTTACATATTGTTTATCTTTATTTGGGCTTGTCCAAAAAGTGAAGTCTTCTTCTATGCTATGACCACTATCGCTGGAATGTAAAATAAAATCTGATTTGTTACAAATATCTTCAGACATAATACTTGATCTCGATTCTCCTTTCCCCCTAGATAGAAAACCAAAAAGTACATAATCCTGTATCGCCGCTTTTTTAACTGCTGTAAATATATCATTCACTTCAACATAAAGACTATTTTGTTTAAGCTCTTCATTAGTAAGTTGTGATGCCTGTTCTTCCCCTGATTTAGTTTTTACAGTAAGATTTTGTAGAAATAGTTTTATTTTTTCTATAGATAAATCTGGTGAAAAAATAACATGGTAATCACATAAATCACTTTTTGCGTTCTGTGTGGAGAGCCTAAATTCTAAGTTAGGAAAAACAATAACCCCAGACTCCTTGATCTTACTATATAATGAATCATGCGTAAATAATTCCTTTTCATGAAAAGTAAAATAATTTGTAAGTCCTACTACTGCGAGATCTGTGTTTTTTATTTGGTTAATAAATGTTTCGTCATCAATATTATTATATTGATTATTTAACCAAGTATATGGACTATGAATATGCAAATCCCACTTATTCCATTCAGATCCATTATGTGATTCTATTTTTATATTATTTTTATTCATGTAAGCTCCTTTTTTATATATGGATATTAAGGTTATTTTTTACTATCTCTTGGTTTACCTAAACAATTCGGAACGAGCTGTTTTTAAGTGGTTATCTTCATTATAGAATAGATCTGGATTATTATGTCTATTTCCCCATTCTCTAAGGATTAGCTCCAAATCATTAAGATTAAATGTGAGATCTCGATAAATATAGTGTAGTGCTCTTTTTATTACACTCCATAGATTCTCAATGTGATTAGTTGGGCCAAAGAAACCAACCGAGTAATCATAGGCTTTTCACTTAAAGCCAAGTAAAGGAAGTTCATTATAGCCCTTAAAACTCCCATCTACCTCACAAGAGACTGGTAGATGGCTTCTTAGTTTTCTTATCCAACAATTACTAACTGTTGGATAAGATAATCCTAGAATATTCCTAATTTCACCAATGCTACACTTATGCTTGCCAACACCGTATAAGTGCATAGATTTGTCTATAACGAAGATTACAGAACTTAAATAAAGAAGTACCTGCTTTTACGGAATATTTCTTCTTACATTACTAACTACTATTTTACAGGATTGTTCCTTTTTAGTTGTTGATCCTTTCTGAATTGTTTAAGTGAACCTACTACAACATCATACAACTGAAACAGTTCTATTATATAGACAAGGTACAGGTTTGTCCTACAATGCAGTTATGAATGTCAGGAATCCGAGCACAACACCAGCAAAGTTTGGGATGATGAGAATGTAGTCCTTTTTTGGCTCCTTGGTCCAGCCGTAAATAACCCAAATTAGACATGAGATCGAGGCGGTGAGGGGTTGCCATGGTTGAGCCTTGTTGCCGCTAAGATTGGCGATGATTTGGGGAATATATGTGATAAAGACGAAGACTCCGATAAAAGCGCCGATCGATCCGATGATAGTATTGATTTTATGTTTGTTCATTTTTCTTCCACTTATAGTTTATAATTAATATTTTAACAGAAACTAACGTAAGTAATAAATAGCTACTTATAAAACCTAAATCACCGTTACACTTTTCATATAATCACAGAGAGAGAATGAATGGTAAATATATAAAGACGTTTTTATATTTACTAGATAAACTAATGACTTACTTATAAATTTCGAATATTATTAAGCATGTATCTTAAGAAACTAATAGTAATTTTCCCATCATTACAAGGCTCTATGGCACTATTGTCATAATCATCCTTAATATCTCCATCTTCATATGTACTAAGTATATAAATCTTAATATTATAGTCTTTCTCTATTTTCTCAAAAACCTTTTTTCTGTTAAAATAGAAATCATTTCTTTCAGCATTAATTAGTATTTTTATGTATGGAGGAGTATTGAGGATATATAATCTTTTATCAACAGTTAGTGATGCTTTATCACAGGCAAAAGATGACCTAGTAATAATAAATTTTATTTTATTAAAATCATTTTCGACCAAATCTATATCGCCACCCAAAATTTCACTACCACAATTAATCAACCCTGCCATAAAACCGTCGTTTTCACATGGAACGATTATTTTTATTTTTCTGTCAAAAAGAAGGACTGGATCCACAGATGGATAAATAGGATAATTAGATCGTGGACCGATATTCATTAGTTCATTCCACTGCTTCATATCTTCTTTAATACTTAAAGTATTACCAGAACTATCCAACAACATAAGTTCCTCTTTATCATAATACCGATCAACATAGTGTACACTGTCAGGATTAGCAAATATTTCTAATAATAAGCAAGTACCAGATATGATTCGCGGTTCAGTAAAAATAGAGATTCTTGGAATATAATCATCAGAACGATACAGTGCCCGAACCGTATTCTCATTAAGTGAAACGCTATTTGTGCCAGACCTCACATAATAGTTGCGTCTAAATGAGTCGTCTGCACCACCCCAGACACGATGCGGCATCATATTGCTTCTTGGCACAAAAATCAACAAAGCTTTTTTATTGTCTTTTTCTATACTTTTAAAATCAATTCCAGAAGGAGTAGGCTCAACTATTGTCTGAATACATGAATCTAGTACTTCATATAAGTTTCCATCGTAGTCATTACGGATTTTAATTCCGTCAGACTCAGAATATTCAACTCCCCACACAATAATTCCGTCTAATGTATTTAAGAAAGCGCAAATTTCTTTTGCTAAAAGCGATTTTTGGTGTACTAAAAAATCTTTTTCATTTTTTCGTTCTTGGTTATTTATGGCTTTAAATTCAAGCCACGGAGCCTCGCCATCATTTGAATCCGAAATTAGCGGAATTAAATCTTCTATACAATTTATTAGCTCGTATTTCTTTCTTATTAAACCACCCGCTAGCATTTTATACCTCCCAGATATTATCTCATCCTCTGTTTATTATTTTTTTTCAACATCTTAATATTAACTAATAGATACAGAACAGTAAATACGCTCAGTGCGAGGATAATTTTGATAATCCCTTGAACTTTAAGTAAATTTACCAATACTATACAAATTGATGCGGCTATTGCACATTTTATTATTAGTATGGAAATTGATAGAAAAACTTTTTTATAATCTATTGTTTTCCTGGTGGTAATAATCTGGTAAATCATCACCGAAGCCTCTGCGGCAATTGTCCCGATGCAGGCACCAATTGCTCCAAGGCTCTTTATAAAGATTAGATTTAGGATCAGATTCACAACCGCCCCCACAATCGTCGAGGAGACATAGATCTTATCTTTTTCATTAGGAATTAGATAGTTTGTCCGAATAACATTTGCAACTGTAGCAAAAATAATAGTAGACGATAATAACATAAGAATGTCGCCACTTTTTTCAAACCCTGACCCAAAATATATAGAGGTAAAATCTTTCGCTATTACAAGTAATATAAAAGCCATGGGTATCATAATTAAAAAACATACCTGAAACATTCTATATAGAACATCATTTTTTTCTTCAACCATAGTCGGCTGATCTTTTTTTGCCTGCTTAGACATAAAAGGAAGCATAACCGTTCCTATTGCTGTGAGGATTCCAATTGGAATATTTATTATCTTCTCAGCGTTCTCATAATAGCCAAGTTCAGTAGTAGAAACAATTCATTGTTTTATCCATGACTCGATAAATACTGTAAGCAATCACTGGGATGAATAGTAATAGGCATTTTGTAAAGTGGAGTTTGATTGATTTAGGGATATCTAAAGGATAAAAATTAATATATTTATGTAATATAGCAACTAGATATAACTGACTCAGCAATGTACTTCCAGCCATAATTATAGTGTAAATAAGAATTGAATCCGGGCTTTTAACCAGCATAAAAATTAAAAGCGTTGACAATACTTTAATGATTGCATTTCTGGTAACAGTAATATCAAATTTTTCGATACCAAAGAAAAACCAATTGATGTCGACTACTGCAGAGATAAGAAATAAATTATGTATTAATAATATAGTATGATGCGTACTTAAGAGTACTACTGATACTAGGTTATACACGATTAATGAAATTAGTCCGAGAAATAATTGCAGTCCATATATAGAAGAGAACGCTTCCCCCAGTGCATCTTTCTCGTGTTTTGCTTTCGATATTTTTCTTACACCATAATTATTTATCCCTAGAAGGGTAAATAGCATAAAGTAGTAGACGATTGAATACGTATAGGAATATTCACCAATCTGTGTCGCGCCAAGAGTGCGGGAAAGATATGGGGTTAATATGAACGGAATAATATATAATAGAACCTGATAGATGATATTATAAACAAGGTTTTTACTTAGATTTTTCATTTTTTTCCTCTAGCCGAGATAGACTACTTTTCAAAAAATCTATGGATTTTTTCTTCTCTTCCTCTAATGTTTTATCGAACTCGGCGTAATCAGGTTCAGCTAGGTAATCAAATTTTCCATTAAATTTATACTCAATAAGATGTTTGTTCAGTTTTAATTTATCTACTAGAGTAATCGCGCGATCATCGGTGCCATACATTCCGCCATTTTTAAGAACAAAGAATTTCTTATGATACAAACTTGAAAAAATAGTGCCATGAAAAGAGGTTGTAAATACTAATGTTGCATTTTTGATTAAGGTTAAATATGTGGAAGGATCCTCATAATCTGGCAATTGAAATCCATATTTCCAAACATTTTTTACGTAAAATGGTTTAGCGCTCCAAGTAATTACAGGGAGGTTGTATTTCTTGCTTATCTGTTTGACAAATTTGCAGATATCTAAGTTAAAACCTGGACTATAGAAGAAAATATATTTTTCTGGTAGCTTCATATTTTTACGCTCTAGCCTTCGATATTCATCTATAGGCAATAGCAGTGTTGGATCTAGGACAACCTTGGCGTCCCTCCCGCTAATTTCTTTAATCCATTTCTGTCCATTATTTTCTCTAACCGATAGATAGTCAAATTTGTTTAGAAAATCACTGTATTTCGTGATCCTATTTGGATCATATTTAGCCGGATTTTTTGCTCCGAAACTTGGCGCATACGCTATTTTTAATCCGCTCTGGACCCATGGCAAAAAATATACATCATTATAATCTTCAATTGTCACATTCCATATTTGATCACTACCAGCAATGACTGCATCATATTTTAATTTACGGACTTGCGCTTCAGCCTGGATATCCTGAGAATTTAGACTCATATATTTCTGTTTAAATTCTTGATATTTTCTATTATTACGATCCAATCTCTTTTTATGTGGCAAGAGGAGGATATTTTTAATAATGTTTTTTGGACTATTCCACAAAAACAGAGATTTATATAGTTGTTGCTGTCCTTTTGAGCTATAGTTAATAATTTCTGAATTAAATCCAATAAAATCAACGGTTCTATTCATAGCAAAAGATTCTAGCATTGAGCCACAGTTATTTGAATTATGGAATGTAATGATTCCAATATTATTTTTTTTCATATTTCTATAAACCTTTCCTTTGTATTCCTTATCCTTCCTAATGACAGTCTAAGATTCATGAATATATAGATAAGATTATATCTTTTCTTGAGGAATAGATACACTACTATCTTTTTCACTCCACTAAACATACTTAGGTGAGGATTATAATAATCTACATCGATCTTCTTGTAGAAGGATATTGCCTCATCAATATTTTTTGAATAAGAGATCCTAATTAGCAGTGATAATAAAGCCCTACTTTTTTCATTTTGAATGAGTTGAACCATATCTTCTTGCGGGTCATGTTGCTTAATTAATATTTTTTCCAATTTTTTGTAAAACTTTTTATCAGACTCGATGATTTTTTGATTAAAACGCCTGGTTGCCGAGTTATTATTTTGTCTATAATTATAGAAACCTATTTTGTATGATTCTATTGCATCGCTATTTTGAATTACTTCAAGGTTAAATAACATATCCTCACCCATTAGTATGTCTTTCTCAAAAAGTATTTTATATTTTATTAGGAATTGCCTATTATATACTTTCGACCAAGGGCCAGATAGATACATTAATGATTGCAATGTTTGAGTAGTCAGTATTTTTTTATCAGTAGTCTCTATATCATAATTACCGAAGATAATGAATGATGATTTGCTATTTTCCGCCAAGTTTACAACCTTACTAAAATTGGTATTTACAGTATCATCCGCATCAATAAAGGTAATCCATTCTCCTTTGGCTAGGCTAATGCCGAGATTGCGGGCGGCAGAGACACCTTGATTTTTAGTTGTATGGATTTTTATATTCTTATAATGATTATATCCTTCAAGGTTTTTCAATGTATTATCAGTTGAGCCATCATTGATGACTATTATTTCAGTTTCAAAGAGAGATTCTTTACTATTCTGAAGAATAGAATCTAGACATGGTTTTATATACTGTTCAGCATTATATGCTGGAATGACAATTGAAAGCTTAGGCATGTTTTAGTTCCTTGAGTTGTTTTCGGATGATTCTATACATCAAAAATACTGCATATGGGGAATATAGGATGATGAGAAAATACATTTTAGACAACAATGAAGTCTCAGGGATTCTAATTTCATTTTTTATTATTTGTCTAAATCCCTTATCCTGTTTCATTTTAAGGTATTCTTTTTTATTATCTATTTTTGCGATTTGGTTTTCGTATATTCTAAACCTGGCCTTACATATGGCTTTTTTATTGTCGCTGTTCCAAGTTCTGTCCAGAAGATTTTTTCTAATCTCAAACACCTTTGATGCGTCCTTAATGTTTCTTATTATGTTAACAGAGTTGTTGGAGGCTGACTCCATATTATTTCTATATAAATAAAACGTATCTTTATATTCGATGATTTCCTTAGCTTTACATTTTTTCAGATATTCTATGAGAAAAACTGAATCTTCCATAAAATAAATATCTTCTCTAAATCTAATTGATTCTAATATTTTAGAGTCATAAAAATAAGAAACTGAGAATCCATCGATTTTGCCTAATATTAATCCGTTTAAAAATTCCCTAGTAGTTTTACTAACTGCTCTCCCTACTTGAGCTTTGCCTGGAGCCTGGTTCACTACCTCGCATTTTATTAATATATTCTCATTAAACCTAGGGATATTTTTATCAACGAAATGATCTGAGATAATATCATCCGCATCAATAAAGGTAATCCATTCTCCTTTGGCTAGGCTAATGCCGAGATTGCGGGCGGCAGAGACACCTTGATTTTTAGTTGTATGGATTTTTATATTCTTATAATGATTATATCCTTCAAGGTTTTTCAATGTATTATCAGTTGAGCCATCATTGATGACTATTATTTCAGTTTCAAAGAGAGATTCTTTACTATTCTGAAGAATAGAATCTAGACATGGTTTTATATACTGTTCAGCATTATATGCTGGAATGACAATTGAAAGCTTAGGCATGTTTTAGTTCCTTACTACAAAATGGATATAATACAAAAAGATTGCATATAATATTCGTTAATGAATTCTCAAAGACACCATAAAGTAATATAGACACGATAATGATCAGAAGCTCAATCTGTTTATCATCCATAATAGAATTAAAGAGTTTTTTATAAATACTGTAATAAAAATAATAGATAGAAACTCCGTATCCTAATAGAACGTAAATGTATGAGTTATCTAAAATTGTATTTTCTGAGATATTTTTACCAAGCAGTGAAAGACCCGTATTTTCAAAGGCTAATTTTTGATAGTAAATTCTATTACTCATTATCCCAGTATCAATATTAATTATTACGGGAGAATTAGTGTATAAGAATACCATTATTATGCTTACTGCTGAGAAAAGCATAAATAATAAATTTTTTCTAAATATGATTTTATTTAAAAAGCTTTCATTAACTTTATTCTTAAGAAACGAAATCACTAAATAAAAGACAATTACATATAAAGGAGACCGTGAATTTGGAACCAGGTAGATGAAAGCTATAAACATTACAGATAATATTATCTTCCAAACATTTCTCCCCTTTCCATATAGATATGATAATTCAAAAAAGATTATCGTCAGAATTAACCCTAAAGTATTTGGATGCCTAAAACCCCATGAGTTTCTCAATATTTCGCCCCTTACCGAAGTAAAGCTTGTGTTTATAATCCCAGAAAAATAAAGTAACATTACGCTTATTAGGATAGATGTTTTTATAAATAGATCAGTTCTTATAATTGTTTTAAATCTAATTCCTTCCGCTGATAATATGATAAGACCCGTCTTTAAGACGAATGGCTTTTTTGTAATAGCTAAGCTAAGTAAGCCAAGAGCAATAACAATGATCATCCTAACAAAATTACCCCTGGTTAATTCTTTTTTTTGCATTTTAATTAAAATACAGATCAGGAATATTAGAGTTGTAGATAAATCAAGAATTGGCGATAAATACCTAACTAGCTCAAGATTAACCATAAAGAATCTTACCTCAAGCAAGATTAGGCCGAGAAAGAATACGAATTCATTAGTCTTAATTACTCTATGTTTTGTATTGACCATATTTTAGCTATAGAGCTCCGTTATTTTCCTTTTATATGTCGAAATATCATTAATTCCATTGTTAATAGTTATTAAATCTATTTTATATTTATTATACAATCCATTATCATTGAGGAGCGTAGTAATAGTTTTTACAAAGCCCATATCTGTGCTGCACAAATATTTTTTATTAATTATTTCTAATAACCCATCTACCGGAGTAGAGACAACTGGAATATTACATGCAATACTTTCCAGTGCATTCATGGGTGTTCCTTCATATCGCGAGGTGATTACAAGGATTTTTGAACAAAGCAATATTTTGTATGGATTGATGAGGTTACCAAATATAGTGATATTTTTTCCTAAGTCTAACGCATTTATTTTAGCTTTTACTTCATCCATTAATACCCCATCCCCGATCATCGCAACCTTGAGATCCCTTTTACTTTTCTGAACCTGGGAGGCGATATTAATAAATCGAAGTGGATCCTTTACGTCCTCCATCCTTCCTAAAAATATTAGATCAAATGAATATTTATTCTTATCATTTCCTGCAATTTCTTTAAGTTCATATGGATTTACCACATTACGGAGTACGATAGAGTTAATCTTTTTATTAATTCTTTTATTAAAAATATATTCGTTTAATGCAGAGTCGGAAACCCAGATTATATCGGATATCATCTTTTCTATGTAAAAATGAAAAATAAATGATTTAATGCTAATTTTTCGCATATATCGATGATTGGAATGTATATGAGCTATTATTTTCTTTCCCCTCGAGGCGATAACAGATGCGATAGCTGATTTCGGATCATGTGCATGAATTACATCTGGATTATACTCACTGATTGCCTTTTTTATATCATGAATACTAAACTTGTTTAGCTCTAAAACGGGGATTTTTCTAATTTCCAGGGCGGGTTTATTTTTTCCGATAACTGCACAATACTTCATATCATAGTCATTATCGCTTTTAAATAGGTTTATAATTTGACACGCAACATTCTCAGCTCCGGAAAATAAACTAGTACTAATGAGATGTAGCACTTTTATTGGTCTACAGTAAATCTTTTCAAGAGTTGAGACTTCGTTGTTTATATCCATATATTCAAAAACTGTTGCATATGATCTTTGTTTTTTTATACTTCGTGTAGTCTTATTTATTTTCTCGATACAAAACCCTGTATCCTGGATCGAAACAATTTTTGCATAACTGGAAACAATGACCTCTTTTGATATCCTATTTGAAAAAATAGTTGGCAATCCTGTAGCTTGCGCCTCAATACCGACAACTGGCAAGCCTTCATATAGACTCGGTAGGCAAAATACATCCATTACTGAATATAACTTATTAATATCATCGCGTTGGCCGAGAAAAAGCACAGAGTCTTCAAGATCGAGTCTTTCAACTTTCTTTTTAATTTCATCTTCAAGTGGACCAGAACCGACAAGTAAAAGTTTTGAATCTGGATTCTTCTTATGATACTCCTTAAAAACATCGACTAGAAAAGTGTGGTTCTTCTGCTGAACAAAACGACCGACATGACCAATCACGACTGTGCTATCTTTAATGCCAAATTCTTGACGAAGTTTTTTGCGAGCCGCTTCATCGAATTTAAATTTATCGACATCAATGGCATTATGAATAATTTTCACCTCGCCACAATCAAAAGCCTTATTGCCAAAAAGATAGCGGCCAGCAAGTTCAGAACAGGCAAAATAATCCGTGGCATAACGCTTACTAAATGGACGCAAAATATTTTTAATTAAATTACGCTTCCATTCTTTTGGATTGCTAGTCGAATGACTATGTGAAATACGAATTGGGACACCGGCTTTCTTAGCAGCATAGAGTGGAAAAACTGAAAGAGTGTTAATATTCGAATGCACAATACGATATTGATTTTCTTTAAATAATTTTTCTAAGGCTTTTAAATATTTTAGAAGTTTTTGATACTTTGGGATAAGAAAAACACGACCGCCAAGTTTTTTAATTTCATCATATGGAATACGGGTAGAATCTTCATCGCAAATAAAGTCAAACTGAATCTTGGAATGATCAAGGTGACGATAATAATTCATAATAACCGACTCAACGCCACCACCAACCCATTTACCCATAATTTGAGCAACAATAAGTGGTGATTGTTTTTCCTGATCTTTCTTATTCACTAATTAGACCCCTAGTTTTCTCTTTATAGTTCTTTTTATCATACCTTATTCTTGACATTTTGTCAATTTACTGTGGTGGTTAACTACTGTGGTGGTTAACTAAGTTTTACCTATGAAAAAAGGAGGCCTCAACCTCCCAGGTTATACTAAAACTCTTCTCTTTTTACTTTTTCTCTCATACCTTCCATATCTAGCCAGTTCACACTTCTTTTGCTTCTGTATTTAAACCATAGTTTCTCATACCTATATCCGAACAGCACTTTTTGCCTCACTGGGTTTCACTACATGGATCTGACGATTCTGGTCTTTACACTCCGAACAGCTGTTTTTTGTAGCCAGCGGATCTTCTTTTTGCGCCATATCCACAGTCTCTCTGAACTCAGGATAGATGGGTTCTTTCTTTTCTCCTGCTTTTTCTGCGTCGTGTTTTATCTTAACATAATTTTTCACTTCGCGTAAAAGATTTTCAGGATCACCTTTTTGACCAACCTTCGATTTTTCATGTCTCACCAAAGGAGGAATATTATTGTCCCGCAGGGCTCTGAGGATTTTGCCTAAACCTAGAGTAAGATCTCTATAGGCCATGGCACTAATCGTCGCATTTTGTTTCTCTTCATCAAGTTGAATTTGTAGATTATTTAACCGACTCTTGATGGAAGCTAAACAACCGTCGCCACATTCGATCTCTTGATAAAATTGACCACCCAGCTCAGCGTGCTTCTTGAAAAACAATCTGACAAATGGATCATTAATTAGTTCCCTATAAAGATCCTGAATCCATTTTTCTTTATTTAGAATATACAAACAAATTGAAGTCACAACATCCGCCGCGGCATAATCTGGCTGGTCATGATAATATTCTAGAACCTTGAGACCTGGGGTATTTAAAAGCCCCTCATAATATTCCGTAGACTGAAAAAGTAGCTGCTCAAATTCCATATATTCTACACGCCTGACATCGATCATACTGAGGGGAACATAGCCCTTCACATTTGCGAACAATCGGCTGAAACTTCCTAAAAAATCCAATTTATTCCTGATGAGATCGTCCACATAGGCAAAGAATAAAGCCTCAGCAGTGCTTGTAACTTCAGAACTTCTTGTTTCGGTTTTCTTCATTTTTTTCTCCTTTGTTGTGTCTTTGACACGGAAACTAAGATGGGTGACCATCTCAAACTTGCTCTTTTGGAGCGGGAAACTTTTTTGAGTTTTAGTATTTTAAAAAACTTTACTTTATTACAGTAACATGTTCTATTAAAACATAAATAAATATTAGTGCAAGAATAAGAGTTTTCGGATGAAAAGAAAAGATCTCCAGATATAAAGATGAGACCTTCAGAGGTAAAGATGAAATTTTCAGATGTAGAGACAAGATTCTGGATTAAAAAATACTGACCCCATAGCCTGACCTTAAATATAAAAATGGGAGCCGCGGCTCCCATAAAATCGTTAAGACTTGTGTTTGCAATGATCCTTATTCAATTGTATTTTGGCGTATATAACTGGAAAACCAGCTATACGCCAGGTATCTTTAAGACATATATTATAAATTCCAAATTACTTAGCTTATGCTAGTAGCTCATTACGGTCTTTTTGCGTAGCATGCCAGTGACATAAAAGAACGGGAGGAAGATCCGACTCATCGAATCTATAATAAGCCTCAGGCCCCATAAACATATCCAGTAAAATTGGAATACTTCTATTATCGTTCGGTTTCAACTTGAGGCGGGATATTCTTAGTACAAGCTCCGGATATTCGTCTGTGATCTTATCAAAAAACCACTCATTCTCTCTTGCCTCATCACCGAAATAAATCAAACCGGTACTCCTGAAAGAATTCATAAAGCGCAAGAATTTCTTTTTGGTACCATTAATCTTGAACTGGCTAAGTCTACAGAATGGACTCTGAATCGCTTTTTCTGACTTAGCCCTTAAAAACCCAAATATCATCTTTTCCTCCTTAAAGGATTTTCTTGCTTAACGATTTTTAATGTACATTTGTTGCTATCCTAGGATGTAACAGGAGGTATTATAATGGTTTTTGGGATTTTGACAAGGGGAGATTTAGAGAGAGTTGAGAGAAATCTAGAAAGAGAGCCGAAATTCATCTTTTATTTGAGCTGAAACTTGAGACTAGAGAGGTACCTAAAAAAGGAGCCGAAGCTCCTTATGATTTTTACCGTTACTCTATACCAATGCTATTCTTGTTCGTCCTCATCAAGCGGAATCGAAGTAATCTTATCGTAAAGAGCACTAATTGAATAGTCATTCTCTGATAGATCGTAGTTTTTGAACATCCATTCCATTATAATGATCATAATGTCGATCTCACGATAAAACTGTAGCTTTCTACTTCTTAACTCAATCAGCTCCTTTTCGCATTGCCCTAATTGCGCATAATATTTATCAAATTCGTCTACATTGAATTTGATATGCGTAAGACAGGCAGCATAGT
>ERZ773055.467-NODE-467-length-24335-cov-24.777224_pt1 | contig 24335 bp, 17 predicted proteins | sample MGYA00580515_ERZ773055 | MGnify/ENA primary metagenome ERZ773055 (study PRJEB29015, sample SAMEA2737993) | human oral metagenome | biome: human oral; feature: human-associated habitat; material: dental | place: China | collected 2064 ...
TCTTCTGGACCGTCGTCAGAAAACTCATAACTTGCAACGGTGCCTGACGCATCTTCAACCACAAGCAAAACGTTAAGTGATTGGCCATCTGCAAGTAGGTCAAACGCATCCCCAAGCAGCTCAGTTGAGAGCATGTCAAGCTGGGGAGAAACTCCATCTTTGCGCTCGTTGTTTTCGGCCATGCCGCTCCTTTGTGTTGTCTCAATAAACCCTGGTTCTATGATACATCGCATAGGAAAAGAGGTCGAAAGCAAAAAGCCTCCGACCTCCTAGGTTTGTCAGCTATCTGTCCAAAATCTGACCGCACGGACGTTACAACAGTAAAACACCGCATCTGAAAGCACGCGTGCTTACTCTGCCAGTACCTCGCGGATGCGCGTGGTAACTCCCTCAAGCCTGTAGCACTCAACATACTGACGAAGAGGACGTTTAATATGATCAACAACAAAACGCTGCCCATCAATATTGAACTGAGCAAGGTTCTTATACAGGTGCTCGGTTGCTGCCTTGACCTCGTCATCATTGAATGCATAATGACCAGAAATATCAAGAATATCCAGTGACAGTTTGTGATCAGCAAGAATCTGCTCAACGGTCAGATTAACCTGGTCACCAACCATCCACTTGCGCCAACGCTCAGTCTCAATTGCCTTGACCAACAGGGTGTTTCTCAAGCCAGAGACCTCGTCTGCCTTCAGGAGACCTTCTTTAACCAGAAGATCCTCTACGTCACAAAGCTTCAAATATGCGCGAGTCTCTTCTGTTCCGTACTGTGGAGCTACGTTTGAAGCGGTTACATTTGCAGGAGTGTGCTCAAGCAGCGTCACGTCATCAAGGTAGTCTGCGTTGTGCTCCTTAAGACCAACACCGTAGCTCTTGGCCATCTCAGCAAGGCTAATAGCAGCCTCAAAATCGTAGTGACCAACCTGCTCAGTAAGGCGCGTAAGCGTTCCCGTCTGACCAACAATAAAAGTTGGCATAGGCAGACCCTTAGCAGTCAACTCGCTCTTAAGCTGCTCAATAAAGGTGTGATACTTGTCGGTGGAGGTCAAGCCGCCGTTTGTCTCCTCGGTACCAACCTCATAGCCAATCTCGGGAAGACCGCGAGAAACGCGTTCCTTCTCGCACCACTCAATCAAATCAACCGTACGGCGAAGAACCACATCAAGCGGAATAACCTTGCCAATCTCAAAAGGATCCTTGGTTGGGTCAATCATCAGCAGGTCAAAACCGCTAAGCATGTCGGCTAGATAGGACTTCTTGGCAAGCTCCATAGCTTCATCTTCTGGAAGGTGAGCATTACGCTCCTCATCGCGTTGCCAAGGGCCACCGTGATCGCGGCAGAGATAATACAGGCCGTCAAAGCCAACCTTCTGGGCAGCTTCAGCAATATCTTCCGAGAAACGCTTCTGATCCCAAGAATTTACGTATCCGCCACCAAGCTCATCAAGGTCTACCTGGTTTCGCGATGCAATAAACATCAGAGGAAAATCGCAGTCTCTACCAAGTTCAAAAGCTGCCTGCAACAGGTTGGGCGACATTGGTCCAATTCCTAAAAGCGTAGCGGACTTTCCTGTGTCCTGAAGCTTAAGCAACCCTTCAACAGCTTTTTTGATTGGTAGCTTTTCCATAATTACCCCTTCCCAAGAGTGTTTCTTGGTAATAAGAAGGGCGTGGGGGTTGAATCCCTACGCCCCTCTCCTTTTAACTTCGATTTTTATGGTCTAAGACCAACAGGTACATGCGTTTCTCGCCGTGTGTTACTTGTTGTCCTCAAGCTTTGGCTTAGTAAGAACAAGAATTGCAACACCTACTGCAACACCAATTGCCATATCAAGGGTGTAGAGGGCAATGTTGTTTGTAGCTGCAGCAACAATCATGCCACCGTGAGGAACAAAGCACTCAATACCATGCCAAGCAGCAAGACCAGCACCAACTGCAGAACCAATCATGATTGCAGGTAAGGTGTGTGCAAGATCCTTAACAGCAAATGGAATTGCACCCTCGGTAATGCCGATAAGTCCCATAAAGACTGCGGAGATACCCATCTGCCTATCAGTGTCGTCAAACTTGCTGCGAGCAATAAGAGATGCAACACCGCAGACCAGTGGAGGAATAGCAACTGCAACACGGAATGCGCCGTTAGGACCATAGACACCTGCGGTCATAAGAGCCATGGTGAAGGTAGAAGCAGTCTTGTTAACTGGGCCGCCCATATCAAATGCGGTCATAAGGCCAATTACAATGCCGAGTACAACTGCAGAGCCACCCTGAAGGCTTGAAAGCAGGCTTGTCAGCCAGTCCATGAATGCACCAAGTGGAGCTGCCAAAACGTAAATGTAGAGCATACCAAGAACCAGTGAAGACAAACTTGGGATGATCAGAATTGGCATGATGGTGCGGATGGTGTTGCTAACCTTCCAACTCTTCATCCACTGGACAAGGTAGCCAGCGGCAACGCCAAGGACCATTGCGCCCAAGAAGCCAGTAGAAACCTGAACCTCACCTACAGGAACAGGATTGCTTGCCAGGTAACCAAGGACAAAACCAGGTGCCAGAGCAGGCTTTCCGCCCAAAGAATAGGCAATGTAAGCAGCAAGGACTGGAATCATCATCTTGATGCCAGCCATACCAATAAGGTTGAGGCTCTGCATCAAAGGATTGGTGACTTCAATACCGTCTTTTCCTGCAGTTCCTGTAGCTAGCGAGAAAGCCAGGAAGACTCCGCCAACTACGACAATGGGAATAAAGTACGAAACACCAGTGTTAAACGCCTTTAGAAGGTCTTTTCCGACCTTGCCCAAAACTGAGGGACTCTTTTCCTCTGCCATGGGTTTCTCCTCTCTTCTTCCTTGCGTTATCACTTACGCGCTTGCTACTCAGCCAGCGCAACTACCTGATCAATAACCTTTGCTGGATTTGCGATGGCCAGCGATGGATCCAACGTAAGAACACGGCCCTCATCGCGTTTCTCGTCAAAACGCTCGTCACCTTCGATGCCAATTGCAATGGCGAGAAGAACAACGTCGGCAGCGTCAACTTCGTCCTGCTCAAGTTCGTTCTCAATACCGTAACCGCCCTGAGCCTCTACCTTGAATTCATAGCCGCGACGTTCACATTCTTTCTCAATGGCCTCTTTTGCCATCCAGGTGTGAGCAATTCCAACCGTGCAAGCGCATACAGCAACGACGTTCATGGTTATGTCCTCTCGCAAAGTAAGTTGTGAGCCCCTAAGCGGGGCGCACGAGCACGTCTTTTGACGACGTACGTTTCCAAGTCATACTTTGCATTGTTTTAATCTTTTTTAAAAGAAGATTTCGGTAAACGTCTAATCTACCTTGTGTTATGATGAATTTTGTTAAACGTTTAACCAACGTGGAATCCAGCAAACTCACTAACGTTGGTATTTTGCAAGTACATTGTAAAAATTTCGGTGAAATGAGTGCCAATGTCTAAGACCACTATCATTGACCTTGCAAAAGTAGCAAATGTTTCCATTGCCACCGTTTCAAATTACCTTAATGGACACTTTGAAAAGATGTCCGAAGCAACAAAGCAACGTATCAAAAAAGCAATCGAGAATACGGGATATATTCCAAGCGCCCAAGCTCAGGCAATGGTCAAAAAGAGTTCTGGAATTATTGCTGTTCTCATCTTGGACAACACTAATGCCTGGGCAGCTCAAATGACCAACGGTATTGAAGACGCAGCTCTTGAGGCTGGCTATCAAACAATTATTTGTAATTCTCGCTTTGACCCCACACTTGAAGCCGATTGGGTTGAGAAGATGCTCTCGATTGGAGCAGATGGCATGCTCATCCAGCCCACCAATCAATTTAGGGCTGTTGATCGGCGTATTGCTAAAGTTGGTAAGCCCGTTGTCTATTTTGACTGCGATCTTCTTACCCTTAATACTTCCTGGATAAAAAGTGACCTCTATGACGGAGTTTATTCAGCAGCGTCGCGCTGCATTGAGCGCGGGTACGAGAACTTTTTAATCATTGGTGGAGAGCCAAAAGGTCGCACCAGGATTGAACGAGAATCTGGCTTCACCGATGCCCTAGAGGCCTCAAGTAAACCTTATGAGCGTCTCACCATAGAGCAAAATACGCTCTCTATCTCAAACATCACGCAATGGCTTAACAACCACATTCTTCTGTCAAAGAAAACGCTGGTGTTTGTACCAAATCAGTGGGCCCTCAAGAGTGTCTACAATGCCCTACAATCCTATGAAGCAGTAATTCCAGAGCAAGTTGGACTGTTGGGGTTCAATAACACTGATTGGACCGACCTGCCCGTTAAAAGCATCTCAACCATTGTCGAACCCGTCTATGAAGAAGGTTACGCCGCTTGCAAGATGCTGCTTAAAAGAATCAAAGACCCCTCACTTGAGCCTGACCATAAACTGCTCACCTGCAAGCTCAATTGGCTCAAATCAACCATCTAACAAAAATGGCGAGAAGACCAACTGATCTTCTCGCCATACGTTACTGCTTTAACTAAAACACTTACAGAACGTGGACTTCGTCTTTGGTGAAGTCAACAAAGGCGTGGTCACCAACGTTGTAAATCTTGTGGGTGCGAGGGTTGAAGTCCGTGATCTTAATGAGCGTGTCTCCAACCATAACGTGGTAGTTCTGGTAGTGGCCCATGAAGCGAGAAAGCACTACCTTGCAGGCAAGTGTTCCCTCATCAGCAAGGCGTGCGGACTCTGGGCGAAGAACAATGCAGCACTCCTTACCCTTATCCAGGTGAGAGCATCCGCTGGCCTCAAACTCGTGACCCTCAAAGCGGCAAAGTGCAGTCTCAGGATCAAGCTTGTCTGCAATAGTTGCGTGCAGGAAGTTGGACTCGCCAATGAAGTCTGCAACAAACTCGTCTGCTGGGTGATAGTAGACCGTCTGAGGATCGCCAACCTGATCCACAACACCCTTTTTCATAATGATGATGTTGTCAGAAAGCGCCATTGCCTCTGACTGGTCATGTGTAACGTAGATGGCGGTAATGCCAGCCTCCTGCTGGATGCGGCGAATCTCGTTACGCATGTCAACGCGCAGCTTAGCGTCGAGGTTTGAAAGAGGCTCGTCAAAGAGAAGAACGCTTGGCTCAATAACCAAAGCGCGTGCCAAAGCAACACGCTGCTGCTGACCCCCAGAAAGCTGGTTGGTCATACGCTCTTCCATACCCTCAAGTCCAACAAGACCAAGGATATGAAGGACCTTCTCGCGAATTACGGCCTTGTCCATTTTGCGGAGCTTGAGGCCATAAGCAACATTGTCAAAGATGTTGTAGTGAGGAAGCAGTGCATAGCTCTGGAACACCATTGCCGTATCGCGCTTGTTTGGCGTGAGCTCATCAATCTGCTCGTCGCCAAGGAAAATCTTTCCCTCATCAGGGCTCTCAAAACCAGCAATCATGCGCAGGATGGTAGTCTTTCCGCAGCCAGAAGGGCCAAGCAGCGTTACAAACTCGCCAGGAGCAATAGTGATGTTAGCATCTTGAACTGCGTAGAAGTCTTTACCAGTCTTCTGATCCTGATAAATCTTGGAAATGTGCTCAAGGCGAACGCCTTTTTTCTCTGTAGCCATGTGTTACTCCTCCTTGAGTGCTCGGCTGGTGCCAAAGTGTTTGATGGCCCAATTCATAAGCAATACCGAGCCATAGGTAATAACAATCAGAATTGTTGCAAAGGCGCAGGCCATGCCATATGAACCCTTGCCCGCAAACTCATTGATCTGAACAGTAATGAGCAGGAACTCTGGTGTGACCAAGAGAATAACTGCAGAAATTGCGGTGATGGAACGAACAAATGCCGTTACCAAGCCCGACAAGAACGAGTCTTTAATCAGCGGCAGTGTGACGGTCATAAACACCGTAAAGCTGTCGGCGCCCATGTCATACGCGGATTCCTCGATTGATTTATCAATCTGTCGAAGCGCCGAGATACCAGAGCGTGTTCCCGTAGGAAGCGAACGCACAACAAATACAATGATCAGGATAAGTCCCGTGCCATACAGGCCTTGCAAAAATCCTGTGTGCATAACACCGCTTGAGAATCCGCGAATGTATCCAACGCCCAAAACCGTACCAGGAACTGCCATAGCCAGCATGGATACAGCCTCGATAAAACCACGGAAACGGAAACGACGTTTTACTACCAGATAGGAAATAATCATCGAAAGCAGAGCGGTAATTGGCGCTGCAATAAGCGAAAGCATGAACGAATCACTAAACGCTTGCAATCCGTGATACTTGGTAAATACCTGCTCAAACCATTTAGTAGTTAACTCGTAATTAGAGCCCCAGGAACGGACAAACGAACCATAAGGAACGCAGAGGTACATGCCAATAACAAAGAGTGCAACCAACGCGCAAAGAATGGTAAGTGGAATGCGAACTGAGTTGTCTGTAATAAGCATCCTAGCTCGCGTTGCTTTACCCGAGAGCGTGGACGTACTCTTTGCTTCCAAGACAAACTTCTGAACAACAAACATAAGCAGCGTGATGGAAAGAAGAACAACAGCCATAGCAGCAGCGCCCTGCTTGTCATACGCGCCTGTAATTTGCAGGTAGATAGTTGTTGCTAAGGTATCGTAGGAACCACCAATAATCATTGGGTTAGCAAAGTCTGCAATTGACTCAATAAATGAGACGAGAAAAGCGTTGCCCAGGCCAGGCAAAATAAGAGGAAGTGTAACGCTGGTAAATACCTTCCAGCGGCTTGCTCCCATGTCACGGGCTGCTTCTTCAAGAGATGGGTCAATATTTTTAAGCAGGCCCTTAAGCATCATGTAGCACACAGGGAAGAACGACATGGTCTGGACAATAAAAATGCCCCAGAAACCATAAATGTTGTTGTCAAAAATTCCTAAAAGACCTCGGGTAATCAGGCCTTTCTTGCCAAACATCATGATCATAGAAAGCGAGAGAACAAATGGTGGAGAAACAACAGGAAGCATGGAAACCACGCGGAAAAGTCCTGTCATAAACTTTGTGCGAAGCTTTACGTACACCTCGACGTATGCAAAAAGAAGACCAATAAGCGCTGATAAAATGCCTACCGCAAAACCAACTCTAAGGGTATTGGTAATTGCACGATCAAACGAAGGCATAGCTAAGATGCGCGTAAACACATCAAACGTAATCCCGTTATCGGAGACTACAGAGTCAACCATAAGAATGGCAAGTGGATACAAAATAAAAAGGGTTAAGAAGGCGATAAGAACGACAATGGTCGTTATCAAAATTGGATCGCCAAGGAGCTTTTTTCGCTCAAGTCGAGCGCTCTGGGATTTTGCCATACTGGTCCTAACTCTGAAACACTAAACCTATACGCAAAGCTGTATGTGGAACTGGGTAGGCAGATCTCTGCCTACCCAGTATAATCTGCCACTCAGATCTTGAGCAACAGCATTGTTAATTTGCGTGCCGGCTCTGTTTTTTACTCTGTCTTGAAGCGGCTATCTCCGCCACCAAGAGCTTCCATAACGTCCTTGACATACTGCTCGGTGTGCTTCTTAGCATCCTCGAAGTTGTAGTCCATGACGTTGTTTGGATCAAGGCCGTACTCAGTTGCAATCTCAGGCTGCTTTGCGTTGTCAATTACCAGGAACTGGTAAGAACCGTTTTTCTGAGCAAGATCAACACATGCTGGTGAAAGTGCATACTCAACCCAGAGTTTAGCTGCGTTTGGATGTGCAGCACCCTTGAAGATTGCAGTTGCGCCAACCTCGTATGATGCGCCAGAGCTTGGAATCTGAAGACCAACATTCTCATGCTCTTGGTCAACAATCTGATAAATGCCGTCATGGAGCATACCAATTCCGATGGTGCACTCGCCTGTTCCGATAGCCTTGGAAGGACCAGAACCGCTCTTGGTGTACTGAGCAATGTTCTTATCAAGGTCAACAAGATACTGAATACCCTGGTCATGACCGTACTTCTGAATGACGGTGTTGATGATCAGCTTTGCAGTACCAGCGGTGTTGTAGTTAGAAGACCAAATAAGGCCCTTATATTTAGGATCGATAAGATCCTTATAGTCCTGAGGAACATCAAGCTTAAGGCGCTTAAGCTCTTCCTTATCGTACAGAATGCCCAGGATGCCCTTATAAATTCCGTACCAATCCTTATTTGTACTCTTGAACTTATCGGAAATAAGGTGAGATGCATTCTTTGGCTCGTACTGCTCAAGCAGGCCCTTTGAAGAGGTGACGTTGTAAGGATCGGTTGTGCCACCAAACCAGACATCTGCTGATGGATGACCGTTCTCTTCCTCAATCTTTGCAGCAACTTCTCCAGTTGAGAGGCGCTGTACCTGAACATCAATGCCGTACAGGCTCTTGAAGTTAGAGCAAACTGCGTTTAGGTACTCTTCCTCACAAGAGCCATAAACAATCAGCTTCCCCTCTTCTTTTGCTGCCTTTACCAACTCTTCTGGTGCACCAACAGTATCGGTTGAGTTGGTGTCAGATTCTTTTTTCTCGCCAGCATCAGAATCGGACTTTTTGCAGGCTGTAATACCCAAACCTGCTACAACTGCGCTGACACCAAAAAAGTTTCGACGAGTAAGGTTTGACATAAGAACTCTTTTCTCTCCTTGTGGTTATCCACAGCTCCAATGAAAAGAACATACTTCTGTGTAAATCGTACTCAAACTTTTTCGAAAATATTTCAACTATTCGATAAGTGGCTGATATTGGCGGCTATCGGTATGTTTTTGGCGTCTAAGCAAAAAGGCCAGGGAGAAAATCCCTGGCCTTGAACATTTGGTGGAGAATAGGGGGATCGAACCCCTGACCTCAGGCTTGCAAAGCCCGCGCTCTCCCAGCTGAGCTAATTCCCCGTACTGACTTCTGGTTGGGCCCAGAAGGTTTTAATAATCACCCCAACGGCGACTCGGCTAACGTTGGGGTGACTATTGTCACATAAAGTGGTGGGCCTGACAAGGTTTGAACTTGTGACCTCCCGGTTATCAGCCGGACGCTCTGACCAACTGAGCTACAGGCCCAACGCAGGGAAAAATAATACCTCCATAATTCTCATAGGTCAACACTTTTTTTGTTTTGTTTTAAAGTTTCTTGAAACTGGGTATGAAGTGAGAACAGAGAGTCGTAGACTATCTGCCCAAAGATTGATAAAAGACGTGCTATTTGGAGTATTTGTGTCGCTGAAGCGTATGGACATACAGACAGTTGTAGTCGGAGGAGGACCTATCTCTTCCGTAATTGTTCTGCGTCTTCATGACCCACGCGGCGTCTCTTCTTTAAGTCTTCCTATCAAGATTGGCAACATTGAGGCATCTGCTATCAGCCTTGGTATTGATCAAGAATCTACCGAGAGGCCTCTAACGCATGACCTTCTCCGCTCCGTTCTTGATTCTTTGGATGCAGATATTAAAAGCGTGCGTATTGTGGGTGTCCGCGGCACCACGTTTTTCTCGCAAATTGAGCTTATCTCCAAAGAGGGAGAGCATATTTACGTGGATGCTCGCCCATCCGACGCAATTGCGCTGGCAGTAAGAACAAACTCTCCCATCTTTGCAGACGAGAGCGTTCTAGAAATTGCTGCTGCTCCAGACTTTACTGATGTCGAGAAGGACGTTCAGGCCCAAGAGCTTGAGGAGTTCCGCCAGTTTATTGAGGACGTCTCTCCTGAGGATTTCTCTTAATCAAATCTTTCTTGAACTACGTGGAGTTTTTTGCTCAGTGGCGCTTTGCGACACTTTCTTTTTTACACCAAACTCCATGCCGTATGGTCAGTGTGAAGCAACTCATGTGCGCGCTTAGAGCCTCGTTCTCCAAGATAGTTATCGTAGCAGGCAATAATCATAGGATTTTCGTGACAGAAGCGTATTTGGGCATCTTTGTCTAACGTACGTAGAATGCCCATTCTGTCTGGAACACTGTTAATACCGTCGTGAATGGGCTGTCCGCCGCCACCAACGCATCCACCAGGACATGCCATTACCTCAACAAAATCATATGATGCGGTTCCTGCTGAAATTGCTTCAAGCAGCTCAGAGGTGTTTTTAAGTCCGTGAGCAATGGCTATGTTGAGCTTTTTACCAGGTAGATCAAAGGTTGCTTCTCGCCAGCCCTTCTCGCCACGAATAACCTCAAATGTGTCTACGCTGGGATTTTCTCCGGTAATGAAGTTATATGCACTTCGAAGTGCTGCCTCCATGACGCCGCCTGTGGTACCAAAGATTGCTCCTGCACCAGATCCAAAGCCTAGAGGCGTATCAAGTGGCTCTTCTGCGATTTGTGTTACGTCAATGTGAGCAGCTTTGATCATGCGACAAAGTTCTCTGACCGTAAGAACAGTATCAACATCTTGGTCTTGGCCGTTTGCGCTATTCATCGACGGGTACGCGGCTTCTTCTTTCTTTGCAATGCAAGGCATCGCAGAAACCGAGTAAATATCTTTTGAGTCCACTGCCAGGGCTTCCGCATAGTAGCTCTTTGCAATTGCGCCAAACATTTGCTGCGGAGACTTAGCGGAAGAGAGCTGTGGCAAAAACTCTGGATAGCGAGCCTTCACAAACCTTACCCAACCAGGACAGCACGAGGTAAAGAGTGGAAACTTGTGCTCTTTGCCATCGGATAGCATATGGATAAGCTCGGTTGCTTCCTCCATGATGGTAAGGTCAGCCGCAAAATCGGTATCAAAAATGTAATCAAAACCAATCTTTCTTAGGCAGGCTGCCAGGCGTTCTACCGTTGCCTTTTCTCGCGGTAAGCCAAGTTCTTCTCCCCAGGAAGTTCGCACCGATGGGGCAATTTGAATGAGCGTGATCTTCTGTGGATCATCGATTGCCTTAAGCACGCGCTCGGTATCGTCGCGCTCTCTCAACGCTCCTGTTGGGCAGTTCACCACGCACTGACCGCAGATAACGCAGCCCGACTCTTGAATGGTCTTTTTACCTCGGACGTTAATGGATGCATGGATAGTTCTGTTGGAGATGTCCCATACGCCAAGCGTCTGAACTTTCTCGCATACCTGAATACATCTGAGACATTTAATGCACTTATTGTTATCGCGAATCAGCGGAAATGCCGTATTCCATTCTTCATTGGGAAGGTTTTTCTCGTATGGTTTTGAGTAGATTCCCAGGTCATTGGCAAGTGACTGCAGCGAGCAGTTCTGTGAACGCACGCAGCTGGTACATTCAGAGTCGTGTTGAGAAAGCAGAAGCTGCACGTTTGTCCTGCGCACTTCTCGCGCCTTTGCGCTATTTGTTTTTACTACCATGCCCTCAGCAACAACCGTGGTACAAGACGCCACAAGGTGGTCTATGCCTTCTACCTCAACTGCACAAACACGACAGCCACCCACTTCGTTGACGTCTTTAAGAAAGCACAAGGTAGGGATTGCAAGTCCAACAGAACGAGCAGCATCCAAAATGGTTGTGTTTTCAGGAACAGAGAGTTCAAAGTCATCAATTATGAGGTTTACCATTGGTGATTCCTTCCCCCTCTGAAGGCGCCGTAGCCAAAGTGATCACAACGCAGACAACGAGATGCTTCTTGGTGAGCCTCTTCTTCTGTCAGGCCAATCTCAACCAAATTCCAGTCGTGAATACGCTCGGAAGACTCTCTTTCTTTCATCTCGCAGCGACCGCACCGCCTGAGACCCTTAATCTTCAGCGATGGAAGCTCAACGTTAAGCGTGACTTTGTTATCGCACCCAAGCGAGCGATCAATATTTGCAGCGGCGACTTTACCTGCCTCAATGGCTTTGATGACAGTAGAAGGTCCAGTCTTACAATCTCCGCCCGAGAACACACCCGGGAATCCCTCAATAGAGCCGTCTGACGCTGTCACAATTCTGTTTTTCTGTACGGGAATGCCAATTGCCTCAAAGCTTTGATATTCAATGTCTTGTCCAATGGCAACAAACACCTTGTCGCAAGGAACAACTCTTGTTTCTTCCTGCGACGCGCGAGGAGCAGGACGTCCCCACTTAGGAGCACCAATTATCTGCGGTTGGACGAGAAGACCGCTCACACTTCCAGCTCCATCAGAAACGATAGAGAGTGGAGAAGTAAGCTCTAAAATCTCGCAGCCTTCTGCCTGGGCTCCTGCAATTTCTGCATCTTGTGCGGTCATGTCTGCAATGCGCCTACGGTAAACAATAGAAACCTTCTTGGCACCTAGCCTGACGCTGGTACGAGCAACGTCCATGGCAACGTTTCCGCCACCAATGACCACAATATCCTGACCAGACAGATCTGGAATGTCGTAATCCCCTACTGCTCGTAGGAGCTGAACTGCGGATTCGACACCATTGAGATCTTCTCCTTCAAGGCCAAGTTTTTTATCGGTGTGCGCTCCAATACCCACAAAAACGGAATCGTATATTTTTCGGAGCTCTTGAAGTTCTTCTCCTGAAACGGAGTGTTCAAGCTCAACTTCAATTCCAGTAGAAAGGAGCCAATCAATCTCTGCTTGGAGGCGCTCACGAGGGAGGCGATAATTTGGGATTCCGTAGCGAAGCATGCCGCCCAAATGTTTTCTCGCCTCAAAGATCTTTACGCTATGTCCCATAGTTGCCAGGTAATAGGCACAAGAAAGGCCTGCAGGACCTCCACCAATTACAGCAACTTTCTTTCCAGTTGCCGGGAAGCACTGAGGAGTATAGGTCTCTTCCATGTGCTCAGCTGCATAGCGCTTAAGGGCCAGGATATTAAGAGGATTGTCCACCATGGCGCGACGGCAGTGCATCTCACAAGGATGCTCGCAAACAAGACCGCAAACCAGCGGCAACGGGTTGTCTTTCCTGATGACCTTAATGGCGTCGGTGTAGCGACCCTCTTCTACCAGGGAAATGTACGCTGGAATATCAACGTGAGCAGGACATCCGCGCACACACGGAACTTCTCCCTGCACATCATAGCCACATGAGTGCTTCCTAACATGTTGTTCAAAATCATCCCTGAAGCCAGAAAGTGCGGTGAGCACCATCTCTCCTGCTTCGTAGCCAATTGCGCAGTCGCTTGAGAGATAGGTAGTTTTGGCTGTTCGTTCAAGCAGATCAAGCGTGTACTCAGTTGCTCTATTCTCAAGTACATCTTCAAGCAGGTTACTAAGGGCACTAAGGCCAATTCTACAAGGGGTACATTTCCCGCAGCTTTGTGTTGCACAAAGCCTTACCAACGCAGCCGTAAATTCGACAGGACAAGGCACAATTGAACTCACCGAGAGGCGACGCTCAAGAGCATCTCGCAAATCGTCCATTACGGTCTGTGCGTGGCTAAGCTCCATAACGTGAAGTCTGGCCATTGTTCTCTCTCCGTAGATTCTAAAATGACTATGACGTGCAAATAGACGCTAGTCGTTCCCAACTTTAGCCTAGGGAAAAGGACAACTGGCTTATCTTTTATATAAAAATCATTACCGTTAGCGTGCTGATTTTCTCGGTAAACGAAAAGAACTCAGGAGAATTACCTCCTGAGCTCTTCAAATTACGTATAGCTGAAATGCTTATTCGTCATCATCCAGCAGTGAATCGTCCAGTACTTCCTCTTCATCTCCGAGGTCAACAGACTCTGCCTCATCAGCATCGCGAGCGCCTGCTGCCATCAGATCAAGCATACCTTGGTTCTCTGCGTGCTTAGGAGCCTTCTTTTTGTTGGCAACCATACGAGCAACTGCAGAAACGACGTCAGTACCTGAGAGGTTCATAACCTTGACGCCCTGAGTAGAGCGGCCAAGCTTGGAGATATCGCCAGCCTTAACGCGGATTACAACGCCCTCCTCGGACATGATCATAATCTCGTGCTGAGGACCAACAACACGGCAGGCAACCAGGTTACCCTTCTTCTCCGTCATTGTGATGGTAAAGACGCCCTGTCCACCACGCTTGTGAACTGGATACTCAGAAATTGCCGTACGCTTTCCGTAGCCCTTCTCGGTAATAACGAAAAGGTCACCGTTGCCGTTGGTAATTTCCATGCCAAGCATAGTTGCATTGCCCTTGAGCGTAATACCACGAACGCCCGAGGTACCGCGTCCCATGCTTCTTGCCTCTGCCTCGTCAAACAGGATTGCCTTGCCGTCGGAGGAGCACAGAACAACCTTGTCACCTGGGTGGACACGACGGACGTTAACAAGCTCGTCGCCATCCTTAAGGTTGATTGCAATAAGGCCGTCCTTACGGGTACGGTCGTACTCAGACATTGCTGTCTTCTTGACCATTCCCTGCTTAGTAGCAAACATCAGGTAGTTGTCTTCTGGGAAGTCGCGGGTAGTAATAACTGCCTTAACCTTCTCGCCCTCTGCAAGTGTCTCGATGACATTGATGATGGCGCTACCCTTAGTAGTTCTGTTACCAACCGGAAGCTCGTGGACCTTGAGGCGGTACACCTTACCAAAGTTGGTAAAGAACAGCACGTAATCGTGGGTAGAAGCAACAAAGAGGTTCTCGACAAAATCGTTCTCTTTGAGAGAGACACCCTGAACACCCTTGCCGCCGCGCTTCTGAGAACGATAAATCTCAACAGGAACGCGCTTTACGTAACCTGCGTGAGTAACGGTAACAACCATATCCTCTTCAGCGATAAGATCCTCGACGTCCAGGTTCTGAATGTCCTGGTCGGAGATTTGCGTACGACGCTTGTCAGCATAGCGGTTGGAAATCTCTCGGAGCTCATCAGCAATAACAGCCAGAATCTTTTCCTCGTGAGCGAGAAGATCCTCGTAGTAGGTAATATCAAGTCTGAGCTGGGAAATCTCGTCAACAAGATCCTGACGAGCAAGACCGGTGAGGCGGCGCAGACGCATCTGAAGGATTGCCTCGCCCTGAATCTCATCCAGGCCAAAACGCTCGTTCATGCGCTTCTTTGCCTCAGCATCATCCTGCGAGCTGCGGATGATGTGGACAATCTCGTCGATGTTATCAACTGCGGTCAGAAGACCTTCCAAAATGTGGACACGCTTCTGTGCCTTGTCCAAGTCAAACTCAGTACGACGGCGTACAACATCAATCTGGTGATCAATGTAGTGACGAAGAATCTCGCGAAGAGAAAGGGTACGAGGAACACCGTCAACCAAGGCCAGATCAATGATGCCAAAGTTGGACTGAAGCTGAGTCTTCTTGTACAGGTTATTCAGAACAACCTGTGGAACAGCATCACGCTTGAGATCCAAGACGATGCGCATACCCTTACGGTTGGACTCGTCACGCATGTCAGAGATGCCTTCAATTTTCTTCTCGTTGACTGCCTGAGCAATCTTCTCCTGAAGAAGACCTTTGTTAACCTGGTAAGGAATCTCGGTAACAACAAGGCGCTGGCGACCACTCTTGACTTGTTCAACGTGAACCTTTGCACGGACAGTAATAGAACCGCGACCAGTCTCGTAGGCGTCCTTGATGCCCTGAGTACCCATGATGATGCCGCCTGTTGGGAAATCAGGACCAGGCAATACGGTCATGAGCTCCTCAGTGGTAACGTCAGGGTTCTCAATCATCATGCAGACAGCGTTAGTAACCTCACCAAGGTTGTGAGGAGGAATGTTGGTAGCCATACCAACTGCAATACCTGAAGAACCGTTAACCAAAAGATTTGGGAAACGAGCAGGAAGAACTGCAGGCTCTGTCAGAGACTCATCATAGTTTGACTGAAGATCAACGGTGTTTTTGTTAAGCTCTGCCAGCATCTCCATAGCACTTCTGGTTAGACGTGCCTCGGTATAACGCATTGCTGCTGGTGGATCACCGTCGATAGAACCAAAGTTTCCGTGACCATCAATCAGAGGAAGTCTCATCGAGAAATCCTGAGACATACGGACCATGGAGTCATAAATAGCGGAGTCACCGTGTGGGTGGTACTTACCCATGACTTCACCGACTGCCCATGCAGACTTCTTATGTGGACGATTTGGCGTAATGCCAGCCTCGCTCATTGCGTACAAAATACGACGGTGAACAGGCTTAAGGCCATCTCGAACGTCTGGAAGTGCACGAGCAACAATAACGGACATGGAATACTCGAGGAAGGAAGTCTTCATCTCTGAGGACAAATCGGTTGGCTTAAGCGTGCCACCGTGAATGTCTGAGAGGTCAAGACGAGTACCAGCCTCATCAGAGATAATGTGTGAAGTTTCTCCCGTTATTAGATTTTCCCCAGTCTCTGAGTCAAACTCGTCAGAGTCTTCTTCTACCTCGTCATCTTCGTATTCTTCATCCATATCGTTTTGTGCATCAAGGTCTTGATCCTCGTCTGCACCAAAAAGATCATCATTCATATTTTTATCGTCTGCCACAAGTTACCCTTTCATTTTCTGTCTAATGATTTAGCGAGAAACCATTAAATATCCAGGAAGCGGACGTCTTTTGCATGTGTTTGGATGAAGTCTTTACGCTTCTCAACCTGGTTGCCCATAAGGTCAGAGACCGCGCGATCAGCGGCAAGAGCATCATCGATGGTTACCTTAAGAAGAATGCGGTTCTTTGGCTCCATAGTGGTTGCCCAAAGCTGCTCTGGGTCCATCTCACCAAGACCCTTATAACGTTGGATGGTGAACTTGGTGTTGTCCTCAAACTTCTTTGTCTCAAGAGTAAGTTCTTCATCGGTATAAATATATTTACCGTTCTTCTTACCCTTTGGCTTAATCTGATACAAAGGAGGCTGGGCAACGTAGATATAACCTGCGTCAATCATTGGCTTCATAAAACGATAGAAGAAGGTAAGCAAAAGAATTCTAATGTGAGAGCCGTCAACATCAGCATCGGTCATAATGACAATCTTGTGATAACGTGCCTTCTCGATATTAAATTCTTCTCTAACGCCAGTGCCAATAGCAGTAATCAGAGATGTAATAGTGTCAGAAGAAAGCGCGCGAGCATCGTGTACGCGCTCAACGTTCAAAATCTTTCCGCGAAGTGGTAGAACTGCCTGGATAGAACGGTCGCGTGCCATCTTTGCAGAACCACCTGCGGAGTCACCCTCGACAATGAAGAGCTCAGTCATCTCCGGATCACGTACGGAGCAGTCGGCAAGTTTACCAGGAAGTGCTGCGGTCTCAAGAAGTCCCTTACGGCGTGTTGCTTCACGAGCTTTACGAGCAGCAAGACGACCTTTTGCAGCTTGAGAAGCTTTTTTAAAAATTTCTTTTGCTTGGTTTGGATGTTCTTCTAAGTACTCTGAAAGACCCTGAGTAACAACCTTGTTGGTAAGAGTTCTCATGTAAGAACTACCAAGCTTTGCCTTTGTCTGTCCTTCAAATTGAGGATCTGGTAGCTTAACTGAAATAACAGCAGTTAAGCCCTCACGAATATCGCCGCCCTCAAGCTTAGGGTCTTTTTCTTTAAGAAGATTGTGTCTAGTGCTGTAATCATTTACAACCTTAGTAAGGGCGGTGCGGAAGCCCTCGAGGTGCATTCCACCTTCCTCTGTAAAAATGTCATTAGCAAAAGAGAGTGTTCTATCGGTGAACTCAGTATTCCACTGAAGCGCAACCTCTACCTCACCCATCTGAGACATTGGAGCATCAGGGTCTGACTTTCCTTCAATATAGATAGGGCGAGAAAGTCCTGGTAAAACGGTTTTCTCGTCATTAAGATACTTAACAAAGTCGATGATGCCGCCAGCATACTGGAAGTCAACCTGACGAGGAGTAAGCTCGCGCTCATCAACAAGTGTAATTTTAAGATTCTTGTTAAGGAATGCGGTTTCCTGGAGGCGATCACGAAGCGTATCAAAGTTATACGTAGTGGTCTCAAAAATCATGTCGTCTGGCCAGAAGGTAATGATAGTACCGTTGGATTTTGAAGTACCAATTTCTTTCATCTTCTGAACGGTTTTACCGCGCTCAAAGACCATCTCATAAATCTTGCCGTCACGCTTAACCTGCGCAACAAGCTTTTTTGAAAGAGCGTTTACAACAGAAACGCCAACGCCGTGAAGACCACCGGAGACTTTATAAGCGTTGTTATCAAACTTACCACCTGCGTGTAAGATAGTAAGAACAACCTCAAGAGTTGGAATCTTTTTCTGGGGATGAAGGTCTACAGGAATACCACGGCCGTTATCTTCAACAGAAATAGAGTTATCTGGATGAACGGTTACCTTAATTTTGGAGCAATAACCAGCCATTGCCTCATCGACTGAGTTATCTACAATCTCCCAAACAAGGTGATGCAGACCAGAAGCTGAAGTTGTACCAATATACATACCTGGACGCTTACGAACAGCCTCAAGGCCTTCAAGGATCTTAATCTCTGTACCGTCATACTTATTTTCTTTTGCCACGTAAGTCCTCTCTTCAATTGTGAGCGGAATGATATAGGTATTTTACTATGAAATCGCCAAAATCAACTCGGCACAGAGAAATTTCATTGTTTAAACAGTAATAATTGGTATCTGAGAGGCTCTGTAAAGAGATTTAAGGACAGATTAGTGACAGATTAGACTAAAGACTCTTTTTTTGTCTAAAACTTGCTTCAATCGCTTTATAAGCCGTTGACTTAAGTGGCTCAGAAAGTCCAGAAACTAACTCAGAAATTTGTAATTTCTCTTCTGGTGTGAGTTCTGGAAGATCTTTTTTCTCTTCTTTTTGGCCCTGTGCTTGCTTTTCTGAGGAGTCATCTTCTTTACCAGCATGTCTATTGTATTTGTCCAGCTTAAATTCAAGGTCTGAGAACTCCAGGCCTTGCTCTGAGAGCCTGGCTCTATAAATTTCTCTTTGTGCAAGAAAATCAATCATGCACATACGATTATCTACATAGACAGTAAGCACAGGGAACTCTCTACCAGCTACTTCTCTGACAAATACGCCGGTTGTATGTTCTGTCTCTCTTTCACCATTTGCTTCAACCCACGCAAGATAGGCACGACGATTTTTTGACATGCTCTTAGAATCTCTGAAGGTTCCAAGCAGAGAACTCATTAAATCTTTTGCATTTTCATTGCCACCGCGCGCAGGTGTTTCTTGTTGATTATTCATCGCTAAACCTAACTATCTGCGCTTTTTCTAAAACCTCTTCAGAGAAATACCCAAGGTTTGTAGTGGTAATTACCGTTTGAATGTCATGGAACGCAAATTCCATAATGGCTTTTCTGCGGTCTTCATCAAGCTCACTCATAACATCATCTAAAAGCAGCAAGGGTTTCTCGCCAAGTATTTCTTCTGAAAGGAGAACTTCTGCCATCTTAAGTGCTAAAACGACAGTTCTGATTTGGCCTTGAGAACCAAAATTTCTAGCGTCTTTACCCTCAATTAAAAACTCAACGTCGTCTCGATGAGGTCCTTTTGTACTTTGCTGACGACGAATATCATCCGTGTGAGCTTCGCTTAAAGCTTTCAAGAATTGATCAGTAATTTCTTCTCTAGTGGCCTCAAGAGATACCTCTCCAATTGAAGAAATATAGCTCATTTCTAGGTGTTCTCCACCAGAGAGTTCTTGGTAGATCTCACATGTCTTCTTTGCCAGGCGATCAAACAAATGAATTCGTGCATGAAGAAGCGTAGCCCCTCCTCTTGCAAGTGAAAGATCCCAAGCATCAAGCAAGTTTTCATCTGGCCAATCAGATTTAAGCAGCTTATTTCTTTGCTCAACTGTCTTGGTATATGCCGAGAAGACCTTGAAGTAGCTTTTATTTGCCTGGCGGCCAAAGTCATCAAATTCTTCTCGGCGATACGATGCGCCACCTTTAATCATTGAAAGGTCATCGGGATTAAAAAGTACCGACATCAGTGTTCCAGAAATATCTGCAGCCTGACATTTCTTGCCATTTTTTAAAAATTGACGGCGACGTTCTGTAATGGTGCAGGTATTTTCTAGCTTTCTTCCATCTCCTATAAGAGAAATCTCTATCTTTGCCTCAGAAGTACCTGTAAGAAGGAGTTGTGAAGGTATGGGTTTTCTAAATGAATACCCAGCAGTAAGGAGTTGTAGTGCTTCAACAGTATTTGTCTTACCTGCAGCGTTCTTTCCTACAAAAATAGTAGTTTGTGCAGATAAATCTATCTCTTTCGAAGAAAAGCAACGAAAGTTATACAGCAAAACATGTTCAACTTTAAGTCCCACACAACCCCTATCAAATTAGAGGCGAACAGGCATCAGAAGATACAAGTAGTTAACCTTGCCGTTCGATTTGAAAATAGCTGGCTGAGAAGGACCTTGAAGCTCAAGGCGCAGAAGATCCTTAGAAGGAGCAGCATTTACACAATCAAAGACATAGTGATAATTCAAAGCAATTGAAAGGGAATCTCCCTCAATCTGAGCTTCAATATGCTCGGAAGACTCACCCTGATCTGGTGAGGATGCAGAGAGCTTAACTTCTTTACCATCGGCGTCAACATCAAAACGAACTGAAGGATTTGCTAGTGCAATAACAGAGACGCGCTTCAGGGCTGCAGAGAAATCTTCAACGTTGATATCAACTGACGCGGTGCAAGACGTAGGAAGTAGCTGCTTATAGTCAGGGAAATGACCTTCAATCTTACGAGAGATGTGAGTGGTGTTTCCAAACTGGAAGACTACCTGATTGTCCGTAGTACCAATCAAAACCTTCTCAGTCATGCTACGCATGGAAAGAACGTCATGGAACACTTCACCAGAGATAATTGCACTAAAAGACTCACCTGCTGGAGTATCTGTGTTGGAATCACAAACGGCAAGACGGAATGAGTCAGTAGCAACAAGACGAATAGTGTTGTCCTCAACAGTGAGAGAAATTCCCTGAAGAATAGGACGAGAAGCTTCCTTAGAAGTTACGCGATACACTTTATCGACCATAGTTGATAGAAGCTGGCTTGGGAGCTCACAGGTTTTCTCAAGATCAAACTCTGGGAATTGAGCCCAGTCGTGAGCAGAAAGAGTATTAAGTCTAAAAGACGAACGCTGGCATGTTACAGAAAGCGTACGCTCTCCACCCTCAAAAGTAATTGCAGCATCAGGAAGATTTTTAACAATATTCTGGATAACTTTTCCAGAAACAACTGTTTCTCCTTCTTCTTCTACGTTTGCTGCAATTTGATGCTTAATAGAAATAGTTAAGTCGCTGGATTGTAACTCAAGCATGCCATTGAATGCTTTGAGGTAAATACCAGAGAGAATAGGAAGTGTTGTATTAGAACCAATGCCCTTAGAAACAATATCAAGTGCCGTCTGGAGAGCGGATTGACTTACGGTAAATTTCATGACGACCCTTTCTATTATTTCTTAGATAAGAATAAAAATATCGTAGTAATAATAAGCTATGTTGAAAAGAAGAAAGCTTTACATTTCTAGAGGTAGAAATATGTTTCTAGAGGTCAGATTTGTTTGCTTATTTTTGACATTCATAAACAAAATAAAACTCCCCCTCTTAAACTCTCAACAACAAATCATTACTTCTCTTCACCAATTAACATCTTACTAACAGGTTTTAAACACTAACTTTGTTCAAGGATAGTCTTCTTTAGTTGAGAAATTTGATCATAGAAACTTTTGTCTTCTTTGATTCTCTCTTCTATTACCTCAATGCTGTGCAAAATAGTTGCGTGTTTTCTTCCACCAAAATGCTTACCAATATTTACCAGTGTGTATTGGCAAAGGTCGTGAGCAAGATAAATTGCAACGTGACGAGGTTCTGCAATCTCTTTATTTCTCTTGTTGCCAACAATATCGCGATGACTAATGCCATAGATATTTTCTACGACTTCTTGGACCTTCTCGATATTTACGGTCTTTGAAACGCGACGCCAGAGTGTGTCTGCAATCTTATCGATTTCTTCCTGTTTAATATTTGTGCCAGATTCTTTTGCTTTAATCTGACCAGTTACACAGCGATTACAGAAACCCTCAAGCGTTCTAATACTTTGACCAGCCTTGTCAGCCATGTAACGATGGATGTCCTCTGGCAAATCGTCTGCAGAAAGAGAAGAATTTCTCTCTTTAAAAGCTCGGTCGCAGAAGACATGAATAAGATTGAGTTTCATCTCATAGCTTGGATACTCAATACCAATAACGATGCCACCACTCATACGAGAAGTAATACGATCATCAAATCCGTCAGATCCCATACCAAGCTGAGCAGGTGTTCTATCTGCGGCAAGAATAATCTGCTTACCTCTATCAATAAGAGAGTTAAAAATATTGAAGAAGAAGTTAATAGTACCTGCTTTACCAGCAAGTTTTTGGACGTCATCGATGATAAGAACATCAATGTTTTGGTAGTTATTACTAAGCTCTGTTGCGGCGTTTCCTGACGCGTTTTTACGAACTGCATTTACGTAGTCATCAACAAAGGCATCTGCATCTTTGTAAACACAAACGCGTTCGATATCTTCAGAGTTGATGTAGTTTTGAACCGCGCGTAGAAGGTGAGTTTTTCCAAGACCACTTGCACCGTAAATAAAAAGTGGGTTTGCCTTACCTTTTGCGTCGTTTGCAACATTTAATGCATGCTGATGTGCAAGCTCATTCTCGTCACCAACAACAAAGCGATCAAACGTAAGGTTTGAATTGAAAGATGTCTCCTCATAAAGAGGATTACTCTTACGGCGCTTTAAGGTCTGTTGTTTTAATTCTTCAAGACTTTGTTCTTGGGATTCAAAATCTTGAATCTGCTCTGGAACAACTGCTTGTATAGGAGCAGTTTTTTGCTTCCAAGCATTGAACTCTTGAGGAGTCATTGTGGAAGTAGTGGTAACAGGAGTAGAAGACTTTGTAAGAGTAAGACTTAAAATAATGTCTTCAAAGGCTGCTGCCGAAAGGCATCTCTCAACAATCGGCATATTCTTAAGAATACGGTTATATGCCAAGCGCATTGATGTTTCAGCACACAGTGCGTTATCTTCAACTTTAATTGGAGTGCAGGTTCTCAACATAGCGATAAAAGCCTCTGGCTGATTCTCTTCGACCAAGAGGTCAATTGCGTCTTGCCACAGAGCTACTGCGTCTGAATCAATTGATGCATCCATACGTGTCCAATCAAAATGTTGAAAATTGGGACACCTAGTATAGAGGAATGTTGATAACTTTCAGCGAATAATGTTGAGAAACTCTATGAAAGGAGAGTTTCTCCAATAGTAGTGAGCTTATATTTCTGCCCAACTTTTCCGATTATTCCTATGTTTAACAGCGATTTTAATTCTCTTGACCACGTTGGTGTTGAAAGTCCATAGGTACTTGTTAACTCCGTTGCTCCAACCCATTCATGTTCAGAAAGGTATTGAAGAACTTGTTTTGCTCGATCTGTAAGTATCAGATTAGGAAGCTGTGCAGCTGTCTGATGAGATACTGCTTGTGGAGCATGTGAAACTGTCTGTTGGTTCTGATTTACAGGTAATTCTTCAGCTTCTTCTTGAGTTGGAAGCGTCTGAATGTGCGCATCTTTAGAGCGGCGTATTGACAAGGTAACAATGGTTCCGCCAGAGATATTGTCTTCGAGGGTAAGACTTCCACCCTTCTCAACCATGTATTGTTGAGCATAAGGAAGGCCAAAACCAACGCCTCTAATAAACGATTTCATCTCTTCTGTTGCAGAAGAAGTACCAAACTCAAGAGCTCGATTTTTCTCTTTAATACCAGGTCCCTGGTCTGAAAACCTAATGGTATTTCCGTTATCCATGATTGAAATTGTAGGTGCTACAAATCGAGCGTGAATGAAATTTTCTACAATCTCGCGCATAACCATAAAAGGAATTTTTCCTCCCTGCTCATGAGCAAGCTGGTTAACGGTAGCTGCAATTTCATCAAGATAAGAACGAACGTCTTTTGGCTCTACGAGAACAACACGAGGTGCTGCGGCTTTATCGTCATACACCGCAATACGTGCAGCATAACGGACGGTGAGAGAATTATCAGAACCAGCGTCTTTTTCATTCTGGTTTGTGTTTTCCTCAACAAAAGGAAAGAAATCTCTTGCCATGACACCCCCTTTTCAACAATTGTTAAACAAATGAAGAAAACTTTTCGTTTTCTTTTACGATGAATGAAAGTTTTCAACAAGTGTTAAACATCTGTAGATAACTTTACATCTTTGTGAAAGACGTACTGAATGATAGTAGCATTTAACGGATATATTTCAGCTTACAGAAATATTCCTTTCAACAAATTTCTTCACTTATCACAAGTGAAAATTTCAATATGAAAGGTTTTCTCGCAAGGTTTTTGAATAAAAAAGAGAAAAAGTTGAGGTATTTGCGTAGAAAATTTGACAGGTACCCATAAACGCGAGTACAATCTGTAAGCTTTTTAATCGATACTGTACCCGTTCGGGAGGAAATAGCTATGAAGCGTACCTACCAGCCAAATAAGCGCAAGCGCGCAACTACCCACGGTTTCCGTGCACGTATGGCAACTAAGAATGGTCGTGCCGTTCTCGCTCGTCGCCGCCTTAAGGG
>ERZ773055.469-NODE-469-length-24295-cov-19.750165_pt1 | contig 24295 bp, 22 predicted proteins | sample MGYA00580515_ERZ773055 | MGnify/ENA primary metagenome ERZ773055 (study PRJEB29015, sample SAMEA2737993) | human oral metagenome | biome: human oral; feature: human-associated habitat; material: dental | place: China | collected 2064 ...
TGTAATTTCACTTATTTTTTATTTACATTTCAATATTGAAACTTGCAATAGCCTTTTTATTAATATAAAGAGCTAATTATATCAACACATTTTTCAAATCCAAGTATTCCACTATTTAAACAAATATCATAATTATGAGGATCGCCCCACTTCATATCTGTAAAATAGTTGTAAAATAAACTACGACGTTTATCTTTATCTTTTAAACGCTTTTCAGGAGCAACATCACTTTCTCCATAAACAGAAACAATACGATTAATTCTTTCTTCTAAGCTGGCATATACAAATATTTTTAAACAATCTGCTTTATCTTTTAAAATATAATCTGCACATCTTCCAACAATAATACAAGTTTCTTTCTTAGCCAAGTCTAAAATGACTTCACTTTGCATTTTCCATAAATTATCTTCAACTAGCACTTGATTATAAGTTCCAAACCCAGAAAGACTTCTTCCAATTAAATCACTTAAAGTTAAATTTTCAGATTTTTCTGCAACATAAGCCTGAGCAAGTCCACTTTCTTTGGCAATCTTTATAAGTAATTCATTGTCATATACTTTAATTCCAAGTTTTTCACCTGTCATCTTGGCTATTGTTCTTCCACCACTACCAAATTCACGTCCAATTGTTATAATTCTATTCATTATTTTACCTCTTTAATAATTAAATATTATAATCTTTATCTTCTTGTAATTCCTTCATTAACTCTTCATCAATAGGTATGTCTTCTTCATACACACTTTTAATAAGTTTTTCTAATGGAACAATCTCAACTGACAATACAAGTCCCTTAGGTAAAATCATTCTAAAAGTTTTTAATTTTATTAAAAACTCATTCACTCTTTTATCACCTAATGGGAATGTTACTAGAGCATCTGAACCAGGCCAAACTTTTGTTTGTTGATGTTTTATCGTTTTGTCTATTGCCCTTTTAACATCATTTTCAACAGTGTAGTAATAAATTCCTATCTTTTCAAAAAATTTTTCTAATAATCTAACTTGAGTATCATTAATATGTAATATTATAAATTTTAAATTTTTACTTTCTGTATCATTCATATTTTTTATTTTATCCATTATTAACCCCTTTCTTTTTAGATTTATTTGAAATATTTTTAATTTTAGTTATTAATTTTGTAGTGAAATCATCAACCACAGAATATAAAACTGGAATCAACACCAATGTTAAAATTGTTGAGAATGATAATCCAAATATTACAGTGATAGCCATTCCTCTATAAAATTCTGAACCTTCACCTAAACCTAATGCCATAGGCATCATACCAAATACTGTTGTCATTGTTGTCATAAGTATAGGTCTTAATCTTGTTTCACAAGAATACATAATAGAATATTCTTTATCATGTCCTCTTGTCCGCATTGTTTTAATAAAATCTATAAGTACAATGGCATTATTTACAACAACTCCTGCCAGAAGAATTACTCCTATCATAACCATTATATCTATTGATTGCCTTGTAACTACAAGTCCCCAAATAACTCCTATCAATGCCAATGGAATAGAACCTATTATTATAATTGGCATTATAAAACTTTCAAATTGTGAAGCAAGCAATGCATAAATTAGGAAAATAGAAATAGACAATGCAAATGTTAATTGACTCATAGTCTTTTGCATATTTTCAGTTTGTCCACCCCAACTATATGATATAGATGATGGAGGATTTAAACTATTAAATTCTTCTATCATTTTTTGTTGTATAGCACGTAACCCAACTCCACCATCATTGGCAGAAATAGTAACAGTGTATATACCATTTTTCTTATTTATTTTAGAAGTTCCCTCTGCATATTGTATAGTTGCAACATCAGATAATTTTACAAATTTATTATCTCCAACTTTAATATTTAAAGATTGTAAAATATTTATATCATTTCTTTTATCCTTAGGCAATCTGATTAACACATCTATTTCTTCACTATCAGTTTTTAAGGTTGCTGTATTAGCTTTATCTCCTCCTAACATATAGTAACTCAATGTTTGAGCAACAACAGTAGGATTAATACCATAGCTTGTTATTTTATCCCTATCTATGTTTATTCTTAATTCTATAATTCCGGGATCAAGTGTTGAAGATAAGTCAACAATTCCATCATAATTTTGTAATTTTTTAAGAATCTGTTTACCAAATTGTTTAATTTCATCTTGATTCATACCCTGTATTAAAAATTCAACATCTTTTGTAGATCTTCCACCTGAAAACTGGTTAGATAGTGATATTCTTGCATCCAATACATTCTTAGCTTGTTTTCTGACATCATTCATAATATCAAATACACTTTCTTTTCTTGTACCTTTTTTTCCAACATCTGCATTTATAGAAATATTAGATGTACTTACAAGCATTAAATAACTCTTTGTATGAGGTTCATTTTTTACAATATTTTCCAATTCTCTTGCAATTCTTTTTGCTTTTTCTATATCTGTACCATTTTGTAATTCAGCCATCAACGAATATTTTCCTTCGTCTTGTTTAGGCATAAATTCAAATTTTAATAGTTTTGGACCTATAAATATACTGAAGAAAAATAGAAATACCATGATAAAAACTGTTTTTCCTTTATGAGCATAAGCCCAATGAATAATTTTTAAATATCTTGCTTTTACTTTTTTAAACAATCTTCCATCTTCAGTTTTCATAGATTTTCTATTTAAAAATCTACTAGCTAACATCGGTATCATAGTTATTGCAACAATTATTGCTGCTAGATTTGAAAATATAATTGCATAAGACATATCTCTAAAAAATTCTCTAGCCATACCTGGAATAAATAATATAGGTATAAAAACTACCATTGTAGTTAATGCAGAAGCTATAACTGAAAATGTAACTTCTTCTGTACCATTTTCAGCAGCTTCTAAAACAGGAGAATTTAATTCTGTAATATGTCTGTAAATATTATCCACCACAACAACCGAGTTATCCGTCAACATACCAACACCTATTGACAATCCCATAAGTGAAATCAAGTTAAGAGTTGTACCTCTCATTGATAAAAATGCAAAAGTAAATATTATTGCAACTGGAAGTGCCAATGAAATAAGTATAGTTGTTCTAAAACTTTTTAAAAAAGCAAATAATATAATAGTTGCAAGTACAAGCCCTTGTATAGCTGAACTTGAAACATTTGAAATTGAGCTATTAATGTTTTCTGAATTATCAAGCTCTATACTATATTCAGTTCCTGCTGGCATATATGGTTTCATTTCCTCTATAACCTTAAATGCAGCACTATTTAAACCTATTGTATCACCATCAGACGATTTTGATAAAAGTACAATTATAGAATCTTTACCTTTAAGATATCCTAATCTATCTGGGTCTTCTGTTGTGAGTACAACATTAGCAACATCTTTTAACCTCAATGTGTTACCATCTGAGCTTATTAAGATGTTTTCATATTGATCTATATAGTCAAGTTCTCCCATAAACCTAATAATCATATCTTTATCACCAGTTGATAACTTACCAATAGGATAAGTTGTAACTGCTGTTCTTATAATATTATATAATTCCATAGGTGATAAATTATAAGCAGATAATTTATCACTATCAACTTGGATTTGTAATTGCTTTTCAGGATTACCAGCAATAGTAACTTCCCCTATACCTGCTAAACTTTCAAGTCTTGGTTTTAATTTCTCTTTTATGAAAGTGTTAAGTGCAGTCTTATTATCAGAGTTAAAAGCAATTATTGCTGTCATACTACCAGTAGCAGCATCTACCTTTCTGACTATTGGAGTATTAGCATCCTTAGGTAAATCATTAGTTATTTTTGAAACTTCTCTTTGAATTTGTGTAACTTTATCATTAGTATCCACTCCAAAATCAAAGTTTACAACCACTGATGAACTACCATAAGAAGATACAGTTTGTATTTTATCAATAGCCTCAACATTAGAAAGGCTATCTTTTATCTTTTTTGTAACCTGTGTTTCAACATCTTCTGCAACGGCTCCATTCCAAGTTGTAGAGATTGTTACAACTGGAATATTTATATTTGGTATCAATTCTTTTTTCATTGAGAACATTGCTAAAAGTCCAATAAAAATAAATGATACCATTACCATTGTTGTTGCAACAGGTCTACGAATTGAAATTCCTGCTAACGACATTATTTATTCACCCCATTTTTAATTTTAACATCATCATTGTCTTGAAGTCCAAATAATCCTTTTACAACTATTTTATCTCCTTCTTTTATTTCAGGAGAAGAGATTTCTGTATAAGGTAAATTTGTTGCTCCAACTTTGACCTCAACCTGTCTTACTTTTCCATTTTCATACTTAAATACATAATTAACTAAATCTCTTGTAACAATGGCTTCATCTTCTATACTCAAAACAGAAGATTGACCAACAGGAATAACAACATTACCAAACATACCATCTTTTATCTCTTTATCTGGGTTATCAAGAACTAGTTTTACTTTAAAATTCTTTGTTGTGTTATCAGCAATAGGGTTTAATTCAGCAATTTTTGCTGTATAATCTTTTCCAAGAGCATCGATTCTTACTTTTATATCATCACCAATTTTTACTTTTGATATAGCTTCGGGAGCAATTCCAACATAAGATTGCATTTTACTATCATTTAAAATAGTAAATAAAGTTTCTTTGGCAGCAATATCATTTCCTTCTTTTATAAATAAATTTCCAACAACTCCACTAATTTCAGCCCTTGCTATAAGTTTACTATAACTGTCTTGTGCATTCATATATGCTGCTTTGGCTACCTCTAAATTTCCTTGTGCACTTGTATAAGAGGCTTCATAATTTGAAAACTCTAAATACGAAATTAGTTGTTTATCATAAAGTGTTTTAAACTTTTGATAATTATTTCTTGCTATATTATAATTTGAAGTTGCTGTTTGATAATTTGCCTTAGCTTGTAAAAAATCAGCTTCTGTTTGTGCATCAGAAAGTTTTACAACAACTTCTCCCTTTTTTACAAATTCACCATTCTTTTTAAAAATTTTCTTTACTGTCCCACCTTTATCTGTTGAAAAATCAACTTTTGCTAATGGCTCCCAAACAGCACTTGAATCAAAAAGTTTTGACATTTCCCTAGTTTTTACTTCTGCTACTTCAACAGATTTTACTGATTTTTGTTCATCAGTAGCAGCTGTCTCTTGTTTAGTAGTTTCTTTTTTTTCTTCTTTATCTTTTCCACAAGCAACTAATAATAAACTAGCTGCAAGGAATATTGTTAATATCTTTTTCATAAATTTTCCCTTTCTTCCTATATTAGCAATGATCTATATGTTTCAAAAGCATAGTAATAATCAAGTAAAACTTTATTATATGCTATTCTTGCTTGTCTATAAGTATTTTCAAAATCTAAATAGTCAACTGTTGATATAAGTCCAGCATCATATTTTTCTTGATTTAACTCAAAATTAACTTTTGCAGCTTCCAAAGCCTTAGATTGAGAGGCTATTTGTTTTTCTAAACTTAATACATTAAGATAAGCACTTCTTACATTTATTTCTATATTTTCTTTTGTAGAAGTTTCTCTCAATTCTTCTTGTTCTTCTTGTAATTTTGCTACTCTATAACTATCTAAATCTTTTCCAAAAGAAAATACTTTCCAAGATACTTCAATTCCACCTGTCCATTCTCCATCTTTATAACTTCTTTCAAATGTTGTTCTTTCACCTGTTCCATAAGAAGCATAAGCATTTACTTGTGGTAATAAATCTCCAACAGCAGCCATTCTAGTTGCTGAAGCTACTTTTACTTGTTCTTCTGCAATTTTTGCAGATAAACTTTCATTTATGGCTTGTTTTAAATCATTATCTAGGTTTATCTTTTCAGAGAAATTATTAGGAACATCAAAAGGTATTAAATTTAAAGGTTCACTTTTGCTAATTCCAGTTCTTATGTATAATTTTTCCATATTTGTATCTATTGTATTTTTAGTATTAATTATTTGTGCATTAATATCTTCTATTGAATATTCAGTTTGTAAAATATCAGGCTTAGTTATAAGTCTTAATTTTAATTGCTCATCTTGTTTTTGATATCTCTTTTGTAAAATATTTTCTGAATATTCAAGAGCTTCTAAATTTCTTTTTGCATTTATTATATCTGAAAATATTTTTATAGTATCAAGTCTATTTTTTATTTTACTTTGTAAAAATGAGTAACTTGCTATATTTTCATAGGCTTTTGCACCTTTAATACCAGCTGTTATTGCCCCTCCTGTAAAAAGAGGTTGTGTCAATCTTATATTTTGTGTATAGCCTCTTTTTTTATTAACTCTATCTCTTTCAGTTTGAGTTAAAATCTGTCTTTTATGTTCTCCTATTGTGTAGGCTCCAGAATAGGTTACAGAAGGTAAAGCATTTTTAAAAGCCTTGCTCACATTTAATTTTGAAATATCTAAATTCTTTTCAGATATTTTCATCTCTTTACTATTATTTAATGATAAATCTATTGCTTGTTCTAAAGTTAAATCTCTGGCTAAGACAATATTTGTCATTAAAAGAAATACTGTTAATATTTTTCTCATTGTTCCTCCTAGCAATTTATATTAATATAAAATTTTTTTAACACTTTTCTTTATAAACTCAAGATGTTCTTTCATATCTCCACTTTTATAAGATTTTTTAACCTCTTCTAAACTTTTAATTGAAAACTTATGACTATTAAAATCTATATTCTCCATCATAAGAAAAACTTCTGATATGCTAAATATCATTCTTGCACATCTTTCTATATTTTTTTCTTCAATACTTATATCAGCTATATACTTTTGTAAAATTTTTTTTATAAAATCTATCATAATATTTGCTGTATTTTTTAATTTTATAAAATTTTCTTCATTGAAAACCTCATAGTTTCTTCTTAGATTTACCATAACCAGTTCTAATTTAAGCTCATCATCTGTTAAATTTAGCACAGAATTAATATAGTAATCTAGGCATTCATCAAGATTTTTTGGTATATTTAATAAGTTATTTGTAAATATTTTTGTATTTTCTATATATTCATCTAAAATTTTGCCTAGCATTTTATCTTTTGACGAAAAATAAGTATAAAAACTTCCTTTTGATATATTAATTTCTGAGGTCAGTTTACTTATTGATAAGTTACTATATCCATCAGTGATTATCATATCTTTAGCTTTTTCTAATATTAAATATTTCTTATCATTATCAAAATTCATTTCACTTAAAAAATCTCCTTTTTATTATATTGACTACACAGTCATTGACCGTATAGTCAATGTTATCAAAAAATACAATTTAAGTCAAGTTTTTTTAAAATTTTATATTATATTTTTAATTAATTTAGGTTGCTAAAATTTAAAGAATGATATAAAATATAATGAAGTTTTTACAAAAAGGAGTTAAAGAAAAAATGAAAATTTTACACTATCTAAAAAGATTTATATTGTTTGTGATAAAAGAAGTTTTATCATTCTTTATAAAATTATTTTTGTTCTTATTTATTGTTGGCATTATTATAAGTGCTGTTATTAAAAATTTTGAGAAGAAACCAACAGTGGCTATAAAGGATAAAGCCTATATTTTAATAAATCTAGCGGATAGTTACAATGAAAGGCTATTAAAATCAAATTTATTTGAAGATGATTCTATAAGTTTTTATACTTTATTACAAAGTGTTGAAAATGCTTCTTATGACGATAGAGTTGAAGGAATTATTTTAAAAATGAATGGAGATTCTTTAAGTTATGCTCAAAGTGAGGAACTAGCACATGAGTTATCAATGGCAAGAGCAGCTGATAAAAAAATAATTGCTTATTTTGAAAATGTGGGTAGAAAAAATTATTACCTAGCTTCTTATGCTAATGAAATATATATGCCAAGTGCTAATTCAACAAATGTAAATATATATCCATATTTTAGAGAAGAATTTTATATTAAAAAATTAGCTGATAAATTTGGTGTGAAATTCAATATTATTCATGTTGGAGATTATAAAAGCTATATGGAAAATCTAGCTAGCAGCACAATGTCAAAGGAGGCAAGGGAAGACACTGTTAGAATTTTAGATAAAAATTATAATAATTTCTTAGATATAGTTTCATTGAATAGAAAATTAAATAGAGATGATTTAGATAAAATAATAAAAGATGGAGATTTAGTTGCAGCATCTTCTGTTGATTTGATGAATAATAAATTAATTGATAAGTATGCATATTGGGATAATATTATATCTATGGTTGGTGGCAAAGATAAAATTATAACTATTCAAGATTATACAAAAAACTATTATAAGGAAGAAAACTTAGAAAGTTCTAATAATGTTGTATATGTAATTCCTTTAGAAGGGGATATTGTTGAGTCAGAGACAGAAGTTTTTGCTGGTGAAGAAAATATAAATGTTGCTGAAACTTTAGAAAAATTAAATATTGCAAAAGAAAATGATAAAATAAAAGCTGTTGTATTAAGAATAAACTCTCCTGGTGGTTCTGCATTAACATCTGATATAATAGCAGAAAAAATTAAAGAGTTAGCTTCTGAAAAACCAGTATATGTTTCAATGTCAAGTGTTGCAGCATCTGGAGGTTATTATATTTCAGCAAATGCTGATAAAATTTTTGTAGATAGAAATACAATAACAGGCTCTATTGGGGTTGTAAGTATTTTACCTGATTTTTCTAAATTGATAACAGATAATGGTGTTAATATAGAAAAGATTTCAGAAGGAGAATATTCTGATTTGTATTCATCTGATACTTTTACAGAAAAAAAATATAATAAGATATATAATTCAAACTTAAAAGTTTATGATGATTTCTTAAATGTAGTATCAAAAGCTAGAAAAATAGATAAAGAAAAGCTAAAAACTATTGCAGAAGGTAGAATTTGGACAGGAGAAGAAGCTGTAAAAATAGGTTTAGCAGATGAAATTGGTGGATTGAATGAAGCTATCTATGGCATAGCAGAAGATAATGATATGGACGAATATTCTATTGTAGTAGCAAAAGATAAATTTGAATTAGGAAATATTTATAAAAAATATTCAAGATATATTAAGATGGATACAAAAGATTTAATTAAGGAAAAGATTTTTAAAGACTATTTATATAATAAACCAGTTACATATTTACCTTATGATGTTTTAGATTAAATGTTGAATTATTTATAAAATATGTGTATAATTAAAAATATGTAAAAGTTTTAGGAGGATAGAAAGAAATGGTTAGAAAACTAAAAGGGACAAAAGCAGCAGCAGGAGGAAATCAAGCTGATATTGTTAAACAAGCACAAGCAATGCAACAACAAATGTTAGAAGTTCAAGAACAATTGAAATCTAAGGAAGTTAGTTCATCAGTTGGTGGAGGAGCTGTTTCAGTAAAAGTAAATGGACAAAAAGAACTTATAGAAGTAAAATTATCTGATGAGGTATTAAAAGATGCTGCAAATGATAAAGAAATGTTAGAAGATTTGATACTTACAGCTGTTAAAGATGCAATGGCTAAGGCTGAAGAATTAGCTGAAGGAGAAATGGCGAAAGTAACAGGTGGAATAAATATTCCTGGTTTATTCTAATTAGGAGTAATTTAAGAGTAATGTTAGTTTAAGTGAAAGGACTGTTGCAAGTTTAACTATAACAGTCCAATTTTTTTAAGAGGTGTTTATGGAAGAAAATAAAAAATATAGAATTTTAGGAACATTACTTTATTATATATTAAAAATAATATCTTCTACTTTAAAAATAGAAATTATAAATAAATATGGAATTGATATGCAAAAACCTCATATTTATGGATTTTGGCACAGTAAACTTTTTATAACACCAATATTTTTTAAAGATGTTGAAAAAAAACTTGCAATGTCAAGTCCAACAAAAGATGGAGAGCTAATTTCTGTTCCTCTTGAAAAAATGGGTTATGTTCTAGTGAGAGGTTCATCTGATAAAAATCAAATTTCAAGTACAATATCACTTTTAAAATATTTAAAAAAAGGATATTCAATAGGAACTCCATTAGATGGACCAAAAGGACCAAAAGAAAAAGCTAAAAAAGGACTTTTATATCTATCTCAAAAAACTTCTATACCACTTGTTCCAGTTGGAATTTCATATAGTAAAAAGTGGATATTAAAAAAGACTTGGGATAAATTTGAGATACCCAAACCTTTTTCAAAAGTAAAAATCTTTTTAAGTGAACCAATAACAATTAGTGATAAAGATGATTTAGATAAATATACAGAAATTATAGAAAATGGAATTAATAGTTTAAATAATCAAATAGAATTTAGATAATAAATGTAATAAAAAATAGTTCATTGCTAGCTAAATTTCTTAACGCTGAAAAATTAACGTTCGCTGCAAATTCAACCAACTCGCTAACAAGTTAGCTCAAACATGTTGAGATTTGCTCGGCTCACTTGCCTTAATTTTTCATCTAAAATTTAGAATGCAATTTCACTTATTTTTTATCTACATTATAAAATTTATTTGTTTTATTTAAAATAAAAATTATAGGAAGGGTAAGTGAAGAAAAATGAAAAAGAATTTTTTTGTTAGTACACCAATATATTATGTAAATGGTGATCCTCATGTAGGAAGTGCATACACAACAATAGCAGCAGATGTTATAAATAGATACAATAAAGCAATGGGAATGGATACACATTTTGTAACAGGACTTGATGAACATGGGCAAAAAGTGGAACAAGCAGCAGAGCAAAATGGTTATACTCCACAAGCATGGACAGATAAAATGACTCCTAATTTTAAAAATATGTGGGCAGCCTTAAATATCAAATATGATGATTTTATAAGAACAACAGAAGATAGACATAAAAAAGCAGTAAAAAGAATTTTAGATATGGTTAATGCAAAAGGAGATATCTATAAAGGAGAATATGAAGGAAAGTATTGTGTTTCTTGTGAAACATTTTTTCCAGAAAATCAATTAGATGGAAGTAATAAATGTCCTGATTGTGGAAAAGAACTTACAGTTTTAAAAGAAGAATCATATTTCTTTAAAATGTCAAAATATGCAGATGCATTACTTAAACATATAGAAGAACATCCAGATTTTATTTTGCCTCATTCTCGTAGAAATGAAGTAATTTCTTTTATAAAACAAGGTTTGCAAGATTTATCTATATCAAGAAATACATTTACTTGGGGAATTCCAATAGATTTTGCACCTGGTCATATCACTTATGTTTGGTTTGATGCTTTGACAAATTATATTACATCAGCTGGATTTGAAAATGATGAAAAGAAATTTGATAAATTTTGGAACAATGCAAGAGTTGTACATTTAATAGGAAAGGATATAATAAGGTTTCATGCTATTATCTGGCCTTGTATGCTTTTATCAGCAGGAATTAAATTACCAGACAGTATAGTTGCACATGGTTGGTGGACATCAGAGGGAGAAAAGATGTCTAAGTCAAGAGGTAATGTTGTAAATCCTTATGATGAAATCAAAAAATATGGAGTAGATGCTTTTAGATATTATCTTTTAAGAGAAGCAAACTTTGGAACTGATGGAGATTATTCTACAAAAGGTATAATAGGAAGATTAAATTCAGATTTAGCAAATGATTTAGGAAATTTATTAAATAGAACATTGGGAATGTATAAAAAATATTTTAATGGTGTAGTAGTTGCTTCTTCAAATGCCGAACCAATAGACGATGAAATTAAATCTATGTTTAATGATGTGATTAAAGATGTTGAAAAATATATGTATTTATTTGAATTTTCAAGAGCATTAGAAACCATTTGGAAATTTATTTCAAGATTGAATAAATATATAGATGAAACTATGCCTTGGTCATTGGCAAAAGATGAAACTAAAAAAGCTAGACTTGCTACTGTTATGAATATTTTATGTGAAGGACTGTATAAAATAGCATTTTTAATAGCTCCATATATGCCAGAGTCAGCTCAAAAAATATCTAATCAACTAGGTATAGATAAAGATATAACTAATATAAAATTTGATGATATAAAAGAATGGAATATTTTTAAAACTGGACATAAACTTGGAGAAGCAAGCCCAATATTCCCAAGAATAGAAATTGAAAAAGAAGAAGTTGTTGAAAGCAAAAAAGAATTAAAAGTAGAAAATCCAATAGATATTAAAGAATTTAATAAGGTTGAAATTAAGGTTGTTGAGATTTTAGATGTTGATAAAGTTAAAGATGCAGATAAACTTCTTAAATTTAAAGTTTTTGATGGAGAATTTGAAAGACAAATAATTTCAGGACTTGCAAAATTTTATCCAGATTTTAAAAAATTAATTGGTGAAAAAGTTTTAGCAGTTGCTAATTTGAAATTTACTAAATTAAAGGGAGAAATATCACAAGGAATGTTACTTACAACAGAAGATAAAAATGGAGTTTCACTGATAAAAATTGATAAATCAATAGAAGCTGGAGCTATTGTGAGTTAGTTTTGAAAAGTTGTAAGGAGAAAAAAATGGGAAAAATTATTAGTAAAAAAGATGAAGAATTTTTTGAAAATGTAGAATATTTTAGTGAAATTATAGATAAAATAAACGATATTCAAATTAATAATAATTATTCTAATGAAGAAATGGATAATGATTTAGATGTAGCACTTTGGAGAGCTTTTGTATATATTAATTTATGGAGTTATAAAGGATATGCAAGAGCAGAAAAGATACTAAAAAAAGTAGAAAACAAAGGAATAAAAAATCCTATTTGGTGTTATAGATATGCAGTTTCTATTGCAAGACTTAGAAAATATGAAGAGGCTTTAAAATACTTTTTAATAGGAACAGAAGTTGATTCTACATATCCTTGGAACTGGTTGGAACTTGGTAGATTGTATTATAAATTTGGAAAACTTGACAAAGTTTATAAATGTATAGAAAAAGGTTTAGAACTTGTTCCAAATGACTATGAATTTTTAACTTTAAAAGATGATGTAAAAAATGATAGAGGATATTTTTATTCTATTAATCACTATATAAATGAAGAAGTTGATAAAACAGAAAATAGAGGATTAGATTATAGTGATGATAAAGAGTGGGAAAAATTTAAAAAAGAAACTCATTATGGAGAAAAATGTATCTAAAAGGAGGCTTTTATGAAAAAAGTTACTAAGGCTGTTATACCTGCTGCTGGTTTAGGAACAAGAGTTTTACCAGCAACAAAGGCTTTACCAAAGGAAATGCTTACAATAGTTGATAAACCCTCTTTACAATATATAGTTGAGGAGTTAGTTGCCTCTGGAATAACTGACATTCTAATAATAACAGGAAGAAATAAAAATTCAATAGAGGACCATTTTGATTTTTCTTATGAATTAGAAAACACTTTAAAAAATGATCATAAATCAGAATTATTGAATAAAGTATCTCATATATCAAATATGGCCAATATCTATTATGTAAGACAAAATATGCCACTTGGTTTAGGACATGCAATTTTAAAAGCTAAATCTTTTATTGGAGATGAACCTTTTGTTATTGCTCTAGGAGATGATATAATATACAATCCTGAAAAACCAGTTGCAAAACAGATGATAGAAAAATATGAACTTTATGGGAAAAGTATGATAGGCTGTCAAGAAGTAGCAAAAGAAGATGTTTCTAAATATGGTATAGCAAAATTAGGAAATAAATTAGATGAAGCAACTTATCAAATGTTAGATTTTTTAGAAAAGCCCTCTGTAAATGATGCTCCTTCAAGAACTGCTTGTTTAGGAAGGTATCTACTTTCTGGAAAGGTATTTAAGTATTTGGAAGAAACAAAGCCAGGAAAAAATGGTGAAATCCAATTAACCGATGGAATACTTGCTATGATGAGAGATAATGAAGAAGTTTTAGCATATAATTTTATTGGAAAAAGATATGATATAGGAAGTAAATTTGGATTACTTAAAGCTAATATTGAGTTTGGACTTAGAAATGAAGAAACAAAAGAAGATATTAAAGAATATCTAAAAAAATTAGATATAAAAAAGATATAAAAATTAGGCTATTGCAAATGGGATTATAATGCAATAGCCTTTTTATATTAGTAATTTTTTATATTAGTCTAATTATTAATGGGAGAAAATAATTAAACTCTTTTTATTTTTATTTTTTTATTAAAATAACTATCAATGGGAGAAGATAATTATTTTAAATAACTTAATTTACTATTGAGCTGGTAATATTTTTATTTCAACTCTTCTATTTTGTAATCTTCCATCTGGTGTTGAGTTAGAAGCAATAGGATTTGAACTTCCAAAACCATTTGCAATTATTCTACTAGATGAAACACCTTGTCCTATAAGATATTGTGCAACTGCATTTGCTCTTCTTTGAGATAATTCTTGGTTATGAGCATCTTTACCAGTATTATCAGTATATCCATTTACTTGTATTCTAGTTTCTGGATAGTTATTTAAAGATTGAGCAATTCCATTAAGTGCTGAATAGAAACCAGAAGATATATTTGCACTATCACTTGCAAAAGTAACTCCTCCTGGAAGGTTTATAACTAATGCATTACCTTCTTTTTTAACTTGTGCTTGAGTACCTTGAAGTTTAGCTTTTAATTCTCTTTCTTGATTATCTCTGTAAGCTCCCCAGCCCATTCCTAGTAAAGAACCAACAGCGGCACCAATTAAAGTTCCTTTTGTATCTTTACCAATTATTTGTCCTGCTAAAGCTCCAACAGCAGCTCCACCAGCGGCTCCACCTGTTGTATATCCACCATTACCTGCTTCAAAGCCAGTACATCCAACTAATGATAAAGCTAACATACAACTTGCAATTATTTTTTTATTTTTCATTTTTCCTCCTTATAAGCTAAATCAATAACATATCAGTTTATTCTACTATTCTTAAATGAATTTTATATGAATTAGCCTTTAAATAATTCTCTAATGCAATTAACAGTAATACTAAACATTATAAAAAATTATAACACTAAAAAAATACTTTTTCAAGTAACTTCAAATCATTGCTTTTTAAGAACTATTGAAACTAAATTACTGAATTTATTATAAGAAACATCCATTTCAAATCCATTCCACATACCTTTGGCTTCACTAGAAGAATTTAACTTTTCTTTATACCATTCAATAATTTCGTCTCCATCTTTATCAGTTAAGCAATAAATTTCTACTGAATTAATGTTTTCATCTTTATCAAGGTAGACATCATAATTTCTAATTTTCAATTTATCATGAATAGGAATATTTAAAGCATCTAAAATTTTAGGTAGTTTGCATGAACCTAAATCTGATTGAGCATATATTCTCACTGTACCATCATCATAAACTGTTTTTTCTACTTTACCTCCCATGAAATCAGTATATAAGTAGTATAGAAAAAATCCCAAGCAAAATGCTAATGGAATTAATACAACTTTTCTATACCCCTTAGTTGTAAGTAATTTTAAAAAAGCCCATTCTTTTTTCATATTTCACCCTTTCCTCTTAATATTTATTACATACACAGCCTATATTATACAACTTTTTCTATTTTTGTAAAATTTTTATAACAAATTCTTTTTGCATTATTTTATTAAATGTTATATAATTAGTATTATTATACTTTGCTAAACAAAATAATTTAAGGAGGAGATATGTCTAAAAAAGCATTATTTATGGTACATTTTGGGACTACTCATAATGATACAAAAGAACTTACAATAGATAAAATGAATAGAAAGTTTGCTGATGAATTTAAAGATTATAATTTATTTACTGCATACACATCAAGAATTGTTTTAAAAAAATTAAAAGATAGAGGGGAGTTTCTTAGTACACCAATTAGAGTTTTAAATTCTTTGGCAGACCAAGGGTATGAAGAATTACTTGTTCAAACTTCCCATATTATCCCAGGTATTGAATATGAAAATTTAGTAAGAGAAGTAAATTCTTTTTCTAATAAATTTAAGAGCATAAAGATAGGAAAGCCTCTTCTATATTATATTGATGATTATAGAAAATGTGTTGAAGCCTTGGCAGATGAATATGTTCCAAAAAATAAAAAAGAAGCTCTTGTTCTTGTTTGCCATGGAACAGATTCTCCACTTGCTACAAGTTATGCTATGATAGAATATGTTTTTGATGAATATGGCTATGATAATGTTTTTGTAGTTTGTACAAAGGCTTATCCTTTAATGGATACTCTTATTAAGAAACTTAAAAAAGCAGGTATTGAAGAAGTAAGACTTGCTCCATTTATGTTTGTAGCAGGAGAACATGCAAAAAATGATATGGCAGTAACTTATAAAAAGGAACTTGAAGAAAATGGTTTTAAAGTAAATCAAGTAATTTTAAAAGGTTTAGGAGAATTTGATGCAATTCAAAATATCTTTTTAAATCATTTAAAAAGAGCTATTGAAAAAGATGATGAAGATATTGCTGATTTTAAAAAAGAATATAGTGAAAAATATCTATAAACTCTGTTATATTAAAACTAAATAGAAAATAAGAGAGTTACATTCCAGATTTTAAGATAAAAATTAAATAGAATGAGCCGAGCAAATCTCGCTGTGTTTGAACGAAGTGAGTTTAGCGAATTTGCAGCGAATTCTTAATTTTTATCTGTTAAGAAATCTGGCTAGTAACGAACTATTTTCTATTGAATTATTAGTTCCCAATTCATACTTTTAATATAAAAAAATCCAAGCTATTAAATTGAGTAGCTTGGATTTTTTCTTTAATATATTTTTTCTAATAAATATAATCTTTCCATATCATGAGTTACTTTTTGATAATCATAAACTTTTTTGATTTCATAAGTTTTTAATAATTCTTTTGGTTCATCTTTTCCTAAAAAGAATATAATTCTTTCATCAGGAATATTTTTATTTAAGGATTTGACTTCTTTACCCAATCTCCATACATCTTCTATATCAAAGTCTTGTGAATATATAGGAGCAGGATTTTCAGCAACTTCTTGACTAACAGGTATTCTAAATCTCAATAAATTATTTTTCATAAATTTACTTTCTAGTATCCAAGAGGAGCTAAAATTTACAAGTAACATAGTTAAGCCAGTAAAAATTATAACCCTTTTGGCATAACTTATTTCTGTGTAACCTACTGCAAATAAGAACAAAAATGAAAGATGTAAAATAGTATATAGAAAAAATAATCCAAAAGAAATTTCTTTTTTAATAAGACCAAAAATGGTTAAAAACACTAAACTTCCTATTACTACAAAAATTAAAAAAAGTTGTTGTATTATAAGCAATGTCTTTTCCCTTTTCTTTAATTCAAGGTAAGGTTTTCTAAAATAATATATACATAGTTGCCCAATAGTTATTGATGAAGTCAAATATAGAGGTAAACCATATTTTTTATTTTTCATCTGTATCAATGATATAAAAATTAAAACTAATATAGTCCAAAGATAAAAAACTTTACTTTCTTTTTCCTTGGGAATTTTAAATAGAACATAGATAGAAAAAAACATCCAAGATCCCATATAAACAACAAAATCTGTATAAAATATAAAACTATGACTATGTTTTGTTGACCAAGCTGAAACTTCATTTTTTAATACATCTAAGAAATAATTTCCATGATTAAAATACATTGAAATTCCCCAAATAGAAGCAATAGCAATAGATATAATCAATGAAAAAATCACAGATAAAGTCTTTTTTGTAAATATTTCTTTTGGGAAAATTACATAATGAGCAAGCAAAAAAGGGATAAACAATGAATAAAATCCAACAGGTCCTTTACTTAAAAATGATAATGTTAATAAAATACCCATTCTATATAAATTCTTTTTTTCGCCATATTTTATGTACACATAAAAAGCTAATGAAGCACAAAAGGCAAAAGAATAAGTATAAATATTCCAGCTATTTTCAGCACCTAATTTTATAAACATAAAGGTACTTAATAAGATAAAAGAACATAAAAAGGCAAATAGCCTATCTTTTTTTATTCTAATCATACTTCTATATAAAAATAAAACTGTGAAAATACAACATAGCATATTTGGCAATCTTAAAATAACTTCTGAATGAGAATGAGTTATCATCATCACAAAAGCAGTTAACCAAATTGGTAAAGGGGGATTCTCAAAATAAAAATGTCCATTCACAGTGGGTGTCCACCAATTTGAATTTTGTAATATTTCACGAGCTGATATAAGATTTTTTGCTTCTGCACTATCTATTTCTCTTATCCAGATAAATGATAAAAGAGCGAAAATAGAAAGAACAATCAAAACAAAAATATCTTTTCTTTTAGTTGAAAACATTTTTAAATCTCCTTTACAATATAATCAACTATATTATACAACTTTTTTAACATTATTTGGAAAAAATATTTTAATAATTTTTAGTAAGAAGCTCCAACTTTTGTATCACTATGGTTTAAAATAATTAGTATAGATAAAAAGTCCTATTGGAAGAAAAGCATATAAAATAATTATAAAATTTTGAATATATTTTTCTATATTTTTTATAATTGAATATTTTTCTATTAGCTCATCTCTTACAATAAGACTTAAAAATATCATTCCTATGCAGATAGGCAACATATATATTTGGAGCTTTCCACTTACAACAGATAGCAATATTAAAGGTGGAATAGACCAAGAAAAAGTCCATTTTTCAAATAATGTCCATTCTCTTTTCTTTTTCCAATTTTTCAAATATTTAAAAAATCCATAAATATAAAATAAACCATAGGGAAAAAAAGTAAGAGGAATATATACAAAATAATAATAAAAAGGTCTAGCATGAGAAAAAGACTTATAAGCTCTTCCAACTGTCTGCTTATTTAAAAGAAGATAAATATATTCTTTACCATCAGGTTGTTGATGTAAAATTAAAAACCATAGAGAAAAACAAAGCAATAAAAAGATTATTCCTTTTTTCCAATGCAAAAGATTAAGGAATTTTAAATTATTTTCCAAATATAAAAATATGAAAATAATTAAAATTGGGAAAATTATTCCTAATACTCCCTTAGTAAAAACTCCTAAAAAGAGATTTAAATAAAATATAAATAATTTTATTTTAGTGATTTTATTTTGATTATAATAAAAATAAATAAATAATGAAAGAACAAGAGTTATAAAAAATGTCATTAACATATCCATTCTTAAAAAGTTAGAAATACCCATTAAATAGGGAATAGTAAGAGAATAAATTAAAAAATTACTCCTCCATTCCTTTTTTAAATAACCTAATTGCCAATATCCTAGAAATAAAATACCTAAAAATGGTAAGTAACTAAAAAGGATAAGTGATAAAGGGAACACCAAATTTTCTCCAAAAATTTTATAAATTATTATTAAAAGCCAAAAATATAATGGAGGTTTATCTGGATAAAGTCCCCCTTGATAATATAGTATCCAATAACTTTTTTTATCTATCATTTCTTGTATTATATTTAAGTATTTCATTTCATTTCTTAAATCTGGGAAACGGAAAAAAGGAAGAATTAAAAATAAAATTAAAATAAATATCATTTTTTTATTTTCTTTAAGCTCTTTCAACATATCTTTCCCCTGTTGGATAATATTTAAAATACTGTCTAATTTTTTCGCTTTTTATATTTATATTTCTTAAGTCAAAATAATAATTATCTCTCATTCTTTTCTTTAATTTATTCAAGTCCATTCCTCTAAATTGGTTCCATTCAGTCATCAAAACTATTGCATCTGCTCCATTAGCTATTGAATATTCATCAGCACAATAAATAATGCTTTCTTCATAGTCTTGTAAACGCCATAGGGCTTCTTTAATTCCTTCAGGACAATATGCTTGAATTTTTGCTCCTTCTTTAATTAAACCTTCTAATATATCTATACTTGGAGCTTCTCTCATATCATCTGTATCCGGTTTAAAAGATAAGCCTAAAACTCCTATCACTTTCCCTGATAAATTTCCAACAGCATTTTTAATTTTTTCTACCATTTTTTTCTTTTGCTTTTCATTTGCAGCAATAGCAGCAGAAATAACAAACATGTCCTCTCCATATTCTTTTCCTATTTCTACAATAGCTTTTGTATCTTTAGGAAAACAAGAGCCTCCATAACCAGGACCACAATGTAAGAATTTAGGAGAGATTCTTCCATCCATTCCCATACCTCTTGCTATTTCTTGGGTATTAGCTCCAATCTTTTCAGCAAGTAAAGCTATTTCATTTATAAAAGAAATTTTAACTGCTAAAAAGGCATTTGAAGCATATTTTATCATTTCAGCTGTTTCTAGGTTAGTAAATAAAAATGGTGTGGCATTTATATATAAAACATTATAAACTTTAGCCATTATTTCTTTTGCTTTTTCTGAATCAGTACCTATTACAATACGATTAGGTCTTAAACAATCTCCAACAGCCTTACCTTCTCTTAAAAATTCTGGATTAGATACAACATCAAATTCTATATTTTCTTTTCTATTTTTAATTTGTTCTTCTATAACAGAAATTACTTTTCTTCCTGTTCCCACTGGAACAGTAGATTTATTTACTATAACTTTATATGAATCTATATAAGTTCCAATTTCAGTTGCAACATTTAAAAGAGCACTTAAATCTGCACTTCCATCTTCAGAAGCTGGAGTTCCAACAGCAATAAATATTACTTCTGAATTTTTTACAGCTTTTTCTATATCAGTTGTAAAAGAAATTCTTTTAGCTTTTTGATTTTTATGTAATAATTCTAATAAGCCTGGTTCATATATAGGTAATTCACCTTTTTTTAATTTTTCAATTTTTTCATCAGATTTATCCACACAAATAACTTCTGAGCCAAATTCTGACATTATAACACCTTGAACTAAACCAACATAACCTGTTCCTATAACTGCAATTTTCATTTTAAAAACTCCTTTTGTACCATCTAATAAAATTTTCTATTCCATCTTCAAATTTTGTATTAACTTCATATCCTAAAAGTTTTTTAGCTTTATCTACACAAGCAAAGGTTTTATCAACATCTCCTGCCTGTTTATTTTCAAATTTTATTTTTGCTTTTTTATTTAACTTATCTTCAATTATTTTTATCATATCCATTAATTTTATTTCTCTTGAACTACCTAGATTTATAATTTCATAAATATTTTGATGAGCATTTAGATATTTAAAAGATTTATAAATACCGTTTATAATATCCTTTATATAGGTATAATCTCTTGAAGTACTTCCATCTCCATAAATAGTAATTTCTTCATCTGCTATTATCTTTTTAATAAATTTATGTATAGCTAAATCTGGTCTTTGTCTTTCTCCATAGACTGTAAAAAATCTTAATTGTATTATATCTATTCCATAAATATGTGAATAAACACTTCCAAACTCCTCACAAGATTTTTTAGTAGCTGCATAAGGAGATATAGGAAAATCCACTCTTATATCTTCTGTGAATATATCTGTCTTTGCATTCCCATAAACAGAAGATGAAGAGGCTTGAATTAATTTCTTTATTTTAAATTCTTTACAAAGCTCTAAAATATTTAAAAAACCTCTGATATTAACTCTTTCATAATCAAATGGTCTAAGTAAAGAAGGTCTAACTCCTGCTAAAGCTGCTAAATTTATTACAAATTCTATCTTTTCATTTTTAAAAATTTCTTTTAATTTTTCTAAATTACAAATATCCTCAACATATAATCTGTAATTATTAGTTTTAGTATTTTCAATTAAGAAATCTAATTTCTCATCATTATTTAATTTTGAAATTTCTTCTTTTAATTCCACTTTATTTATTGATTCTAAAACATTAGAAATTTTTACATCTGTTGAATAAAAAGAGTCAAAATTATCTACAACTATAACTTTGTGTTTTTCTTTCAAAAATTTTTCAACTAAGTGTGAACCTATAAAACCAGCCCCACCTGTAATTAAAATATTCATATTATCCTTTCCTTTCTAAACGATATAAATTAGTCATTTTATGATTTATCTTTTGATATTTATATATACTTATAACTTTATAATTATCTAATAAAGTTTTTGGTTCTTCATCACCTAAGAAAAATATTTCTTTTTCGCTGGGAATATTATTAAGAACTTTAATTTGTTTACCTATTCTCCATACTTCTTCTATATCAAAGTCATTGGAATATATAGGGGAACTACTTTTAAATACTTCTTGATTTACAGGAATTTTAAATTTTAGTAATTTATCCTGCATAAATTTATTTTCTAATATCCAAGAAGTACTAAAATTTATAAGTAACATAGTCAATCCAGAAATAAAAATAATTCTTTCTGCATAATTAATTTTTTTGTAATTTATAATATACAAAAATAAAATATGTAAAATAAAATATAAGAAAAATAATGAAAAAGAAATTTCTTTTTTATAAATCCAAAGTAAGTTATAAAAATCAAACTTCCTAAAATTATAAAAGTTATAAAATATTTTTGTATAACTAACAGAATTTTTTCTGATTTTTTTAGATTTTCATAGGCAGTCCTAAAATAATATACTGCTAATTGAGCAATAGTTATTGATGAGGTTAAATATATAGGCAAACCATAACGCTTTTTTTTCATTTGAATTATTGATATAAAAATTAGAGAAATTATAGTCCAAAAATAAAAAACTTTTTCTTCTTTTTTCTTAGGTATTTTAAATAGAACAAAGATTGAGAAAAATATCCAAGAACCCATATATACAAAATAATCTAAATAAAAGAATATATTATGAGTATGTTTTGTTGACCAAGTAGAACTTTCTTTTTTAAGAACTTCTAAAAAATAATTACTATGACTAAAATACATTGATATAGCCCATATTGAAGAAAAAATAAAAGCAACAATTATAGCTAAAATAATAAATTTTATTTTTCCTTTTCTTTTTTCTTTTGAAAAAGTAAAAAAATAAGAAATAATAAATGGTATAAATATTGAATAAAATCCGATAGGACCTTTACTTAAAAAAGATAATATAAGAAAAATACTCATTAAAAATAAATCTTTACTAAGTCCTTCTACCATATATAAATATAATGATAATGAAGCTAGAAAAGCAAAAGTATAAGTATATATATCCCAAGTGTTTTCAGCACCTATTTTTATAAACATAAAGCAAGTGATTAAAATAAAGGAGCATAAAAAAGCGAAAACCCTATCTTTTTTTATTCTAAGTGTACTTATATATAAAAATATTACAATGAATATTGAAATTAATGTATTGGGAATTCTTAAAATGAATTTTGATTTACTATGACTTATCAACATAGTAAGAGCCGCTAACCAAGTTGGAAAAGGTGGTTTTTCAAAGCGAAATTGTCCATTTAATGTTGTTGTCCACCAATTAGAGCTATCTAAAATTTCTCTTGCACTTATAAAATTTCTTGCTTCCATAATGTCTACTTCTTTTACCCATATAACAGATAAAAAGGCAAAAACTGAAATAATCAATAAAATAAATATATCTTTCTTACTATTAGAAAACACTTTTACTCTCCTTTTCCTTTATGTTTTATAAACCATATATTTCTAAAATAAATTAATAAATTAGGAGCTTGTCCTAAAATAAATACAGGGTCTTTTCTATAAATTGCATATATAAGTAAAAGTGAACTTCCTAAAACACTGAATATCCAAAAGGTTAAGGGAACTACACTTTTTTTATGTTTTTCAGAAGCTATCCATTGAACTACAAAACGCATTGAAAAGAAAAATTGTCCTATAAATCCTAAAATCATAAAAAAATTAAAATTCAATTTTATTACCTACCTTTTAACTATTCACTTATAAGAGCATTTTGAAATTCATAATGAATTTTTCTTTTTTTCATCCATCTAACTGCAAAAGCATCTTTTAATCCTTTCCATAGTCTATTCCAAACACCATATTTAGATTTTCCATACATTCTATCAAAATGGCGTACAGGAACTTCAATAACAGAAAAACCATTTATTTTTGCAAGTGTTGGTAAAAATCTATGCATTCCTTCAAATAAATAAAAAGATTTTACTACATCTTTTTTAAATAATTTAAGAGGACAACCAGTGTCCTTTATGTTATCCTTAGTTATAAAATTTCTTACTCCATTTCCAATCAAAGATGATATTTTTCTTTTAAAACCATCTTCTCTTGTTGTTCTTTTTCCATTTACCATATCATATTTATCTAAATAGGGTAACATAAGATAAATATCTTCTGGATCAGTTTGTAAATCAGAGTCCATAGTTACAACTATATCTCCTGTGCAGTATTTAAAACCAGCTGATAACGCTGCTGTCTGACCATTATTTTTTGTAAAGTGATAATCTTTGATATGTGGGTCAGTAGAAGCAATTTTTTCAATTAGCTCACTACTACCATCTGTACTTCCATCATCAACTAAAATAATTTCATAAGAAGTAAATCTATCTTTTAAAGTAG
>ERZ773055.472-NODE-472-length-24165-cov-3.271298_pt1 | contig 24165 bp, 19 predicted proteins | sample MGYA00580515_ERZ773055 | MGnify/ENA primary metagenome ERZ773055 (study PRJEB29015, sample SAMEA2737993) | human oral metagenome | biome: human oral; feature: human-associated habitat; material: dental | place: China | collected 2064 ...
TGATATCAGCGATGGTGTAAGTTGGACGGCCGCCAGCGTTATCACCCCAACCGTGAACGGTCGAGACGGCGGCGATACCAGCAGCTACAGAAATAGCAGCTACAGATACAATTTTGAGTGCTTTTTTCATAAAAGCTCCTTTCTTATAGATTAATTATTTTCACTTTAATTTTGTATTGGTTTTGCTGGGTATTGGTTTAATAAACATTCCCACAAAGTTTACTAGCCGAATTTTTAATTTTCGTCTTACCACGCAAAACCGAATCATCTCAAATTCAAAAATCATTTCATGGATATCCGGCAGCCCTTTGTAGGGCCACCGGAAAAAGTGCTATAGATGTTGCTGCTTGCCCAGACCTTACGGCCTGAGCTTGTAGCGAGTTGCCCGTATAAGTCAGCCGGACCTCCGTTCGAGATTAATCTTCCGGAGTGAATTCCTGTCCGTAACCAGACAACGGAGTACCTTCCGTTGCGGAACTAGAGTTTCCAGAGTTTCCGGATCCCGAGTTTCCTTGGTTGGCCTGGGTTCCCGTAATCAGGTTCTGTCCCTGATCAGTCTTCCAGGAAGACTGAGTCTCGGGAATTGTTCCATAGTCCATCTTGTTTTGGTCGACATGGTCCACCGTCACATTCTGATGAGACTGATCCTGAGTAGGGGTTGCCGGAGTTTCCTTTGCAGGATCTCCGTGACCCTTACCGGTTTCCGTAATTGGATCGTTCGGCTCGTAAGCGTCAGTACCAATTACAGTGGAACCACCACCAACCTTTGCACCACCGTTGTTCACGGGGTCTTTACTCCTCTCCTTCTTTGTTTCCGGAGTAGGAGTTGGTTTCGTTGGCTCCGGACCTGGTTTAGTAGGTTCCGGATTCGGCTTGGTTGGTGTCGGAGTCGGAGTTGTTGGCTCCGGTGTTGGTTTCGTTGGCTCCGGTGTTGGTTTCGTTGGCTCCGGATCCTTATGAGGCTTCTTTGGAGCTGGCGTTGTTGGCTCCGGATCCTTATGAGGCTTCTTTGGAGCTGGCGTTGTCTCCTGCGGAGTCTCTTGTGGAGTCTCCTCAGGCACCGGCTTCGGCCTCTTGCCAGGTATCTCTGGTCTCTTATCATGGACGTTAAATCCAATGATAAGAACATCCTTTCCTGACTTAGTCAAGAAAGAAACGATCAGAGCATCCCTATCTTCCGGCTCTTCAAAGGCTTCTGCCTTGATCCTGCTTGGTTGCAGGTCATTGGCAGGACGTAAGCCCCAATGCTTCTCAGCATAAAGTCTGCTTACGCCTTTAATAATGAAACGGTCAAGGAGCCATCTGGTTCCTACCGCATACTTCCTATATTCTTCTGTTACAAGGATAGGTCCGTCTGCGGTTTCCTTGGTAAGGAAATAGCCGTTACCAAGGCCACCATCCTGGAAGGCTGCATCATACTTTTGTACGAATTCGCCAATCCAGGGATTGAGGTCAAGAAGAGTAGAGCCGTCAGAAAATTTAGATTCTGAGAGAGCTCTTGCTACCGCAACGCCATAGACCGGGTTGCGGAGTAGCTCCTCCGTAAGTTCTGTCTCCCACCATCCCTTAATGACTTCGTCTGAATAGGACTGATCATCTTTCTGGCTGGCGCCAGAAAAAGGATAAGTAAGAGCAGAGCTAAAACCGGCTGCAGCTACCCTAGCTTTATTTTCGCTAGGCATACTGCTCCTCAGAAATTCTCGGCTGACGTTCGGAAACGCAGCCTGAAGAATCTCTGAGTCGAGGTCGACGGTGAGGTCGGCCTTGGCCTGGTTCAACTCTTCCTCGGTGAGGCTGTCGGAAGCGATCGCTTCCCTAGTATTTTGAACGAAATAAGTATTTTTCGCCCATACTACTATGCCCATGACAGCCATGATCACTGCCATGGCTATCAAAATTTTGTTTAACGGGCTGACGCCCTTTCTTTTTTTATTCATTTTTCTCTCCTTTCCCCTCTAAGGGAAGAACTACATGATGCCTAGCTGCTTAAGCAGAAATCTGCCAGTAGCTAGACAAACAACGATAAGTACCACAGTCAAAACTCTCGAAGGAGTGATGACTGCTTTTGCAGCTTCAAGCATGGCGCTATCAGCTGCAGTTTCTATATCTTCATCTTCATCTTCATCTTCGTCTTCAACCGCCTTCCCTCGAAGGAAGTGTAAAATTCCAATGACGAGAAGGCATACGGCGATAACCACCAGAACAAGACTGGAAAATCCGAGTCTTGCTGGTGAGTATGCAAAATAACTGCTGAGAGCAGTTACAGCTGCATAGCTCACCATCGACCAGCCGAGTTGTGGCTGACTGGGCGAAATGGCTAATATATATGTTAGGATAACGATCCCAACACAATACGCTACCGCCGAAAACCACTGGCTACCAGGAATAAACCTGGCAACCAGATATGGTAGGCCAGTGAACAAGAAAACCATAATTATTACAAGTCTGTGGAATTTCTTGCTCCTGAGCGGGGCTGCTTCATCTCCGCTCTCTCTGGCATTTCTGAAAAGACCTATCTGCAGCTGCCTGGCTGCAAATAAGCCAACGATCATGTAAACAAATAAAAAAAATATATTGTTCATATTCCCTCCTTGGGATCTTCCGCTTTGTGCGGTTGGATTTTAAGGAGGACACGACGCCTCCCTAAAACAGGTTGAGGCGCCTAGGCGTCAGTTATATCTATATAAACAGGTTCGTGTTTGAACCTGGGATGATTCGGTTTTTAATGGTCGTCATTATTGGTAACGGGGGTTAAGCCGTTCCTCAGACTGCTGTGATTATACTATATATTCTATAAAATGTCAATGGTTATACAATAAAAATGCTTATGTTTGCAAGTTGCGTGAAAAGAGGTGGTAAAAATGAGTAAAAATACAGCGGTGGGTTGAGGTTTTATGGAGTTTTTGGCGTGAAAAATCCCCCTCAAAACGAGGGGGATAAAAGAGATAAAAGAAGTTACTGAGCATGCTGAGTCTGAGTTGAGTCGTCTTTAGAGGACTTCTGCTCATTAAAGAGCTTTTTTTCCTCTTCGGTTGCCTCGCGGGTAGAGATGGTATTGCCATCTTTTACCTTTGAGACGAAGACAGACTCTCTAACCACAGCTCCCGGTCTTGTCAAAATGAAGTTCAATACTTTTTCTTGCGAAACAAACATTGTATCCATCCCCTCATAAGACACGAGGTAGCCAGGGTGAACTATCTCTTCTGCACCGCGGTCGGCAAGGTTGTTGGTCGTGCTGGCCAGTAAGTCGGGGTTCTTGGCGAACCCTTCTTCAAGAAGCTGGAGCAAGCGATCGGACGCTACTCCGGTGTGGAAGAAGCGATCAAGATCTTGACCGGCCTGTAGTGAGCCACTGTAGGCCGCCAAGGCCTCAGACTCCGCCTCTTCGGAACCCTCAGGAGGATTCTGAGTTGCGGCCTGAGCCGGCTTATTATCTTCCTCAACAAGGTGGTCACCTTTCTGGGTTGGTTTCTTTGGTTTTGGAGCTTTAAGCTCCTCAACCTCTTCGAAGTCCTCGTCATCGAGGTCTTCATTGAAGCCAAATACGTTCTTTTTCAAACTGCCGAGGATTTCTCCCCAGGTAGTATCTTCTTTTATAATTTTCTTGGACATATTGCCCCCTTTCTGGCGCTGTTGCGCCCAAAAATATCCTAAACTCTTTACAAGAGCCTCTACCAAACTATTCAGTAGACGTGATTATAATACTATAATATAAGCTTTTTGTCAATAGCATATTATGGTTTATACCTCTGGTAATTTAGACTTGTCAAGGGCGATGATTTGAAGATTTTTCTTTATGGTTATGATAAGATAAAGATATGGGATACGACTTTGCATTAAATGACCAAGAGCTCGCGCGATCTTTTTCGTTGCGAGACAATAATCGCGATGAGTTTTTTCATTCTTCTGGCTATGCTGATGCACAAAATTCGGGAAAAATTGGAGCGGCTTCTTTGGGAAAAACAGTGGCGGAGCGACAAGACCTGAATGAGAGTCGTCGTTTTGTACGAGGTTATGAAAGTGCGGGATTAAATTCGCAGATTTCGATCACACGAGAGCGAACTAGAGGAATGTTTGACCGTGAACGCACGACTGGGGATACTCTAGGGAATAATGGCGCGCAGCCTGCCGATGGGGGCGAGAGACGGCTTGGAGAGGGGGGTACTCGTTCTATGGACACTGGTACGAAAAATACTGGAGAGACCGGAGGATATCGATATCATGAAGATTTGGCACGAAGACAAGAAGCGGTGCAGGGAGCGACTTCACGAGAAGGAATGGCAAATGGATCTGCTGGGATGACTAACTATCGGGATTATACCGCAGCTGCTAAGCAAAATTTTAGTCAAAGGCAATCGCGAGATGGGGGTATTATCGGGGGTGGGAGTGGATATAGTAGGGGATATGAGGGAAGTTATGGTGGAAATGGAACTGATTCAGGGCAAAACGGTCGGTATGGCGGAAGTGGGTCGCGTGGGAGAAGCGGATACGGCGGAAGTAGCATCGCAAAAAGCTTCAAACCAGATTTTGGAATGAACTTTGGAGCTGACGGAAAATAGGACTTGAGGTCATTAGCAGGCTTCAAGTCGCCAAGAAAATTAGCGGTAGATCTCCTTGTAAGGCGATTTTAGATCTGGTATAATAGCTGTGCTGGATCTATAATCTAGCGAATTTTTACAATTTGGTGGGAATAGCTCAGTTGGTTAGAGCGTCTGATTGTGGTCCAGAAGGTCGTCGGTTCAATTCCGATTTCCCACCCCATGTTTTATTATTGAATTTAGAATTCAATTTTTATCTTTTGACAAGTAGACGTGGTTGGAATAAAATCAATTGTAGGATTTTGCGAGTGTAGTACAACGGTTAGTATACAAGTTTTCCAAACTTGGGACGAGAGTTCGATTCTCTCCACTCGCACCAGAGATCTAGATTAAAAATAGAGTTTGTAAGACACCTTTTAGGGGTGTTTTTTGTTTTAGATAATTATAGATCTTATAGATCGATTAAAAAATGTGAATCATGATAATCGAACCGCTAAAAGCATTTATTGAAAGAAAGCAAAATAGACTAGGGCGCCAACAACGGTGCCGAGGATAATCATAAAGGTAATGGCGATAGCGAGAGAAATACCGACGCCTTTGGGGCGGTCTTCAACGATCATGGTGCCTTTTTTGGCTGTCTTTTTGATATTTTCACGTTTGGCATAAACATTTTTGCGAGTTTTAGAAGCCGAGGGAGACTCTTCGCTGCTCTTTAGCATCGAAGAGGCATCAAAAGAAGTGCTGGTCTTAGAATTATCCTTACGAGAATCGGAAAGAGGACGCTTAACAATTTTATCAGTATTAATAAAGGGAGAACGACCGCCTAAGATATAATTCATGTTATTTTCGGAAGTATCCTGAATAGATTCGGAAATTTGTTTTTGATTGTGAGTTTTTTTCGATAATTTCTCAGGACTATCAGCAGTAGAATCCTCAAAAGCGTCATAGAGAAGCCCCTCCAGGTCATTCTCTGAAGTGACTGAGTTAGTACGTGAGTTAAGAGAAGCCTGTACTAATGGATCTTGATCATCTTGAGGGATCTGGCGAGAGGGGCCGGCAGGTCGAATACGACCAAAAAGTTTACGATTTGGGGAGACGACCACCTGGATGCGTGAAGCTGGCAGAACTTTGGTATCTCCAGCAGAACGAAGTGTGGGTTTTATTTGTGATTCCGCTACTAGGGGGATGGCTTTAGGCTGGATTTTTGTAGAATGGAGTGGAGTAGTAACTGCGGGCTCAGCATTTTTCTTAAACGGAGAAGTTTGAATAGGAGCAACAGAAATACGACGAGAGATATTGATTTTTGAAGCTTCTTTTTGACGCTGCATTTCTTGCATAGCGCGAAGTTTACGATTTTTCTCTTCAATCTGACGACGACGAGCTTCCTGCTCTATGGCCTTACGGCGAGCTGCCATCTGTTCTACAGCTTCTCTTTGCGCGATTTTTTGTGATTCAATAGCCCGCTGACGTTCAGCTTCAAGAACACGGTTTCTCTGTTCTTCGGCAGCCTGATATTCAGAAAGCTCTTGTCTGGCAGCTTCAATACGGCGCTGGTTAAGACTTTTAAGACGATTTTGTTCCTCAATCTGTTGCCTAATTGCTTCACGACGTTGCATTTCTTGTTTAGCAATACGATGACGCTCAAGATCGCGATCGGTAGGGAATGCAGAAGCAGAGCGAGAAGTAGTACGGACGGGCGCAAAATCCATGCGTCTGTAAGAAGCTGGAGATTTTGTCATTCTTGGCTGTGAAATCTTGATTGGAGTTCTTGATTCGTCTTGCATAAGTTTTTATCTATATTCTTATATATTATACTCGATTTTTAATATTTTTCACAAATAGCTTAAGTTTATTCACGAACACGCTTAGCAGTTTCAATAATCTCGTTAAAATTGTCGGAAATTAGACTAGATTCGCCGACAAGAACACCGTTAATACCGGGGATAGTAAGATAAGCACCGGCGTTATTCGGATTAACACTTCCCCCATAGAGGAGCGGGATCTGCTCTGCAGTTTCCTGCCCATAGATATCGACGAGCTGTTCTTCAATCAATTGAATAGAGGTAGCAATTTCATCAGGGGTGGCTGGGCGAGCTTGTTTGGTGCTGGAAATAGCCCAGACTGGCTCGTAGGCGATGAGACATTTTTTAACATCTTCAGTGTCAATTTCGGATAAACCACCGAGCAATTCGTCCCTTAAAACATCCTTGGTTTCGCCAAAATTGCGCTGATTTTCGGTTTCACCAATACAGAGCACGGGAGTGATGCCACTACGGATCGCGGCGGCAACTTTTTGACTGATATCTTTATTGGTTTCGCCAAAAATAAAACGACGTTCGGAATGGCCGACTAGGGCATAAGAAACGACACCGCGAAGCTGAGCAATTGAGATCTCGCCGGTATAAGCCCCAAAATCTTTTTGATAAAAGTTTTGGGCGGCTAATTTGATCTTGGACTTGTTACGTTCAAGCTGAAGAGATAAAGAGGCAAGAGAGATGGCACTTGGAGCGATAATAATTTCAAGACCGCGCGAAGGTTTAATCTTTTTAAGAAGTCGTTGAAGGTAAATTGAAGAATCTCCGACTGTTAAATTCATTTTCCAGTTGCCCATCACGTATGTTTTCATAAGTTTATTATAGCATTTTTAGATTTACTTTTGGTTTTTTGTCGGTTATGATGACATTAAAGGAGTAAAAATGAAAAAAGTTCTCGCATTTGACATTGATCAAACTTTAAATATCGCAAAAACACCGATCCCAGAGGAGATTGCGGTGCTACTGACGGAATGTTTGAATAATTTTGAGATTTGCCCAATTTCTGGACAAAAGTTCGATCAATTTTTAATTCAGATTGTCGATCGATTGGTTGAGGTAGCCGAAGTAACTCCAGCACAACTTCAGCATCTGCATCTGTTTGTGGCTCAAGGTACGCAATATTATAAATACTCGCCGTTTGCAAACGGTAACGATGGTAGTAAATATGATCCAAAAAATTGGGAGTTAATCTATAACTATCCATTAAATGATGAAGAAATTAGTTTGATTTCGAGGGCGATTGAGCAAGCAGCTAAAGAACTTGGATTCTGGGAGGGTGATAAATTAAAACCTGGAGATGAAATTATTGAAAACCGTTTATCACAAGTAACCTTTTCAGCATTAGGACAGATGGCTGACACGGAAGAAAAATATGCCTGGGATCCAGATTGTAGGAAGCGCGAGAAAATTGTGGGAAGAGCTAAGGAACTGGCCCCAAATTTTATGTTTGAGATTGGCGGAACTACTAGTATTAATGCAGTAAAGCCTGGTATGAATAAGGCCTTTGGAATGACACATTTGATGGAAGAGTTGGGGGTTCTTCGTGAGGATATTCTGTATTTTGGAGACATGACGCAACCAGGTGGCAATGATTATCCAGTACTTGAAATGGGGATTGAGACAATCACAGTACGAAAACACGAAGACACCGAATACGCGTTACGTGGAATCCTTGGTGTTTTATAGTGATATGTTATAATTAGCTTATGTTAATCGAAGGCTCAAAACTTTTAAATTATCCTATTCTGAGTTTACATACGGCTTCTAGAATTGCGGAAGTGAAAGCTTTGGTGGTTGATCCTAATTTTTTGAAGATAGTCGCCTTTGAGGTTAGTACAGCATCATCAAAACAACACTTATTTTTGGATGTGACTAGTGTGCGAGAATTTTCTAAAATGGGTATGATTGTGGATTCGGATGAAGAATTTATCGAACAAAATGACGTAATAAAGCTAAAAGAAACTATTGAGCTTGGTTTTACCCTGGAAAACATGAAAGTGGTTACCAAAAAGAAGACAATGCTGGGTCGAGTGGAAGATTTTATGGTGACGACTGATGGTTTTCAGGTTATGCAACTGATTGTTAAGAGGCCTATCTATAAAGCACTGATTGATCCGGAATTAGTGATTGGTCGTTCGGAGATACATGAGATCAACGATAACGAAATTATTGTCAAAAGCGAAGAAAGTACAATTATGAAAAAGTCAGGAACTTTGGATTTTGTACCTAATTTCGTGAATCCATTTAAGGACGGGAAATATATTGCGCGAGGAAATAATACTTCTATTCGTAAATAAGAAGGATTTATTTAGAAATGTTCGTCTCCAGAATAAAGAAATTGATTAAGTTTATTTTTGATTAAATCATATGAAAAACCTTGACGCGCAAGGTAAGCGATGATTTTTTGGCGGTCCGAAGTTTTTCTGAGCTGTTTTTTGATCATTTTTTCAAGTTCAGCTTCTTCATCTCTAAGAAAACTACCAGTTTCACTATTAAACATGGCATGCTCAATATTTTCGTCACTAATTCCCTTAGCTTTCAACTCCTGAATAAGGCGTTTTGTACTGATCCCCTTATTTTGGTGACGATTTTCGACAAAATAGCGAGCAAATTCCTGATCATTGATATAGTTTTGAGATTCAAGACGTGAAACAACTTCCTGGATCATCTCTACACTGATACGATCGGCTGGTTTTGTGGGGAGATTAGTCCTCTTAGAACCGCGATATTCATAAGTATTATTTTCCGTAAAATCAATTTCACGAATTTTCCGATTTTGCTCTTTGGCGTGTTGGCAGATCTCTTTGACTTTAGAAGCATATTCAGTATCGTTCTGCATTTTGGTTTGGTGTTCCTCAAAGCGCTTCCAATCCAAATCACGACGAACCTTTTTACGCTTGAGATAGTCAATAATCTCTTTTTTGGAATGAGGACGCGAAAAACAATACTCAAGAGTACTTTGATAGAGTTTGCCAAGTCCAGAAAGATTACATAATTTTTCAATTTCGGCTTCGGTCAAAACCTGGCCTTGATGAAGTTTTGTATCAGCAAGCTCAGTAAGGGTTAATGAAAAACTAAACTTACCATCAATGAAGATATTGATGCGATGGGTATCACGAATGGCACCACGCAAACTAGTAACAGTTGGCATATCTTTTAGTGAAGATTATTTTTGGCCTTCCTCAGCTTTGGCGCGAACTTTTTCTTCAATTTCAGCGAAGAGCTCAGGACTCTCTTTAAAGAGACGTTTAACAGCTTCACGTCCCTGACCGATAGTCTCACCGTTATACTTCAGAAAAGCACCAGCTTTATCGAGAACGCCATACTGAACAGCGAGATCAAGCACATCACCAGTTTTTGAAATACCCTCATTATACATAATGTCGAATTCAGCAGTACGGAACGGTGCAGCAATCTTATTTTTGACTACCTTGATTTTAGTGCGGTTACCAATGATATCTTCACCATTTTTGATTTGACCAATGCGGCGAATATCGACACGAACCGAAGCATAGAACTTAAGTGCGTTACCACCGGTGGTAGTTTCTGGGTTACCGAACATTACACCAAGTTTCATGCGAATCTGGTTGATAAAGATAACGGTGGCTTTGGATTTTGAAATAATGGCTGTAAGTTTACGCATGGCCTGAGACATAAGACGTGCCTGTAGGCCCATCTGGGCGTCTCCCATATCACCATCAATTTCAGCTTTTGGAGTAAGCGCAGCAACGGAGTCAACAACAATCAGATCAACAGCATTGGAACGAACAAGGGTTTCACAGATTTCAAGAGCCTGTTCCCCGTTATCTGGCTGAGAGATCAAAAGATTGTCAATCTGGACACCAATTTTTTCAGCATAAGATGGATCGAGAGCATGCTCGGCATCGATGAAGGCAGCCTGACCACCAGTTTTTTGAACTTCAGCAATAGCATGTAAAGCAAGGGTAGTCTTACCGGAAGACTCAGGACCATAAATTTCAATAATACGACCCTTTGGATAGCCACCACCGAGGGCAAGGTCTAATGAAAGTGAGCCGGAATGGATTAACTCAATATTCACGTTATGATTTTCACCAAGCTTCATGATGGAACCATCACCAAATTGTTTGGTGATCTGAGCAATAGCAAGTTTCAATGCTTCAGATTTGCCATCTTGTACAGAATTTTCTTTGGTTTCTTTTGGTTCTTTTGCCATAGTTTGTCCTTTATTTAGAATTAATTAATTTGACCGGCAATATAATTGCGATCTTTCTCTCTACAGAAGAATAGATAATCTTACCTCGCTCTCTTATTTCAAGTATAGCCGAACTCGTAGTTTTTTCAAGCATGAGGAAAAGTTTTTATTCACAAAAGCGAAAAATGCTATCTCAAGAAAAAGAGACTATTAAAACAAAAGAGACATAAATTTCCTCTAGACTACTAGAAGATAGTTATTTTATAAGGGCAAACTTGTTCTTACCACGCTTTAAGACGGAGAGAGTGTTGATTTCAAAATTTAAATCTGTAATCTTAATACCGTTAACTGAAATAGCATTACCAGAAACTAACTGCTTTGCCTCGGAGCGAGAAGAACAAAGACCAGTTTCAGTGAGCGCATCTAGAAGCAAGACGGAGCCAGATTTATCAGCGAGTTTTATAGTAGGGAGCAGAAAAGAAATTGATTCAACTTCAGATTCGGAAAGAGTTTCTAAACGACGATCACCAAAGAGAAGTTCAGTGAGAAGGATGGCGGCAGCTGCAGATTTTTTGCCATGAACGACTTCGGTAACGCTTTTGGCCAGAGCTTTTTGAGCAACGCGCTGTTCAGGATGAGTACGATGTTCAGAAAGGATCTGATCGATGACCGATTTATCAAGTACGGAATAAATCTTAATTAAATATTCAACAGCTTCATCGGCTTGATTGAGCCAAAATTGATAAAAGACAAAGACGGAAGTGAAGTTGCCAGAACCATTATCAGAACCAGCGAGCCAAACAGCGTTGCCTTCAGATTTACCAAACTTACGGCCAGAGACCGGATCAATAATAAGTGGAGTTGACCAAACATCAGCACGACCACCCTCGAGACGCTTGATCAAGTGGACACCAGTAGAGGCGTTACCAAATTGATCAGCACCACAGAGTTGAAGATCAATGCCGTGAGTACGGTAGAGATGAAGAAAATCATAACCTTGGATAAGAGTGTAAGAAAATTCAGCATAAGAGATACCGGAACCGCCTTCACCGATGCGATTTTGGATAAATTTACGATCAAGAAGTTGGGTCATGGAGAAGTTTTTACCAATAGAACGGAGAAAATCTAGATAGTTGATATTTTTAAACCAATCAAGATTGTCAACCATAGTAAGTTCATAGTGATCATTAGTAGGATCACCGTCGCCTAAAGTATTAGCCGCACCGTCTGGGCTGATGATGAACTCCATCTGCTTCTTAATGCAATCCTTGTTGTGTTCAATTTCCTCGATCGTCTTGAGATCGCGTTCACCATTTTCTTTAGGATCACCGATTTGACCGGTTGCACCACCAACAAGAAGATAAGGCTGATATCCGTGACGAACAAAGCAGGCGCACATCATAAGCGCAGCAAGATTACCAATAGTGAGAGAGTCGGCAGAAGGATCAGCGCCGAAATAGAATTTTTTATGTCCTCGCTGATCGATTTCTGCAGAATTTTTAATTGTGTTTTCGGCGACAAAACCGCGCCAAGCTAATTCTTCGGATAATTTCATATCCTTATTGTAGCACAGAGAGCGCGGTTTCAAATTTTAACTCTGTTGGTTATTTTTATATTGAGAGACACCAAAAACTACGGGCGTGTGATCGTATCAGTAGTCTCATACCCCTTATCATCAGTTAGGGTAACGGTGATAGTAGATTCGGTACCGGTCATAGTGTAACTTGGATCATTGAGACCGGAAGAGGCAGAACCATTTTTAACAACAGTACCATCCACTGAGATTGTGTACCTCATAGAAGAAGCAGAACCAGCAGTGACCGTAAACTTCAATTGTGTAGACGAAGCAATGGTACGGGTACTGAAGGAGACGGATGGTGGAGTATAAGAACAGTCATCTTCGGTGTTTGGATCATAGCCGTTTGGATCAGTGGCATAGGTTTTATTCTTAGAAATTGGGTCGATTGAGTAAGTAATTTCAACATCAACAGTGAGAGCAGGAAGAGTACAACTGCTAGCTTTCTTCTTGGTGAATTTGTTGAATTTAATAGTTTCCTTTTGGATACCGTTGTTTTTGCTATTAAACCAGCTTGGCCAGATGTCAGTAATACCGTTGACGGTGAGTGTTTGCATACCGGCAGGCTGAACTGGCTTGTCGCCAGTTTTCCATTTACCGTCGGCAGCGTAAACCTGGGTGTGAACTGGAGCCATATAATCACTGATTACGGTGCGAACAATATCGTTTGAGCTATTCCAGAGACCAGAACCGTCGTGATTACCATTCCAAACTACCGTAGAAACAGCGGAGGAGTAGGAAGCCATAAGTGAGTCTTTAGTAATGGCAGAGTTGGCGGTAGTAGTAGTACCAGTTTTAGTGGCGGTCCAAACACCTGGTACGACAAAGCCTTTAGCACGGGCAAGAGAACCCCAGACCATAGTACGAGCATTAGCGTCACCAAGAATATCTGTAACCATATAGGCGGCCTGTGCGTCAAGAGCACGTTTACCAGCGGTATCTTCCCATTTTTCAACCACATCGCCAGAGGAGTTTTTAACTTCTAGAACGTAGGCGAGTGGCTTATAGATACCACCACGAGCAAGAGAAGCATAAGCATTGGCATGCTCGATCGGACGAACGTTACAGCCGGAACCGATAGCGATCGAGAGGCCAGAGGAAGCATCAGTACAGTAAGAAAGATCACCGAGGTCATGAGCAACTTTGAGACTATTCTCAATACCGTTAATATAGAGAGCCTTGACGGCTGGAATATTTAGAGAGTTGGCGAGGGCTTTGCGAATTGGAATGTTTCCATAGAAAGCGCCAGAGTAATTACGGAGCATACAATTGCCAGTAGAACCAGCACAATAATATTTATCAATATTTTCATCCTTAAGAATAGAACCAGCACCGTAGTTAATACCTTCACGCTGAGCAAAAAGTGGAGCATAATCGAGAATTGGCTTGATGGTTGAGCCTGGCTCTAAGAGAGCAGTGGCAGCATTCACTTCGCCATAGACTGGTTTATGCCAATCAGCGGATCCGACCATGGCAATAATCTGTCCGGTTTCAACATCAACTGAAGAAAGTGAAATATTATCGCTACCGTTACGTTTCATTAATTTAGCACCGTTAGCGACAGCAGCTTCGGCGTATTCTTGAGCACGAAGATCGAGAGAGGTCTTGATGGTAAAGCCACCGGCACGCATGGTTTTGACGCCGTATTTTGCTTCAAGTTGCTTCTTAACCTCAAGGACAAAATGAGGGGCTTTAATATTTGTATAGCGACTAACTTCGGGCTGAATTTCGTCAAGAATATTGACTTTCTTGGCCTCATTAGCCTGATCTTCAGTGATATAACCCATTTTAACCATGACATCGAGGGTTTTATGTTGCCTGGCAATAAGAGCATTATTAGCGGCGGTGTTATATGGACTGAGATAGGAAGGATTGTTGGGGATGGAAGCGAGAAGAGCGGACTCAGCAAGAGTGAGCTCTTTTGCAGATTTTTTAAAGTAGGCCTGAGCAGCACTTTCGACACCATTACGACGACCACCATATGGAGATTCGTTGAGATACATCGTAATGATTTGTTCCTTAGAGTACATTTTTTCGAGCTCAAGAGCGAGGATCATCTCTTTGATTTTACGAGGAAGACCAGAAACAGTACGGTTACTGGCTTCGTCAGAAAAATAGACTTGTTTGATTAGCTGTTGAGTCAAGGTCGAGCCACCCTGCACACCATGACCGGTGACCGTAGAGATGGCAGCACGTATTAGAGCGAAGAAATTAACACCTGGGTGATTATAAAATTCACGATCCTCGATAGCAACAGTGGCCTGGCGCATATAAGTGGCGATGTTTTCGCCATCGGCAACAAGACGATAATCACCATCACCTTTATCTTCCCAGAGAACTTGGCCATTGCGATCAAGATAAGTATTAACGGTACCAGAAACCTTCATCTGATCAAGACGAATTTCATCAAGATCTTTTTTGTAGTAAAGAAAGAGACCACCAATAGCAATAACAGAAATCAGAAAAAGAACGGCAGCAGATTTGAGGAAGAAGAAAAGACCTTTTTTTGAGAAAATGAAACGAAAAACACGTTTAGGATGAAGTCTAGCAAAGAAGCGCTTGACTGGATCTTTAGGAAGCTTTGCTAGCTCTTCAGCGGCTTTGCGGGCTTTTGCTTCTTTTTTAGCACGAGAACGGTAAATGAGGGATGAGTATAGATTCATTTTTTGATCTTTTTTGTGAAAAATTGAACGCTTTGGAGCTTTTGCCTCAGATTTCTGTGAATTGCTAATCGAGCGTCTAGCTAGGGGATCACCATTAGATTTTGTTATTTTTCCCTGTTTTTCCATAGCGGTTTTTTCTTTATCCTTACCAGTATTAACCACCCTGTCCTCCATTTTATTGACAATTTATCATAATTATACACTTGTATTTTAGTTAGAGCAACTGAAATATTTTTATAATTTTTTGTAAAAAATAGAGTAAAAAGAGCAGAAAAAATGGATTTTAAGCTTGAATTACTTTATAATGATAATGTTTATCTTCCTAAAGGTTGTAAGAATAATAAAGGTAAAATGAAGGCAATAAAGAAATCCACGAAAAGATCGATTGGTAAGAATATGATGCCAATCTTTTTCTTGTTGGGGTGTCTTATAACTTTCACAATTTCCCTGTTAGCTTATTCAAGTACATATGCAGTGGTGACATATGGCTCAACTAATACTCCGCCGTCATTGATTTCCACTGAGGGATATTATGCGAGTATCACACTTCCAAAATCAGTAAATTACACACTTAGTGGATCTGATATGGGGCAACTAGTAAGAACCGACGCGAATGTTTCTATTTCAACGAACTCAGTGACTGGTTATAAAATGTACGTTTCAATCGAGAATGCGGGGCTTAGAACTAATGCTCCTGTGCATGAAATTCCCTATGATAACCAAACTAATGCACCAGTTCAAAAATCAGATTTAAATACTAATACTTGGGGTATTTTTCTAAAAAAGAACGGTCTGGATTACGTAATTCCACTGTGCGACTTTAATACTCTTTCAAATAGCTGTTTAGTATCCGAGAGTAACGGGCCGATAACCAACAACAAAGTTGCGGTTGATTATGGAGTGAAAGTTGATAGTAATACGCCACCTGGAGCATATCGAGCATATTTGGTCTATTCTGCGGTGGTAAACTCAAGTGTTACGGGCGAGTTTCCAATAAAAGAAGTACAAAATGCAAAAGTACCGTTACTGGCAAACGGAAATACGGTGACTAACAGTGCAGGAAAGAAACTTAAACATAAGTTCCGAATTCAGGTTCCCCTAATCGAAAATGATCAGGATACTTATCATCGAGTGAATTACATAAAAAGATATAAGGTTACCGTAGGTGGGGTGGACTGTGAACCTCAAACGGATGATGCTGAATCAAGTAGAGATGGTTTTACTTTTAATTGTATTGCTGATTTTAGTACTGCTAGTCCGAGATTTCAGCCTGGACAAAAGGCGGAAATGGTGGTGGAAACTAAACCTTATGGTTATATTTATTCAAAACAAAATGCCGTAGAGTTTGTTGCAGCTGAATCAACGTTCCACTACACTGGCACACCACAAGAGATGGTTGCGCCAATTCAAGGAAAATATTTTATCGAAGCGATGGGTGCAAACGGAGGCGACCGCACAGCAGCACAAGCGGCTAGATATTGGTATGGATCACCTGAGAATTTCCTTTCAGGAAAAGGCGGGTATTCAGCCGGATATAAGGATTTTACTGAAGGCGAAAAGACAATGGTTTTTGTCGGGGGTAAAGGACAGGCCGGCAACGACAGAACCACGGTCGGGTACAACGCAAAGGGTGGTTTTAACGGTGGAGGCAACGGATCAACGGGACTTTTAGTAAAGGGGACGACTCTAAACGATTGGGGAGCCGGTGGAGGCGGTGGAGGTAGTGATATTCGGCCGGATGTCTATGATCATGGGCCATATCACAATCTAAGATATGCTCCAGGAGGTAATCCTTCAGACGCCTTGCTTAATGTCGGTCCATGGGCTAACCTCGAGAATGGAACGTATCAGGCGGTAATTAAAACAACTAATCTGCCAGATGCAGATTTTGAGGGCTTACTAGCTTATTATGATTTTGGTTACCATTATCTACCCGATGTGTATTATCAGAAATTTGGCGACTACATCTTAGTGTATTTTAATTACCCTGTTGGTTCACCAGCAGCTACCCATCTTCCTAGCGGTAACCCTGGACCAGCGATAGAAATTCGTCTAAAAGTTAAAACAACAAATCAAGTAGCGGATATTACTAGCATAAAGTTCTATCGCTTAGAACAAAGAATACTGGTAGCCGGGGGTGGAGCAGGTGGTTCGCTCTGCTTTAGAGGTGGACACGGCGGTGGCACTATGGGTGGACAAAGTAAGTATCTTGGATCAACATCAGACCCGAATTATAGTAGTCTTTTCTCTGGGACTGGCGGTACACAAACAACTGGGGGAGGATCAGGATTCGGAGCGTCTGCCCCGATTCCAGCAAATGTTTATCCAAAAATAGCCAATGCGGTTTTAGGTCGACCGGGTGCCGGTGGTGGATGGGCGGGTGGATTTACCGGACAAGGAGCTTATGACGAACATCAGACCTGTGCTGGCGCGGGTGGTGGCTCAGGATATATTGGCGGAGTCCAGAATGGAACAACCTATGGATATGGCGAAACTGGTTTTTCAATCACACCTTGGACAAGTCTCGAACCGGCGGATAAGAACGGTATCGTAAAGATGAGAGTGACTGACTATCCAGGCGGTGTCGAATAAAAACCATTACTTTAAAAAATAAATATCTCATATATGAGATATTTATTTTTATATGATAAGCTACTTATGAAGTAAAACTTAAGTGATATAGTATCGATTTATCCAAAATGATATAATACTTATATGACTGAAATTATTTTAATATTAGTGGTAGTGATATTCCTACAGACTTCGTTTTTAGCGGTACGTTCTTTTAAGAAGAGTTTTAATTACTACGGACAAACTCGTAAAATCTATATTGATTCTTCAACTTTGATGGACGGAAGGATTTTAAATGTAGCAAAAACTGGCTTTCTTGGCGGTGTACTGATTATTCCTCGTAGCGTACTACGCGAAATGCAACTTCTTGCGGACGGCAAAGATGCTGAAAAAAGAAACCGCGCGAGGGCCGGACTTGATATTGTTAGAGAGCTTGAAAGAGTTGTCCATGTTGACGTGATAATCTTGTCAGATCCACTAGATCGTACACCAGTAGATGATCGCTTAATCCAATTAGCAAAAGAAAATCATGGACTGATCATGACAAATGATTATAACCTAGGAAAAGTGGCGTCAACACTTGGTATCGATGTACTTAATATTAATGATCTAGCGATGGAACTTCGAGCAGATTATCTTCCGGGAGAGAGACTTAAATTAAAAATCGTGGCGGCGGGGAGCAATCCAAAACAAGGTGTCGGATACCTGCCGGACGGAATGATGGTGGTGGTGGACGAAGCTTCCTCAAAGATTGGTAAGATTATCGAAGTTGAATTTGTACGTTTTCTTCAAACCAGTTCAGGCCGAATGATGTTCGCAAAAATTGCCGAAACAGGTAAGCCAGGAATGGGTTTTATGAAGGGGCGTGGTCGTAAAAGGTAATTAGTTTTTTGCAAAATACTTAAAACTAATTAATTATCAATGCCGAGTTCAGGATGATCGATGCCATGTTCGAGAGCGTAAGAATTGTAAAGTTCTAGTTGTTTTTGATATTTTTCGATAAGATCTGAGCGACCAAGAAGAATCACGACATCTAACGCGAGATGTAACCTTGACGCATGGTTCATGGTGAGCATGGCAAAAGGCGTAACGGTGCTTCCCTGTTCCTCGAAGCCGTGGCTCTTGATACGTTTTTTATCAGTGTAATTACTGAGAATATCCGTAAAAGTATTTGGATAGCCATGGAAATTGGCCGTAATCGGAGCGGACTGCCCGAAGAGATGATCAAAATCTGTCTGAGAAAGAGGGCGAGTAGTTGTACCGATTGCACCATGTGTAAGCGAAGATACGTTAATGAGCCCAAAATGCATTTCTGGTAGATCCTGGCGCAGGATTTTGATGGCCTCGACGGCTTCACGGGTAGCAATATCACCGGCGGTAACAAAGAGATGATCAAAATCACCTGCAGTATTTTTATTAGAGATAAATTCAAAAAGACTGCAACCAGCTAGAAAATTCTGTTTTGCCTCAGCTTCGGTTTGCCAAATTGGTTCTTCGGTCTTATTAAAAGTAACGAGATTGATCTGGTTCCTAGATTGTATAAGAAAATCAAAACAAGGATCTACGGCCGTAGCGTCAACTGGAAAGAAACAGTTTACGTGATTACCCGGACGATCTAGCAATGAGGAAATCAAAATTGGAGACTGGTGAGAAAAACCATTGTGGTCCTGGCGCCAACAAGTGCTAGTACTTAAAAGGTTGACTGAGGGATACTTTGGGCGCCACTGAACTTCTTCAGATTGTTCCAAAAATTTGAGATGTTGGATAATCTGAGAAAGAATGATGGTAAAGAATGCCTCGTAACTAGTCATCATGGCTGGCTCGTTGGAGAGCAAATGGCCGATCATGACGGAAAAGAGGACATTTTCAGAAAGTAACTCAACGATACGTCCGTCGGGAGACTCAGGGAGATCCCACTTTTTTTGCGGAAGGGAGACGCCCCAAGCACGACTAGTGGCTTGATAAATCTCATCTAATTTATTACTGGTGGTCTCATCAGGACTGAACAGATAGAAAGTCTGATCCTGATCGGCCTGTTGTTTAAGTTTCGATCCAAGTACTTTGGCGATAGATTTCTTGGCGGAGCCGGGATTAAAATTATTCATGAATAAAACCTTTCTCACGGTTAAATAGTTCTTCAAAATGATATGAGCGTAGCCAAGATTCTAGGGCGCGGAGTTCGGTTTCATCAGATTTAGCTTTTGGCAAAGGAACCTGATGAGCCTTAAAATTACCCCGAACTTTTAAATCTTCAGCAATGAGTGGGCCGGTGAGACCTTTTTCTGTTTCGAGGATAATGAAGACCGGTTTTTGACTCTGCTTAGCTTGTAAGAGTGCCGCGTCAAGATCAGTGATGAGATTTTGAATAATCAAATCTGTGTCCTGATACGTCAACTCAAAAGCTGTGCGTGCAGTGTCTTGATCTTGATCGTCATATTCTTCACGGATAAAATCAGTGATCTTATGTTCAACAGCCTCAAAAGAAGAAGAATCGGAATCTTCTTCGTCATCATCAAAGGAATCAACAATATCAAGTTCTTCAGTATCGACTGGACTGAGGCGTTCTTCGATACGGATAGGTTGAAAACCAAAACCACGAATTAATTCGTTTAACTGATGTGCGGATCGACGGCTGGCAACGGTTGGACCAGAGATTTTGTAACCATTGAGATGTAAGATAGGGATAATTTTACCATTGTTTGGGGAAGACAGAAGATCGTTGAGGTTTAAACTGGCCAGAGTAGTGGCGGTTTCAAATTCACCATCACCGAGTAGAACAATAGCCGTGCGCTCGGGGTGTCCTAGACAATAACCATAAGCAGTAGCAAGAGAATAACCAAGTTCACCACCCTCACAAATCACGCCAGGGGCAGAGGGACTAGCATGAGACGGAAAGCCACCGATGCGAGAAAATAGCTCGGAAATTTTGGCAAGACCAGCATAATCACGAGACAGGGTCGAATCGACTGCTGCAAGATCACCGTCATAAAAAAGGTTGGCTTGTAAAGCTGGGAAACCGTGTCCTGGACCGAGGACAAAAACGGTATTCTCCTTTTGATCAGCAAAAATATTGCGCATACAAGAATAGACAAGATTAATACCTGGGCAGGTACCCCAATGTCCGAGGAGACGTGGCTTAATATCATCAAAACTTAATGGTCGCTCAAGAAGAAAGTTATCTTTGAGGAAAATTTGAGTAACAGTGAGGTAATTACAGGCACGGATGCGTTCGGCAGTGCGCTGTAATTTATTTTGTGGATAATTCATATGCTTATTATAACATGGAGAAGGGAGCGATGCGAGATACAAGATAATTATTGGTGTTTGACGCGAACCATGGCAGCACGCAAAACTTGACCCTCATAGAGATAGCCTGGGATCAATTCCTCGGCAATGACTTCTTTTTCGCCTTCACCGTCATCCATTGAGATGGCGTTATGGTATTCAGGATTAAAAGCAGTGCCGACGTTAGAATCAATACGAGAGAGATTGAGAGTTTTTAGAGTCTTGTCGAGGGTTTTTTGAACTGGAGAAAGTAAATCGGGATGAGCCTTGAGGGCACGAGACATATCGTCAATGAGAGGCAAAAATTTACTAACAGTGGCGTGCTTGGCCATATTTCTAGCTTGTTCCCTTTGAAGATCAACTTGTTTTCTGAAATTTTCAAAATCTGCACGAGTACGCTGAAGATCACCAATGAGCTCAGCATTTTGCAAGGCAAGTTTTTCAAGCTCTTGTGGCTGGTTCTCCGTGGTGAAGGTTTGAGCGGCAGACTGGGAATGAGGATGATCTTTTAGGGAGTGGTCCTCTGAATGGTTTTGAGGTATGGTTTGATGCTTGTTCATTTTTTCCTTTCTTTTAATACATATTCTCTAAATATTGGCCGGCGTGGCGGACAAGACTCATAACTTGGGCGTAGTTTTGACGAGTAGGACCGAGGATGCCGATATAACTAGAATCGGAGTAGGGAGAGCGGAATTTACTAATAATAAGCGAAACATCAGAATTTTTACCAATCGGATTCTCTTCGCCAATAAAAATATTGAGTGGCTGACCAGGCTTTGCTTCTTTGAGCCATGGCTCAAGATTATCTAACAATTGCGAAACGTTCTGGATGCGCTGATAATCCGTGAATTCGGGTTGAGAAAAGAGTTTGGAGATGCCAGAGAGGTAGAGCTGGTTGCCGATCGTGGCGAGGCCAAGATTACCAGTCAATTCGACTAGCATATCAACGGCAGTGCGGATAGCATATTCGATTTGATTCTGGGCGTTGATGCGAACCTCAAGAGCGTGAAGACTACGATTTTTATCTTGAGGGCCAGAAGAGAGAGCTCGACTAGGGACGAGACGATGATATTGTGGATCAAGAAAGAGACTATCAGAACCATCAAAATAGTCATCGATGGGGTCAGTAAAATCATCAGGGTCTAGCGACATAAAAGAGCTAGCGATAGAGGGAGAGATGGAGGGGTCGATAGTGATAGTGCTATTTTCACGTTCGACTAGAGCGTTAACGTAAAAACGGTAGCCAGCATCGGTGGGAATACGGCCAGCAGAAGTATGCGGAGAAGCGATCAATCCGAGTTCCTCGAGCCTGGACATCTCAGCACGGATAGTGGCACTAGAGACGTCAAAAAGCTTGGCGAGAGTGACACTGCCGACGGGAGTGGCTATTTCGGCATATTCTTCAATAATGGCAAAAAGAATAGCCTTTTGACGTTCGGTAAGATGAATCTGTGACTGATCTTCCATAATTTCTAAAGTTTATTATAGCGCTTTGGCACTCAAAATACAAGAGTGCCAAAAATGTAATCATAGTGTGGTATACATCTTAAAAGAGTATGGATAACTGTTTTATAAACTTAGAGATTAAGGTTTTTGAGTGAAATAGCCAGGATTGCCGGGGGCGTCAATATGAGCATATGCTGAGGTGTAATTTGGCCAAGCGTAAGCAGTGCCGTTTCCTCCAACCAGATTATCGGTGCTCATAAATATAGTAGATGGATTTGGAGTAAGATTGGTCGTAACGAAGTTAGATGAAGCATAAATGGTCTTGACTTTCATGTAATTAAACATACCGTCTGCCCTCTGAAGATTATGAGTATCAAAACTAGAAAGATCGAGGATACCATTTGGATGCGAGACAAAAGTAAAGTAGAACATGGCCTCCATATTTGTGACGTTTCTGGTATCAAAAGAACTGACGTTAAGATTTTGAAGATTAGCAAGTCCGACGAACATACGTTCCATAGTAGTAACTTTGCTGGTGTCAAAACTTGAAAGGTCAAGGTTCGCAAGCTTCTTTGTACCAGCAAACATATAATTCATATTAGTAACATTTTTTGTAGTGAAACTATTCAAGTTGAGACTTGTAAGTTCAGATAGATTATTGAATAAACCCTCCATAGATGTAATAGAATCGAGCTCCCAGCCAGCAAGACTAAGAGATTGAAGTTTGCTATTACTATTACTAAAAAATATATTTTGAATATTATTAACTTTTTTAACATTAAGACCTGAGAGATCGAGAGAAGTAGCTTTGTGTAAATTATTAAACATATAGCTCATATCAGTGACGTTGCTAGTATCGAAGTGCCTGATATCGATAGATGAAAGATAAGAACCAGAAAACATGCCTTGCATATTAGTGACTTTACTAGTGTTAAAGCTTGACAAATCTATAGGATCAGTGGACCAACTTGGATTAGCGGAAAAGGTGGCAAACATATAACTCATATCTGTAACGTTACTAGTATCGAAGCCAGCAAGATTAATTTTCTTAATAAACCATTTACCGTTATAGAACATATGGCTCATGTTTTTGACACGACTAGTATTGATACCAGCTGTATCAATAAGACTTATATCGGAGTAATTATTGCCAAGATCACTGAACATATAGCTCGAATCTTCATTGGCATAAGCAGTGTCCGCATCGCTATACCAGAGGATAGATTGACTAGCGGCATCATACCAAACATAGGCGGGAACGTCAGAATCCGTGGTAGAGACAACCTTAGTATTGGCGCCAGCAGGAGGGGCAGAAGTGGAATGCTTAAAAGATTTAACGATGCCAGGAGAGCCAAAACTAATAAGAGTATTATTAAAGTCATGACCTCGTATAAAGGTTGTCGAGGTAGGGACATGATTAGTAATTGAAGAAAATAAGATTTGTTTTGTATATGACCCAGATAAGAGGTCTGGTCCAGATTTCACGCCAAATTCAATGTTGTAATTGACGGTGGCGGGATTATTTTCGGTGTATAAAATATCAGCGCTGCTGAGTTTGGCTATGGGGTTAAAATTACCGGATGGAGTAGTTCTTGAAGCACGGTATCCCCACTTTTTGGGAGCAAAACTTGTTTCGCTAATACTGGAGTCAATACTGGTGATTTTTTGAGCAACCGAAGAGTCGGTCGGATTTAGGCTAGTATCTTCGTCGACACTAGAAATATAAGTGGTAGCTCCTGTTATATTGTTTGTGCTGACATTGAGGGCGATTGTAGACGACTTAAATGCTGAGGACTGAATTTCCGTGCCGTTAAAATTAAAATTAACAACAGGGCTGGAAACGGAGGTAGATAAAGAGGCGGGGTTACCAGGCGTACCAGGAGCGCCTGGAGCTGCAAAAGTCGAAGTCTGGGATTGATAGATAGTGAATAGACTAAGGAATACAGATACGAGGCTGAACACAAAAAAGGGAATAAAATAAAAGTTTTTACTAGAACGAAGACGGAGAAAGGTGTTTACATGGCTGTTACTTATGAGATTCATATTCTCCTTTTAAATAACCTTAATTTTTGTTTGTATTATAGATTATAACATAATC
>ERZ773055.476-NODE-476-length-24007-cov-6.332707_pt1 | contig 24007 bp, 28 predicted proteins | sample MGYA00580515_ERZ773055 | MGnify/ENA primary metagenome ERZ773055 (study PRJEB29015, sample SAMEA2737993) | human oral metagenome | biome: human oral; feature: human-associated habitat; material: dental | place: China | collected 2064 ...
ATAAGTTTCATTATTTTTCTCTGATTTTCAGGATGTAAATTTAATTCAATTTCATCAATAAAAACTATGTCTCCTTTTTGAGCTTGAAATTTTAAATACAAAAAGAAGCCTGCTAAAGTTTTTACAGTTGAAGAAACTAATCCCATATTTAATTTCAAATTATTTTCATTTTTATAAATAATCTGGTTAGATTTTATTATTATTTCACCTTCAATTATATTTTGAATATCAATATTTTTTACAAGATTTCTATAAATTTCTGTTTCTTCCTTGTTTTCATATTCTTCTAATTTATTTAGTCGTATAATATATTCATTTACAGGTTCTGAATATCTTGAAATATTTTTTAACAAATTTATATCTTGTGATAATTCCAACTGTCTTAATATATTATTTCTATTTTCCAATAATTGATTATAAAATAAAATTGCACCACTTCTTTCAGCAGGAAAAAAACATATATTATTTATTTCTATATTTTCTAAAAAATATTTCTCATTTTCAGTAAATTTATCCTTCTCATCAAATTCTATATTTATTTTTGTATTTTCAAAACATTTTTTATTTGTGTGAAAAACAAAAGGTAAGTCTGTTTCACATAATTCATCTGAAAAATTATCCCCTTCTCTCTTACCCATACTTCTCATTTTTTTACTTAAATCATCAATTTTTAACATTCTCTCAATTCTAATATTTCTTAGCACAGTATAAATAAAATTACTCAAATAAGTCTTCCCAGTATTATTCTTCCCAATTATCAAATTAATTCCTTTTAAATCATTAAAATCTATTTCCCCATTGTCAATAGGACCTAAATTTTTAAATTTTATTATCATGAATTTCCTCCTTCCCTAGACTATTGCATTACTACTAATTTACTTCTTCAACTTCACAACCTTTTTCAATTTTACCCCTGTTTTTTCCTAATTTCCCATAAACCTATTCAACAAACAAACTTGCAGTTAAAAATAATCTATTTCAATCTACTAATACCCAAAATTAGGATTCGCAATCACCCATTTCCCATTCTTCTTATTAGCTTCCAAAATTTCTTTTCTTCCTACATATTTTCCATTTTTTGTAATTCGTTCTAATTCTTGATCCATCATTTCTAATTGAATTTCGCCTATTGTTTTAAAATATTTTTTCATAGCTTTTTCATCATTTTGTGAAATTGATTTTTGATATTCTTCCATTGTTTTTCCTGTTTTTTTCTTAAAGGCTTCGTCCATTTTTTCAGCCATTTCTCCAGATCTTTCAATCATCTTATCCATGCTCATTTCATCTGTATTTACAGGAAATCCCAATTTAACTTTTACATATGCTTTTTCTCCATTGATATAATCTATTTTTTCTATATCAATCTTGTAATATTTATACATCGTATCTATCATTTTAGAAAAATAATCCTCTCCAAAAAAAGAACCCATCATTTCTTTCATCTGATTTGACCCATCTTTTTGACTTCCAGCAAAAACTCCATTCATCATTTTATTCATCATTCCAAACATTTCCTCTTTTGAATAAATTCTACTCACTTCTTTTTCAATTTGAGAATTGTAATCTGAAAGAATACTTTGGTTAAGTTTTACTGCTGGTTCTACTTCCACTTGATATTTTTTTTCTGTAAAAGTTGATAAACTTAGTAATACAAATAAACTTAAAACTGTTTTTTTCATATTTGCCTCCAAAAATAAATTTAAACTTCAAAGTTATAGTTATTCTACAGTTATTATACCTTAATTGCTCTAAAAATTAAAGAAAAATAATTTTAACTCAAAATTTTTTTAATATTTTTTTTATTTCTGAGTACCACTGTAACACTCTATAATTGAATTATAGTAAAATTGTTTTCTATATTTGAAGTTTAGTTTTTATACACAAGGGTATTAAATAATATTTTTATTAGTAACTACAACTTTACTTAAAAATCCTCCATGTTGTTAATTTTTAAAGCAGAACTTAATCATGAATGCTGACATAAAAAGCTAGGTACATTTTATTTTAGTTTCTCTCAAATTTTTCTTTACATGAATATTTTCTTGATATACACTTTTTTTTCTATTATTTCATAACTTCTCAAGAGATTATATTATGAAAAAAAATATTTTTTTAAATATATTTATAACAATTTTTGTTTCAAAATTGTAATAATTATATTTATAAAATAATTATAAATATTTATTGACAATTTATCTTATTTTTGATATAATCAAAATGTATTTGAGATAGAAATACAAATTATAATTTAGGGAGTGATAAATATGTCAAAAACAATTGAAAAATTAAATCTTTATTTAGCAAACTTAAACGTATTATACAGAAAAGTTCAAAATTACCACTGGAATATTGTTGGTGCAGGTTTCTTTTCTGTTCATGCAAAATTGGAAGAATACTATGATGCATTAAATGAACAAATTGATGATGTAGCTGAAAGAATCCTTTCAATCGGTGGTCGTCCTTTAGGAACACTAAAAGATTACTTAGCAGTTACTACTATTAAAGAAGCTGAAAACAAAGAAATTTCTATTGCTGATGCAGTTGCTGACGTTAAAAAAGAATTTGAAGCAATGTTAAAATTAGTAAAAGAAGTTAAAGAAACTGCAGATTCAGAAAACGATTACGGAACATCTGCAATGGTTGATGAATATATCAGCACTTATGAAAAAGATTTATGGATGTTAAACGCATACTTAAAATAAATCTTTAAACAATAGACAAAACTTTACAGAATTATTAAAATTGCCTATTATATATACTTTTGGGAGAAAGTCTTTTTATAGATTTTCTCTTTTTTATTTTCATATTGCATTTTTTATTAAAAAATGTTATAATTAATTATTAACAAAAAATTAAAGGGTGGGAGTTATGGCAATAAGTTTATTTAGCTGCAGTTATTTGGGAGTCGATACCTACGTTGTAGAGGTGGAAGTTGACCTTTCCAGAGGACTGCCTGTTTTTAATATAGTTGGAATGGGAGATCAAGCCATTTCAGAAAGTAAGGAGCGAATTAGAAGCTGCTTTAAAAATGTGGGATTTGAGTTCCCAGTCAGGCGTGTGCTAGTAAATTTATCGCCTGCAAATATTAGAAAAAAAGGAAGCCATTTTGATTTAAGCATATTTTTAGGCATCCTTGCCAACACAGGACATATTTCAAATATAGAAATATTAAAAAAATACCTAATTTTGGGAGAAATTTCTCTAAATGGAAAAATAAAATCAATAAATGGAGCAATAAATGCCACAATCTTAGCAAAGGAAACCGACTTTAAAGGAGTTATCGTTCCAATGGAAAATTATAACGAAGCAAAGCTGATTTCAGGAGCAGAAATTATTCCCGTTGATGAAATTAGCGAACTTCTGGACTTTCTAGATGGAAAAATTGATGTGGAAACTTTATGCAAAAAAGCCGTTGAAATGGATACTTCAAAAATTGAAAAGGATAAGAAGCCAGAAGAAGCCATTGATTTTTCAGATGTAAAAGGGCAGCTTATGGCAAAAAGGGCTTTAGAAATCGCAGCAGCCGGTGGACACAACGTGTTTTTAATAGGCGACCCAGGTTCAGGTAAATCAATGCTTGCTAAAAGATTTAATACAATTTTGCCTGACATGCTAGAAGAAGAAATAATCGAAACAACCAAAATTTACAGCATTTCAGGAATGCTTAGCCAAAAAGAACCAATAATCCGCAAAAGACCATTCAGAGCACCCCATTATTCAGCAACGCAAGTGGCACTTGTAGGCGGTGCAAACAGAGTCGGAGAAATAACATTAGCACTAAACGGAGTATTTTTTCTGGATGAAATTGGAGAATTTGAGGGAAAAACGCTAGAAGCGCTGCGGCAGCCTCTGGAAGATGGAAAAATCGTTATTTCCAGAGCAAATTTCAGTGTAACTTATCCTGTAAAAAATATCACGATAACGGCTTCAAATCCGACTCCAAGCGGCTACTTTCCCGATAATCCACTATGCAGCGACAGTCTGAAAGAAATAAAACGCTATCAAAAAAAATTTTCAGGGCCTCTTCTTGACCGAATGGACCTTTACGTTGAAATGCATCAGCTAAAAAAAGATGAAATTTTTGACGAATCTCTTTCAGAAAAATCAAAAGACATTCAAGAAAGAGTAATAAAAGCTAGAGAGATCCAAAAACAGCGATTTAATTCAAATACGCTAAACAGGGATATGAACAAAAAGCAATTAAACAAATATTGCAAAATTGACAAGGAAAGTCAAGAAATTATGAAAGCCGCCATCGACAATCTAAAATTGTCAGTCAGAATGTTCGACAAAATACTAAAAATTTCAAGAACAATAGCAGATTTAGATGGGCAGGAAAATATAAAAAAAGAGCATTTATTAGAAGCCCTAAATTATCGAAAAAAATAGTAATTTTTTATTTGGCGACAATTTGTTAAAAAACTTTTGAAAAATTGCTATCCCTAATATTTTCCATTGATGTTACAGATTCATTATAAATTCTGATTAATAAAAAATTAAATTCATAAAATTTTTAGCAGTCTAATTTAAAATAGATTTGAATATTTATGGAGATTACTTAATCATAATAAAAATAAGGGACTTAAAATCCCTTAAAAGACACAGTTTAAAAAAACTATTTTATTTACTTATTTAATTACAAGGGGCTTTGACCCCTTGTTAAAATAACTTTTGCTTTTTTGAAAATTAATTTGAAAATCAATAGACATTTTTATTTTTTTTCATTAACTCTTTCTCCAATAAAATCAAGCAATTCTTTTCTTCCAGTATTTTTTAAGGAAGAATAAAAAAATACATCTTCATTTTTAAACACAAGTTTTTTCTTAATTTCCTTTAACTGCTTAAATTTTTCATTATTAGACAATTTATCAGCCTTTGTAAAAATTATATAATATTCAATTCCAAAATGTTCCAGCCACTTTAACATTTCCATATCCTCGCCCGTTGGGATTCTACGCAAATCCAGCAAAAGGAATACAACTTTTTCACGATCTGACATAAGATAGCCTTCAATTGTTTTTCCCCAGTTTTTCTTTACTGAATCAGGTACTTTCGCAAATCCATATCCTGGCAAGTCTACAAAATGAATTGCATTATTTATCAAAAAATAATTTATAAGCTGTGTTCTTCCTGGAGTTTTACTTGTTCTTGCAAGATTTTTTCTCTTTGTAAGAGAATTTATAAGCGAAGACTTTCCAACATTTGATCTTCCGATAAATGAAAACTCCACAACGTTGTTAAATTTTGGATAATCCTTTTCCATAACTGCCGATTTTACAAATTCTGACTTATTTATTTCCATATTTCACCTCTTTGTTTTAATTTTTAAATTCTTCCCTTGCTTGTTCCAGCGATGCCTCATCAGGCATAAAATACCAAATTCCATTTATCATCTTTCCATCTCCAGTAATTTCATACTGATCAATATTTGACTGATGCATAAGAAATGCTGGCAATACTGACAATGCTTTAATTGGATTTACTGCAATATCCATATGCTGTTTTGAATAATTATATACTTGCGGTACATATTTCCATCCAGATGGTGCAACTAATTTTTTGGCAATTCCTTGAATAACCTGTCTTTGTCGTTCATCACGTTTAAAAGCTGTGTCACTTTTTCTATGTCTTGTATATGCAAGCGCCATTCTTCCTTGTAAATTATAAACTTGCCCTTGATTAAAGTGAAATACTTCCTGATCGAAATAATCTTGATTAAATGTATGATTTGAAACAACGTCAACTCCACCAATCAAAGTTGTTATGTTCATAACATCTTCAAATCGAAATCTTACATGATAATTAATTTTAGTATCAAGTAAATTTTCCACAGCATCAATAGTACATTGAACTCCTCCAAAATGGTGTGAATGTGTTATTTTATCCTGCTTATAATTTTCACAAGGAATTTCTGCATAAGTATCACGTGGAATCGAAATCATTTTCACCTGTGCCAAGTATGGAACAACCCTTATAACAATAAGTCCATCACTTCTAGATCCTTCTGTAGGCTGATTAGCATAAGCATCCACTCCTATTACAAGAATATTAAATGGTATAGAAAGCCATGCAATAAATGCTATTAGAAATACTCCCAATATTAAAAATATTTTTTTCATTTTTTTACCTCTCATGTATTTTAATTTTTTGAAATTGCTGTTGTTCTAAAATTTTTAAAAATTTATCAACTTCTCTATTTAAATCATCTATATTTCCATCATTTTCAATGACAAAATCACTTTTTCCCCTTTTTTCATCCAAGGACATCTGTGAATTTATAATATCCCAAGCCTCTTTTTCACTCCGTTTATCCCTTCCCAAAATACGCTTAACTTGCATGTCTCTTTTCGCAGCAACTAGCAAAATATAATCAAATTCCTTTTCCCATTGAACTTCAAAAAGCAGCTGAATTTCTACAAAAATGATTTTATTTTTTCCCTTTTCGTCTTTTTCTTTTTTTAATTTACATTCTAAAATTTTTTTACGCATAACTCTCAAAATTTCAGGATGCATAATGGAATTTAAAGCAAACCTTTTTTCTTTATCGGAAAAAATAATTTTTCCAAGCTTTTTACGTGAAACAATATAATTTTCAGTTTCATTATCTATCAAAACTTCTCTTCCAAAATTTTTTATAATTTTTTCCACAACTGACGGAAATTTAACAACTTCATGTGAAATCACATCCAAATCAATCACAGTAAATCCTCTATCCTTCAAAATTTGGCTAACAGTACTTTTCCCTGTTCCAATCCCACCTGTAAGTCCAATAACCATTATTTATTTCCCTTTCCAAAACTTTAAAACATATAATTTATTTTTATAAAAAAGATTTGGATATATTTTATACCTTTTTTCATTTATTTGCAACAATTTTTATTTATTTTTAAAAAAGAAAAAATTGAAAAAATGCTTATAATATGATAAAATTATATATGGAAATTTAAAAAAATTATAAAAAATTTATTGAAATAAATATTTGATAAAAAAATAAGGAGGACTTATGGAACTTAAGGATATTCAAGAATTGATGAAAGTTCTGAAAAAAGAAGATATAGCAGAGCTAAAAGTAAGATATGGAAAAATAAAACTTACTTTAACAAATTCTGAAAATACAAAAATTGTAAATACTGCAGCAACATCACCTAAAATTATAAAAGAGAAAAAAAATATCAAAGCTGTATTGCCAGTTGAAGAAATTGTTAAATCAAGTAACGTGGGCAAAATAAAGCTAATAAGTTCAAAAAGTGGAACTTCAGTAAAAAAGGGTCAAATTCTTGCAAAAATTAACACAATGGGAATTGACAATGATATAAAATCTACTGTAAATGGAATTTTAAAGGAAGTGCTTGTGGCAGATGGTTCAGCAGTTGATTTTGCAAAAGAATTATTTAAAATTGAAGTCAATTAAGATTAATAAAAATTAATTTAAAAAAATTTAGAATAGTTAATAATTTTTTTAGAAATAGAAAATCTTTTAGGAGGATAGAATATTAATGTTTAAAAAAATATTAATAGCAAATAGAGGGGAAATTGCTGTTAGGATAATCAGAGCAGCAAGAGAATTGGGAGTTGCAACAGTTGCAGTTTATTCAGAAGCTGATAAGGATTCACTTCATGTAAGATTGGCTGATGAAGCTATTTGTATTGGAACTGCTAACAGTGCAGATTCATATTTAAAAATACCAAATATTATTTCAGCGGCACAAATTACACAAAGTGAAGCAATCCATCCAGGATACGGTTTTCTATCTGAAAATCAAAGATTTGCCGAAATATGTGACAAAAATGGAATTGTATTTATCGGTCCAAAACCTGAATTAATAAATATGATGGGGGATAAGGCAACTGCAAGGGAAACTGCCATCAAACATAAAGTTCCAATAACAAAAGGATCAGATGGAATTGTGCCAACTCTGGAAGAAGCAAAAAAAGTTGCAGAATGGATAACTTATCCTGTTATGATAAAAGCTACTGCCGGTGGTGGTGGAAAAGGAATGAGAATTGCACGTGATGAAAAGGAATTAGCCGAAAATTATATTGTTGCACAAAACGAAGCAAAAGCAAATTTTGGAAATCCAGATGTTTATATTGAAAAATATGTTGAAGAACCAAGACATGTTGAAATTCAAATTATAGGAGATAAATTTGGAAATGTTGTCCATCTTGGTGAAAGAGATTGTACAATTCAAAGAAGACATCAAAAATTAATTGAAGAATCTCCATCAGCAGGAATTGATGCTAAAACACGTGAAAAAATGGGGAAATTTGCTGCAAAATTAGCAAAAGGTATCGGTTACGATAGTGTTGGAACATTAGAATTTCTTGTTGACAAAAGTATGAATTTCTATTTTATGGAAATGAATACAAGAATTCAAGTTGAACATACAGTAAGCGAAGAAATTACTGGAGTTGATCTAGTAAAAGAACAAATAAGAGTAGCTGCAGGAGAAAAATTAAGTATTTCTCAAAAAGATATACATATTAATGGACACGTAATTGAATGTAGAATAAATGCAGAAGATTCTGAAAATGGATTTTTACCATCTTCGGGAATTTTAGAAACATATATTCCATCTGGAGGAATTGGAGTAAGAATTGACTCACATTCCTATCAAAATTATGAAATTCCACCCTATTATGATTCGATGATAGCAAAACTTATCGTAAAGGGAAAAGATCGGGAAGAAGCTATTTCACGTATGAAACGTGCCTTGAAGGAATTTATCATAGAAGGTGTAGATACAACTATTCCTTTCCATTTAAAAGTACTTGATAATGAAGACTTTAAAAAAGGAACTGTTTATACAAACTTTATTGAAACTCACTTTAAGGAAGCTCTTGGAAAGTAACAAACTTATTCAAATTTCTATAAGTTTAAATTATATTTAAATAATGTTATTTAATAAGGGACAAGGTCCCTTGCCATTAAATAAATAAATTAATTAAAAATTAGGAGGAATCGAAATGAACGAATTAGGAAATGTAAATATATCACAAGAAGTGGTAGCAACAATCGCAGAATCAGTAGTATCAGAAATCGAAGGAGTAAACAGCCTTGTTGGTGGAACTTCAAAAAATGAAATTGTTAAATTTTTCCAAAATGTATCTTCAGGTGGTAAAGGAATTGAAGTAGAAGTTGGCGAAACTGAATGTACATTAGATCTTTACATTGTAGCCAAAATGGGATATAAATTACCAGCATTAGCTGGAGAAATTCAAACAAAAGTAGTAAAAGCAATTACTGAAATGACAGGACTAAAAGTTCAAGAAGTTAATGTGTATATTCAAAAGATTGTAAAAGATGAAAAGAAAGATGTAGCCCCAGTTACTGTAGCAGAAACAGCAGAAATTGAAGAGTAAGAATAAAAAAAGAAAGGAGAAACTGACAAAGATACACCGTAGTTTATTTTAAATCTAAATATTTGTTATTAAATTTTAAAATCAAGAAAAAATAAATTTACTTAGAAAGTATATAAAAAAATTATAATAAAACGAATATTATGAAACAAAATATGGTGTATTTTTACCAGTTTGTATTAGTTTAAATGATTGCAATATTGGGATTTTTAGCAAGGTTATCTGTGATACTTGGATTTATCGGTATTGCATTTTCAAGTATATCAGACACTTTGTTTAGAACCGATTATTTAGGACAGCTTGATAATTTTATAGATTTAAGCAGTTTAAATTTCAAAATTTTAATCGGACTGTTATCAATAATTTATTTAGTCATATTTTTACTTTCTTACATTAACAAACTTACAAAATATTCTCAAAATAGAAAAGTAAAAAATAAAAATGGAGAAATCGAAGTTTCAATTAAAACAATAAATGAAACATCAAAAAGTTTTTTAAATTCAGTGGAAATTATAAAAAATTCAAAAGTAAAGTCATATCCAAAAGGAAGATCAGTTGTTATTGAAGCTACTGTTGATACCTACAATGTTGATAACTTAAATGAAAAATTAATAGAAATTCAAAACAAATTATCCGAATATATTTTCCATTCTACTGGAATTACTGTAAAAAAAAGTAAAGTTAAGTTAAAAAAAGTTTTAGGTGAAACAATTATTGAAAAAAAAATCATTGATTCTCCAGCTGTTCAAAAGGAAATTGAAAAAGGACAAGAAAAAGTAACGGAAAAATCAAAAGTTGAAATGAATAAAAACAATGATAAAACCGTAAAAAATGATAATACAAAAATTGAAACTTCCCCATCTGGAAAGGAAAATTAATGACACGAAGAGGAATTAGAGAAGAAATATTTAAATTACTTTTTGAATATGAGCTAATTGACAATAATATTGAAAAAAGAATAAATGACGTGATTGAAGAAGAAAATTTAAAAAAAGAAGATGAAATTGATTTTTTAAGAAGTTATGTAACTGACATAATTGCAAATGAAGATATTTTAATTGGAAGGATAAAAGATGTGTTAGAAGGTTGGACTTATGAACGTCTTGGAACGATCGAAAAGGTCTTGCTAAAAATATCTTTTTATGAAATCACTATAAAAAAAATTGGATATGAAATTGCGATTAACGAAGTTTTAGAAATTTCCAAAAAGTATTCCTACAACGATACAAAAGATTTTTTGAATGGAATTTTAGCAAAATTAATAAAAAATATTAAAGAAGGAAAAAGTAACTTCTAAGTTCATTTTCAAAGCAAGTTTTATATAAAGAACTTCTGTATTTTTAAATATGGAGGTTTTTTTTAAATAATTTAGTGAAATTTTTATTTAAGACAACTTCTCTAAAAAAATAAATCAGAAAGGAAAATAAACTAATGAAAAAAATAGGAATAATTATTGGAAAATTTTTCCCGCTTCACATTGGACACGTAAATTTCATTCAGAGAGCCAGCGGTATTGTAGACAAATTATATATTGTCATCTCGTATTCTGACGATGCTGATGACCTACTTACATCCAATTCCCGTTTTGTAAAAGAAATCACTCCAAAGGATAGATTACGTTTTGCAAAACAAACATTTAAAAATCAGCCAAATATTTCATCTTTTTTACTTGATGAAAATCATTTTTCCCAACAAGGCGAAAACTGGGAAGAATGGGCTGACACTTTAAAAAATGAAATTGAAAAAAGAGAAAAACTAGAAAACGAAATAAAAATAGACTGGAAAAACGATGTTATTTTCATAAGCAATCGTGATGAAGATAAGGAATACAATTTAAAACATTTTGGCTCAAAAACAAGATCCATAGACAAAAATTATATTGAATACAATGTCAATTCCAAACAAATACGTGAAAATCCAAGTAAATACTGGGATTTTTTGCCACGTGAAGTAAGAGAACATTTAATCCCAATTATTACAATTTGTGGCGGTGAAAGTAGTGGAAAAAGTGTAATGATTGATAAACTTGCAAACGTGTTTAATACGACTTCAGCTTGGGAATATGGACGTGAATATGTATTTGAAAAACTAGGTGGTGATGAAGAAGCACTTCAATATTCTGATTATGAAAAAATTGTCTTTGGACATCAGTCAAATGTACTCTATGCCGCAAGAAATGCCAATAAATTTGCCCTAATTGACACAGATTACATCACTACTCTAGCTTTTTGCCTAACCTACGAAAAAAAAGACAATCCAATTGTTCGTGAATTTGTTCAAAATTATAGATTTGACTTGACAATTTTACTGGAAAATAATGTAAAATGGGTAAATGACGGACTTCGTTCGATCGGAGATAACGAAAGACGGGAAAAATTTCAAAATTTATTAAAACAGCTGTACAAAGAATATAATATTTCCTATATTACAGTAAAATCCGACAGTTATGAAAAAAGATATTTAGCTTGTAAACATATTATAAAGGCTTATTTAGATGGTGCTGACAATTCTCGCTTGCAAGAAATTGCAGATAGTTTTATATAGTTTGAAAATATTTATGCTATTTTCTATTTAAACAGTGGACTGGTTAAAAATTTCTTTGCAAATAATATAGATATATCAAGACACCTTGCTAAATAAAATTTTTAATAAATCTATTACTCTAATGGAAAGTAGTGTATAAGTTCTAATAATTTTGATGAATAAAAAAAATAAAAACCTATTTACTAAATATAAAAAACTTTAGTAATAGGTTCTTTTTTAGAACTAAATTTTATGTGCTTTTTTATGGAAAACAGCTAAATACTTTTACCGTGCCCTCCCAAATCGTGCATACCTAGCCATTTCTAAAAAACCACTTTATTATCTTATTTAATTATATAAATATAAAATTACTTATTCTCTCGTTCCCATTTCTTTATCTAACAGGTAAAGTGTTGCACTATTATTATCAACATCTAAAGAAACTATTTTGTCAATTATTTTTTGAACCTGTTCTTCTTCTTCCTCTTGTTCTGAAGCAAAATCATTTAAAAATACCTCAGCTCCATAATCTCCCAATTCTCTTGCAAGTTTATGAATATTTTCAATTGATGCAGTTACTGCTTCTTCATGTGCAAGTGTAGCTTCAAATACTTCCTTTATTGAGTTAAAATTCATTTTAGGTTTATCTAATGCAAAAAACTCTATTTTTCCATTTCTTTTTAATACGTAGTTATAAAATTTATTTGAATGTTCAACTTCTTCTTTTGATTGTTCACTCATCCACTTTGAAAAACCTTCCAATGCTCTTTCATCAAAATATGCAGCCATAGCTTGATACTGATAAGAAGCAGCAAGTTCCATATTTATTTGTTTATTTAATAATATTTCTAATTCCTTATTTAATTTCATTTTTTCTCCAATCTATATTTTTAATTATGTTTTTCTAAACATTTTTCACAAACACCTTTTATATAAAAGTGTATCTCATCAATTTCAACATTACCCAGCTTCGATAAATCAAATTTTGATAAATCCACATCGAAGTCCATAATTTCTCCACAAGACTTACATTTGAAATGTCCGTGATTTTCCGTCACTACATCATATCTCACTTCATTTTCTTCGATTATTATCTCTTGAATAATGTTACTTCTGACGAATGTATTTAAGGTGTTATATACTGTAGTTTTGGATAAAGTAGGCATTTCAGGAGATAAATTCTGAAAAATATCATCGACTGTTGGATGTGTATGATTATCCATTAAATATTGAAATATTCTCATTCTTTGTATTGATGGCTTAATCCCATTTTTTTTCAAATATTCACCAACGTTTTCTATATGCATTTTTCCTCCTATTCCTATTAAAATATTTATGTTTGCTTTCCCTTGTATCCGTTACAATTTTATACCTTTTTCTAGATTTTGTCAATACTTTTATTTTATTTTTATTATCAAAGTTTATTTTTTCAATACATTACAGTAATAAATCTATTTTAAAATTAACACTAAAATTTCTTTTTCTAAAAATCCACTAATAGTAATTTACAAAAGTCTAAAAACTAATAAATATAATATTTTCAGATTTTTATATTTTTAAATAAAGAATACTAAACATTTACAGAAAAAATTTATAATGACTTTATTTTTGGAATGAAAAATACTTAAAATAACAGCAATATTTTATTTGCTTATCAATCCCATCGTCAAAAATCTTTTTCTCCTCTATTATTCTATTTAAATCAAAAATAATATCATTCGCTAAAAGGAATCAAAAAAGTAAAAACCGTTTGCACATCTGGTTCACTTTCCGCCAAAATTTCAATATTATGCCGTATCGCAATTTCCTTTGCAATTGCAAGGCCTAGCCCCATTCCATTCTTATTTTCTTCTGTATTTGACTTATGATAACGATTAAAAATTTCTCCAATATTTTTAGGATCTATTCCTTTTCCGTAATCACAAATTTTAAGTTCGTATTTTTTATTTACTTTTCTTAAATAAATGTCAATTTTCTGATTTTCACTTGAAAATTTTATTGCATTATCCAAGATAATTATTATCATTTGCCTAATTCTCTGATAATCTCCAGTAAAAAGATAATTTTCCATTTTCTGGTTGACTTTATTTCCAAAAAAATTAATTTTTATATTCTTTTTGGTTGAAATCTGCTTCATGCTTCTAACCGCATCATTCACAATTTCAGATAAATCAATTATACTTTTATCAATGGAAAAATCCGTGTTCTGAAGTTTTGTCAAATCGATCAGATCATTGACTAGCCTTTGTAAATGAATACTATCTGATAAAATCTGCCTATTATATTCTTTTAACTGCTCAGGATCACTAATAATCCCATCACAAATGGCTTCCATCGAACCTCGAATCACAGTAATCGGTGTCCGCAGCTCATGAGAAATATTCGCAATAAAATTTTGTCTCATTTTTTCAAACCGCTCACTTTCCTTAGAACTTTTATCAAGCTGAACTGCCAATTTATCAATACTTTCTGCAAGTTCTCCAATTTCATCCCCTTGATCCACATCTGTTGTCACCTCATAATCTCCCTGTGCCAATTTAAGCGTAGCATTTCTAATCTTGTTAAGTGGCCTTGTAAAACTTATAGAAAGCCATATTGCACTAATACTTGCTATTGCAAGAGCTGCTAAAATACTAAAAATAAGCGTATAAATTCCGCTTTTTAAGGCAGATGACATATATTTTACTGGAGAATGAAGCAAAACTGCTCCTTCGATGATTTTACCATTTTTTATTGGAACTGCCACAGTAATTGAATTTTCATTTAAATATTCATTAAAATTTTCTGTTGTAGTTGTCTCTCCAGCGAGTGCCCTTTTTATAGTATTTTCAGCATTTGGCGGCAACTTTAAATAAGATAGCGACTGGGTTCTCTCACTTCTTCCTTGGACAATATTTCCTGTTTTCGCATCAACTATCCAAACTTCTCCCATCGCAAGATTTTCAATCATTCTCATACTTCTAAAAATTTTAACATTGTTATCTTTCTCATCTACAATTCTATGCCTATGAAAACGTCTTTCTTCAGGTGGAATATTATCTTTTTCATCTTCTATATTTCTATTATCTTCTCTTTTTCTCAATTTGTTTTCTAAAATTTTATGTCTTTCTTCAGGCTTTCTTTCATCTTCATCTTTTCGTATATCTTCAATAATATTATTTTCAAAAATTTTTCCCTTTATATTTCCTACAATTTTAGCATTTTCTCTATGCAGAAATTTTTTCCTATTTTCTTCAAGATTTCCAGTTCTTCTTTTTCCATCCGTACGCAAATCCCTATCTGGACTTTTTTCATTCCTATTTTTATTCTCAAACCATACTTTAGACAAAGTTTCTGAAATTTTACAAGCCCTTTCTTCTAAATCTTTTTTATGCATTGCAACTGTATTCTGAATATAGATATACCCAAAAATACTTCCAATTACAATTGAAAATAAAAAAAGTGATACTCCAAAATACGACAGCAACTTTATAACTATTTTATTCCTAAATCTAATATTTTTCGCTTTTTTAATCAATTTCGCCTTACTTTCCTTCTGTCACAACCTTATCCATCCAACTAAACAACTCTGTCAAATCATAATCCCCCGAATGCGGTGTCGCCCAAGGTGATGCAAAATCAACTTTTTTCCCAAGATTTTCCAATTTTATGGCAAGTATCGCAGGTATTGCAAGTGAAGTATCTTTGTCAATTGCACCGTGTCTTATTCTCCAATATTTCACTTTTGAACTGCCAATATAATTCATCGGATTCATCATTTTTATTATCTTTTTATCAGCCATCGTTCCATTTACTGTCGAATGTTCCAGCATATATTCTGTAAAATGCTTATTATTTGTAGTTTCATCTCCAAATTCATTATTTTCTCCAGTCGACAAATCCACATTATCAAAGGCTCCAGGCGTTTTCTGTCTACCCATATAAGCAATATATTTATCATAATCTAAATCTACGACTTTTCCATTTTTTATTGTTAAAAAGTCAAATTCTGATAAATCAGTTCCTTTTTTCAAAGCCGCATTTGCTGAATCAATATAATACTGTTTAATCTGATTTTTAAAACTTCCATTTCCATCTTTATCCAATGTTAAAAGTTTACCATTTTTGTCCTTCAACTTTAAACTATTCACATAATCAGGAAACATTTTTTTCAAATCATTTGAACGTAAAATTTCATCATCAGTCAACGTACCCTCAGTGTATTTTCTTTCCACATTGTAATCTAGCATTGAAATCTCTATCTTTTTATACGTTTTTACATCGTTAAACATCCACTCGTAAGCCGTATTTGCATTTTCTAAATTAGTTATTGGACAATAAGCTGAAACTGCGTAAATATCATCTCTGGCCTTCAATGCTCCAATTTCCTTCAAATAAGGCTCGTAATCCTTGTTATTCCCAGTTGCACCTAACAGAGCTGAAACTGCTCCTCCAGCACTTGTCCCATTAGAAATAATTCTGTCAGCTCTACCAGGCATTTTATTATCATTATAACGCAAATATCTGACAGCTGCTTTCAAATCTACAATTACAGCAGGTGCCTTTCCTGTATATTTCCCATCTTTTTCCAAAGTTCTACCTCTAGCTCCAGGACTTGCCACAACATATCCATTTGACAATGCGACTAATGAAGCATCAGGTTTTTCATCTCTTCCATTTCCAGGCACTCCAGCCGCTCCAGGCATATATCCTCCAACTGTATTTGGAAAAAATATTGGTGCGCTTTTTGCATTGTATTTTCCAACTGATTTATTTTTAAAATATTCTTCTGGAATATAGATATTTATAGTTTGATAAGCAATGTCAACTGGTTTTGCTACATAAACTATATTTTCATAGGCACGATAAGTAATGGTTTTTCCATTAACAGTTGCTGTTTTTATCGTATAATTTTTATTTGCATCAAAATTTAAATTGTAACCATTTTCTGTTTTATTCGTTATCATATCTTCGGTTATTGCTTTTTTATTCATAGGTGCTCCCATTTTTGGCTTTTTATCTTCATTCTTATTTACTTCAGCATTTTTCTGATATTTACTGGAATCTGCTAACCCTCTTTCATTGTCCGTAGCCATTGAAAAAGCTGAAATTAATAAACTCATTACAATCAATTTTTTATTCATAGTTGATCTCCTTTTATTTTTATGAAATAGATATGTTCGATAACCTAAGTTTTTTATCTCTACAAGGAGTTAAGACCCCTTGCTTCAGGATATTTATTTTATTAAATTCTGAGTTTATATAATTATCGAACAGGTTTAATATTAACAAAATTCTCTGAATCTATCATGATTGAAGTCGTAAATATTCTGATATAATTAATAAAAATTAGTATAAAAAAAAGGACATAAGCAACAAAACCTATGCCTTTTAGTTATTTATAAATACTATACTAATTCAATAATTGCCAATTCAGCTGAATCTCCACGTCTTACAGCAGTTTTAATGATTCTTGTATATCCACCATTTCTTTCTGTATATTTAGGTGCAATTTCATTAAAGATTTTAGCAACTGCTTCTTCATTTCTCAAAAATGCAAAAGCCTGTCTTCTTAAATGAACTCTTCTTGCTGTATCAGTTGAATTATTGTATTTTTTCCCTAAAGTAATTGCTTTTTCAGCAAATTTTCTTAATTCTTTAGCACGAGTTACAGTTGTTTCGATTTGCTCATGTTTCACTAAAGAAATTGTCATATTTTTAAGCATAGCTAATCTATGGTCTGTTCTTCTACCTAATTTTCTGTATGATTTATTATGATTCATTTTCCCTCCTCGTTTAAGATTTTATTCTATATTCTAGTTTAATTTTTTTATGATTACTCTTCACTGCCTACATTATCGCCTAAATCGTAACCAAGTTCTTTCATTTTATCGATAATTTCATTTAGTGATTTTTTCCCTAAATTCTTAATTTTCAATAATTCATTATAAGTCATTGAAGTTAAGTCTGAAATTGTATTTACTCCTGCCTTCTTCAAGCAGTTATATGAACGTACTGTAAAGTCAAGTTCTTCAATTTTCATATCTTCAATGTTATTTTCGTTTTCTTCTTCAGTTTCTGTCAATTCTTCTTCACTATCTCTATATTTACTCATACTGTTTCCAATATTTGTAAATGGTTCCAAATGCCAAGTTAGTAATTCTACCGCATAAGACAAGGCATCTTTAATTTCGATACTTCCATCTGTTGCAATTTCCAAAATTAACTTGTCATAATTTGTAACACGTCCAACCATAGTATCTTCAACACTATAATTTACTCTTTTGATAGGCGTATAAATCGCATCAACTGCTAAATATCCTATTGGCCATCCATCAGTATTAATTTCATCAGAAATTACAAATCCTTCCCCTGAATCCACAAGAAATTCAATATCAATTTGTCTGTCAGTCGTAACTGTCATAATGACTTGTTCTGGATTTATAACTTTTAGTCCTGGTTCTACATGAATATCTGCTGCTGTAATTACAGCTGGTCCTTTTACTGAAAGTGTCATTTTCTTTTCACCAGGTTCATCAGCTTCAACTACTATTTCTTTAATATTCAAAATAATATCTGTAACTGCTTCTTTTACACCTTCAATTGTAGAAAATTCATTTAATACACCTTCAATTTTGATTCCCTTTATTGCAGTTCCTGGAATTGATGATAATAATATTCTTCTAAGTGCATTTCCAATAGTATTCCCATATCCTCTATATAAAGGCTCTAATGTATATTTTGCTGTATAATTATCTTCTTTTTCTTCAGTCAATCTTACATTTTTAGCTATTTTTTCAATATTTAACAAGCTAATTCATCTCCTCTGATTAAAATATTATTATCTAGAGTAGAACTCGATAATCATCGCTTCGTCAACCTCAAAGTCAACTGCGTCTCTTCCTGGATTTTCAAGCACTTGAGCTTTTAAAGTGTTTTCTTCAAGTGACAACCACCCTGGAATTGCTTTTTGCCCGACAGATTCTTTAATTAAAGCTAATTCTTTAGAATCTTCCTTAACTGTAATTACATCACCTTGTTTTACTCTATATGATGCAATGTTTACTCTTTTTCCATTTATTAAAATATGTCCGTGACTTACGATTTGTCTTGCTTGTCTTCTAGTAGCTCCAAATCCTAATCTGTAAATTACGTTATCTAATCTTCTTTCAAGATATTGAAGCAAAAGTTCCCCTGTTACTCCTTCTTTTCTTGTTGCTTCTTCATATAGTTTATAGAATTGTTTTTCCATTACTCCATAAACAAATTTTACTTTTTGTTTTTCTCTTTGTTGTGTTCCATATTCAGTTAATTTTCTATTTGCGTTTGGTCTAATATTTCTGTTTGATTTTTTGTTTACCCCTAAAACAATAGGATCTAAACCAAGATTTCTACATCTTTTTAACACAGGCTGTCTATCTCTTGCCATTTATCTTTTTCCTCCTTAGTTTATAAAATTACGGTCTTCTCTTTTTAGGTGGTCTTGCACCATTATGAGGTACTGGAGTTATATCAACTATTCTTGTTACTTCTAATCCAGTAGCCTGTATTGATCTTATAGAAGCTTCTCTTCCAGATCCAGGTCCTTTTATTTTGATTTCGATTTGTTTCATTCCATTTTCAATTGCAACTTGAGCTGCTTGTTCAGCTGCTATTTGAGCTGCGAATGGAGTTCCTTTTTTAGTTCCTTTGAACCCTGAAGTTCCTCCTGATTTCCAGATTACTACTTTACCTTCTGAATCTGTTATAGTAACAACAGTATTGTTAAAAGTAGAATGTATATATGCGATTCCATTAGGAATATTTTTTAATTTTTTCTTTTTTGAAGTTGCTGGTCTTTTTGCCACTTACGGTTTCCTCCTTTAACTTATATAGTCTATTATTTTTTCTTAGCGATTGCCATTCTAACTGGCCCTTTTCTAGTTCTTGCATTTGTTTTAGTTTTTTGTCCTCTTACAGGCAATCCATTTCTATGTCTTAATCCTCTGTAACTCTTGATGTCAAGCAGACGTTTGATGTTAAGTCTGATTTCTTTTCTTAACTCTCCTTCAATTTTGTACTCTTCTACAGCAGCTCTTAATTGTGCTACTTGTTCTTCTGTTAAATCTTTTACTTTAGTATCCTTGTCGATACCAGTTACTCCTAAAATTTTGTTTGAAGTACTTCTACCGATTCCAAAAATATAAGTTAATGAAATTTCTACTCTTTTATTTCTTGGAATATCTACTCCTGCTATTCTAGCCAAATTGTTTCCTCCTCGTTATTTGATATTTTTAATCTTCTTCAATATGCCCTCACATACATAATATAAGGAATAAGCTCTACAGCCAAACATACCTTTACAATCTTTATTTCAATATCCATAGTAATCTTATATTTCCTTTAATCTATATATATTTTAATAAAAATCTTTTTCAGGTTTATTAATCTGTTTTTTAAAATAAAAAATATTTTAAAACTATCCTTGTATTTGTTTATGTTTAGGGTTTTCGCATATTACTCTTACTTTTCCGTGACGTTTAACGATTTTACATTTGTCACAAATAGGTTTTACTGAAGCTTTTACTTTCACTAAAAACCCTCCTTCCAACTGTTATTTTTTTCTATATACAATTCTACCTCTTGACAAATCATACGGAGAAACTTCCACTGTAACTTTATCTCCTGGTAAAATTTTTATATAGTTCATTCTCATTTTTCCTGAGATATGCCCTAAAACTTCGTGTCCATTTTCAAGCCTTACTTGAAACATCGCATTAGGCAATGCCTCGATTATTTCACCTTCCAGCTCAAGAACATCCTGTTTTGCCATAAATAATCACCTCGGATCCTTTTTATTATAACAAAAAAATAAATAAATGTCCAGTTTTTTTCAATATTTAATTTTGATAAAATCTCAAAAAACAATTTACATTTTTTATTTACTCTATCATAATACAGTATTTATCACATTTTGTCAATAATATCTTTTCTCTACTTGTTTATAGGCTTTCCCAAAATAGTTTGTTACATACCTGTTACATAAAGTTCTAATTGATTTTTTCCATCTCTTTTCTCATTTTTTCAATGCTGGTATGTGTATACTTCTTAGTCATACTAATATTTGTATGCCCTATTATTCCAGTTATTGCACTCTCGTTATCCGATACATCGCTTATCATTGTTGCGAATGTATGTCTGGTATCGTGTATAGTGTGTTCCATTCCAAGCTGTTTCATTATGGCCATAAATTCCTTTGTCCTGAAGTTGTTGTACTCATAATAGTTTGATTTTCTCCTGTTGGGTATCAGATACTCCGTTTTATTTTCCATTCTTTTAATTACGAGCGGGAGTATTTTCGGATGTATCGGGATTACTCTGTTCTTACCTGCTTCTGTCTTGCTCCCGCCAATAATTACATTTTGTTCTAGATCTACATTTGATTTATGAAGTTTTAAAAGCTCGTTAATTCTCATTCCTGTGTAAATTAAAATTAAAATCACGTCAGCATATTCTAGTTCGTTGATATTTTCCCATAGTAATGCAATTTCTTCTTCAGTAAATACTTTTCTTTCTATTTTAGGTTTATGCTTAGGCAGTTTGATGTACTCGCTGTAGTCCTTGCTTATTATGTCCATTTCCATTGCGTCTTTAAATAGCATTCTGATAAAGGATTTCACAAGTTTTAAACTTCCTGTGGATAAATGGCTCAAACTGTTTATGAAGTTCTGAAGTTCAAACGTCCTTATATCCTTCATTCGTTTATTGTACAATGGTTTTAAATAGTTATACCACACTTTATATGATTTCAGGCTTGACTTTTCAACCGTGTCTTTTTTATTTTTCATAAACCTGTCCAGTATTTCCTTGAGAGTTATGTCGTTCAAATTAATGTCGTATGGGTTTTCATTATAGTCAGCAAGGGCCTTTATTGCCTCAACTTGAGTTTGGTAATATCCCAGTGTTTTCATTATCTGTCTGCCTTCCATATCGAAACCTGCCGTAATTCTTACTATATACGGTCTTCTTCTTTTCCCTGAAAGTTTTGATACGCTTCCGTATCCGTTTGGGTTTTTCATATTATACCACTTCCCTTTAGTCAATTACTGTGATATAATTCAGTTAGTTGGGTGATTATATCACTTTTAAGGGTAGTGCTTTGGTAGAGCCTACCCCTTTTTTATTTTAAACTGTTTACCATACTGTGATATTTGATATATCATAATCTTTTTTCTCAAGTTTTTCTAAACAAATGCTTATTGTTTCCTCAGACTTGTCGTAAATACTTCCCAAATCGTTTGCCACTGTGTAATGTGTTGTAACAGGCATATTCAAGTCTTTTGAAAAATATTCTCCTTTTCTGCGTTCTATATTCTCAACCTGATCATTAATCAATTGCATCAGTATCAAGCAGCTTAATGTTTTTGGATATTCTGCCACATTTATTTTAGTTCCTTTTTCAAGAAGTTCCATAAACATCAAATCTTTTCTATGTTCGCCAATCAATGTATGCAACTCATCATCACTCATTTTAGAACTTCTAAACAGCTGTGTTAAATTATTCAGTTTAACTATATCCGTCCCAGTTTTAAGTATTCTATTTTTTTGTACAAAATTTTCAATTACTGCATCCTTTTCCTCGTTAGCCTTTTCAACCCACGTGATATATTCTTTTGGTATATTCAATTTTTAATAAATATCTTGTTAATCCTATCCTAAGGCCCGTTTATCATATAAAACAACATGCCGCATTATCCCCTTCTTTCCCTTTCAATCTGTTTTCCACGTATTCTCCCATAATTAAATACGTTCACTATTATCATCGCATTTTCAAAAAGCACTTTCTCCTTGCCCTTGTCCTTGAATAGTTTTAATAAAATATCTCTTTCAACTTCTGTTGGTATTCTCTGATTCCCAAGTATTAAATCCAAATTATCCTCTGTTATTTTTATCATAGGCTTTCCTCTCCTTATTTTTTGTTATTTACTTTTCTTTGGGACTGTGCTATAATCTGAGTAACAAAATTAGGTAAATCCCTTATAACATTCTCCAAGTCGGAGGATGTTTTTTTATGCTCTAGTCATCCCAAATACTGTCAAGATAGTCATTCTCTTCACATTCCAGTTTGAATATCATATAATCCAGTTCTGAAATTTCCTTGTTTATCTTTTCCTTTAAATCTTCCAGTTTTTCAAGATTGCTCCTATAACCTCGCTTACCGCCCTGAACTCGCACGCCGCCATAGGTTACTTTGCTCATGTGCAGCCCCTTAATCTCCCCTTTTTCTATTTTCTGCAAAAGTTTTTTCTTCTTCTCGATCTCCTTCTGCAAACTCTTTATCTTTTTACTATTATCAACAACTTCTCTTCTTTGTTCTGTCTTACTCCCACTTAGAGCGTTCGCTACGGCAACGGCCAGTTTTTCAATCTGCTCATCATTCATTAAATATCTCCTAATAGTTAAAATCAAAATTAGGTAAAATTATAGATTATTTGAACTCATGTACATCTAAAAAACTTAATATCCATTCGTACATCTTACGTATTTCCTCAATATCATCTCTAAAAATTGCCACGTCTTCCCCTGCAATCATTTTTATCAAGATATAGGGGCTGTTTGATTTCGTGTCTAGCAATCTTACCTTTACAATATATTTTGTATTTATCAAAGTATTGCTGATTCTCAAGAATATATCTTTTTCCAAGATGTTTCCCGCTGAATACTCCGTTAAAGTCTTTGCCATTAATCCTCTCCTTACTTTAATTTATTTAACTGTCCTTTGCTAAACTTCAATTCTAGTTGTTCAAGTGTTTCCACTAGATCATCTTTATCATCGCATATAGTTATAAGTTCCTTATCGTCCATTAATATAATTGCTAATACAATTCTATCCCCAAATATTTGCATAGCTTGAATACTTTTAACATCTTTATCCTTTAATTTTATTTTATCCCTATTAATTAATCCAAAGTTATCAATCATTTTAACGCTCCTTATTTTAATTTATTCTTTTCTTTTTTATCTGTCTTATTTCATAAGTTTTTATTTCTAATACAGGACACCCTCAAACCTCGATTATCCCAGTGTTTTAATGATTTTTTGTCTTGTGTCCTGTGTAAATTCTGAAAATCTTTATATATTTATTTATATATTGTATTAAATTATA
>ERZ773055.487-NODE-487-length-23344-cov-5.219632_pt1 | contig 23344 bp, 22 predicted proteins | sample MGYA00580515_ERZ773055 | MGnify/ENA primary metagenome ERZ773055 (study PRJEB29015, sample SAMEA2737993) | human oral metagenome | biome: human oral; feature: human-associated habitat; material: dental | place: China | collected 2064 ...
TTTTTATATTTTTTATTGTCTTACATTCTGGATAACCTGTACAAGCAAGGAATTTCCCAAATCTTCCAACTTTTATTTCATAAGGTCTTCCACAAAATTCACAAACTCCAGCTTCTTCTATTAATTTTTTATCAATTTCGTAAAGCCGTTTCATTTCCTCATTTATTTGCAAAACACCATCTAGTTCTATTACAGAACCTTTTCTATATTTTTGCTTCAATTCCAGCGGCAACGACATTCGTTTTTCATCTGTTTCATAATTTTCGCTTTCAAGATATTCTCCATATCTTCCAACTTTCAATACATATTTAACTCCATTTTCATCAGTATAATCAGTCGGAATTCCCTTTTTGTTATTTTGAAGTTTTTCAACTGCTTCCTTTACAAAAATTTCTCCCTTTTTGATTTCTTCAGGCGATACAGGAATTCCCTTTAATGAAATTTTTTCCTTCTCATTTGCTTCACTAATCAAATATTTTCCATACAACCCAGTTTTTAAAATCATTGGATTCCCTTCAGAATCCATTACATCTGCCACAACTCTTCGTTTTTTTATTTCATCAATTTCTTTTTCAAACTTAACAATATCCTTTTCCAATGAACTATAAAAATCTCTCAAAAGCTGAACCCACTCAACAGTCCCTTCTTCAACTTTATCCAGTTCTTTTTCCATATTCGCTGTAAATTTCACATTCATAATGTCTTTAAAATTTTTCACAAGTTCATCTTTTACTTCATATCCCAAATATGTTGGAAAAAAACGTTTTTCAATAATTTCCACATATTCTCTTATTTTCAAAGTTTCAACAATCGAAGCATAAGTTGATGGACGTCCAATTCCTTCAGATTCTAACTTTTTTACAAGAGTTGCTTCTGAGAATCTTGTTGGCGGCTTTGTAATTTCTTCTTCAACATTTAATTTTTCAATTGGATGAACACTTCCTTCTTTTAATTCTGGAAAATCTCCAGTTTTAATTTCATCTTCATCTTTAAAAATTTTGTAATATCCATCAAAAATAACCTTATTAATCGTTCCCCTAAAATGATAATCTTTATTCGCAGCATTAATTTGCATTTGCTCATACTGCATTGCTGCAAACTGTGAAACTAAAAACCTATCCCAAATTAATTTATACAACTTATACTGCTCATTTGTCAAATATCCTTTTATATTATCAGGAACCAAGTTAATGTCAGATGGACGAATTCCTTCATGTGCATCTTGAACATTTGACTTTGAATTTTTTACGACATATTTCCCCACATATTTCTCCCCGTAATTTTGAGTTATGTAATCTTTTGCCATATTTATCGCATCATTTGAAATTCTTGTCGAATCTGTTCTCATATAAGTTATAAGCCCTTTATTCCCCCCATCAATCTCAAGCCCTTCATAAAGCTGCTGTGCAATTCTCATAGTTTTACTTGCACCATACCCAAGATACGATGAAGCAAGCTGCTGTAGTGTACTTGTTTTAAACACAAGCGGCGGTCTTTGCGACTTTTTCTTAACTTCTATTTTTTCAAGTGTCAGCGATTCATTTTTCAAGTCTTTCTTTAATTTTTTTATAACTTTTTCATCAAATATTTTATCCACTTTTTCATCTGCAATTTTTACCAAATTCAGATTAATATCCTTTTCAATTAACGCACTAACTTCCCAATATTTTTGTGGCACAAACGCATTTATTTCATCTTCCAGATCGCAAATCAGTTTCAATGCAACCGACTGAACCCGTCCAGCACTTGCATTACGGTTAATTATTTTCCATAGAAGCGGACTTATTTTATATCCCACTATTCTATCCAGCAATCTTCTAGCCTGCTGTGCATTCACAAGATTATCATTAATATCCCTCGGACTTTTAATTGCATTATTTACAGCTGTCTTAGTTATCTCGTTAAATTCAATTCTCCTAGTTTTATCAGGCTGCTTAATATAATTTGAAATATGCCAGGCAATAGCTTCCCCTTCCCTGTCCTGATCCGAAGCCAGATAAACATTACTTGCCTTTTTTGCCTTTTCTTTAAGTTTTTTTAAAATCTCACCTTTTCCCTTTATAACCTTATATTGAGGCTCAAAATTATTTTCCACATCTATTCCGATTTTAGTTTTTGGCAAATCAATCACATGCCCGTAAGATGCAACAACTTCATAATTTCTTCCAAGTATTTTTTCAATGGTCTTTGCCTTTGATGGTGACTCAACAATAACTAACTTTCTAGCCAACTCTATTTTCTCCTTATTTCTTTCTCTATTTATAAATATTTTTTTATTTTTAAAATTATTTTCTAAATTCTTATAATTTCACTTTATATTTTCCATTTTCTTCAATTAAATAGACTGGTTCTATTTCCATTTTTTCCATTAATTTTTTTAAATTTTTCCTGTCTTCCTGCATTTCCTTATACTGCATCCCTTCAAAAAATACAAGTGGAGAGGCTTTAACTATCGTATCTTTTGGTAATCCAAAATCTTTTAAAAGTTCAACTTTATTTACAATTTTTAAATAGGTATAAACTTCCAACAGGCATTTTAACATAGTTTCTTTACTATCTGATTTTTTTAATTCTAAAATTCTTAAAGTGTCAGTGTCTTCATTATAAGCAAGCAAATCTATTTTACCAGCATCATCTGTTTGTATATTTTTTAAAGGTGTCTGATAATCTATAATTTTCCCAATTTTATCAAAAATTTCTCCCTTATTTTGCGAATAATCAAATAATTTCATAGCAATTTTTTCTTCTGCACGATTTGACTCTTGATTTATAATTTTTCCATCATGGCTCTCTATTCTATAACTTCCTTCTCTATTTATTAGCTTTATCTTATTAAATAAGTCAACGTGACTCAATAACCATTCTGCAATAATTTCTGTGTAATATTCTCTTGAATCTTTTGTTTTCCCTGCATAGTTTACAAAATCTTGTTTATAAAAACTTCTAATATCAAATTTTGCGTTCTCTATCATTTCTAAAATTTCATTTTTTGAAAACTTTATTGCCATATTATTCCTTCCCTAAATTTCTCATATTTTCTCACTTTAATTATACTATTCTTATATACTTCGCCCCATTTGTTTCTGTAATCAATCCTTTAATTTTTAAACTCATAATTATTGAAAATAATTTATTTTTCTCAATTTTTTCCTTCACATTTTGCAATATCTGTTCAAAACTTACTTCCTCTGTAATCGTTTCAAATACAGTCTGCTCTTCCTCTGTCAATTTTTGTAATTTACTTTTTTCCTTTTTTATATCCCACAAAAATTCAATCGCAATATCATTTCCGCAAGTTATTAATTTTGCCTTATTATTTTTAATCAAATCATTACAACCTTCAAAAGATGGATAATTTATGAATCCTGGAATAGCAAAAATTTCACGATTCATACTAAATCCCAATTCTGCAGTAATTAATGCACCGCCTTTTTTGAAACTTTCAGCCACCAAAATTCCATCTGACATTCCTGCAATAATCCGATTTCTTCTTGGAAAAGTCCACCTAGTAGGTTGTGTTCCCAACGGATATTCACTTATAATAGTTCCAGTTTCCGCTATCCTTTCCCACAAGCCTCGATTGTCATAGGGATATACAATATCCAGCCCTGTCCCCACTACCGATGCAACTTCTATTCCCTTATCAAGTGCAGTTTTTAAGGCAACTGTGTCAATTCCCTCTGCAAGACCGCTAATTAAAGTCACATCATAATTTACAAGTTCATTTATAATTTTCTCGCAAGCTGTTTTTCCAAATTTTGTAGCTCTTCTTGTACCTACAACCGCTATATTTCGCTTATTTTCCACTGAAATCTTATCTTTATCAATTTTTATTTTCTCATAATCCTTCAGTTTTTTCCCCTTTAAGTACAAAAATACTGGATAATCTTTTATTTTTTTTAATTTCTTTGGATATTCCTTATCATTTACACTAATTATTCTTACCTTGTTTCGCTCATAAAGTTCTATTCTTTCCTTCATATCAATTTTCATTGACTCTTCCAGCTGATGTTTTAACTCATCATTAAACAATTTAAAATTTTCCTCATAAAATAATTCTTCAAAATCTTGAAAAATCAACATCAATTTTTTTATATGGTTATTTTTCATCCCATATTCCTTTAGTCTAAGCCATTCCACAATAATCCCCCCTATTTTTTATCTTGAACCAGCTAATATTTCATTTAATATTGTAATTTCCTTTTTTACTTCATCATCAGAATGTGTAGAATTATAGTCTCTTAAATATCCCAATGCCTTTGAAAAATCCCCTTTTGATTTATAGGCAATACCTATTCCTAATTTTGCTTCAGCCTGATTTTCATCTTGTGATAAAATTCTAGTGTAATAGTCAATTGATCTGTCATTATTTCCCATAAGTCGAGATCCAATCGCAATTACATACATAACAGGAATGTCAGGATTTTCATCCTTCAATGCCAGATTTACAGCCTTTTCATAAAGCCCATCCCTAAAATACAGCTGAGCCATTCTAAATGTAGCCGATGAACTTTTTTTAGCAAGTGTCGCATTTTCATAATTTGTATATGAATTATACTTTGCTTCTGTAGATATATCTTCAGTCTGTGTTGCAGGCATTGTTCCAGTATCTCTTTCCTTTGGCTTTACTGCCTCTTCCTTTGGCGGCTTAAATGCTTTTTTTGTAGTTTCATCAGCCTTAGTTGTCGGCGGGACAATACTTTCTTCTTCATTTACAGTTGTAGCATCTCCACCTTCAGTTTCTGTATTTTCTGCAATATAGTAATTTCCCTTTACAACTGTTGCAAAAGTAAAAAGAATAGCCACCATCATCATCATTCTTTTTGTTTTTCCCATTTTGTTCCTCCTAAATAATTAGAACTCTAAATTTTTAGTCGTTCTTGGGAACGGAATTACATCTCTGATATTTGTCATCCCTGTAATATACATAAGCATTCTGTCAAATCCAAGACCAAATCCTGAATGCGGTACACTTCCATATTTTCTTAAGTCAAGATACCACCAGTAATCTTCCTCCTTTAATCCCATTTCACGAATTTTCCCTAAAAGGGTATCATAATCATCTTCCCTTTGACTTCCACCTACAATTTCCCCAATTCCAGGTGCCAATAAGTCAACCGCTCTTACAGTTTTCCCATCTTCATTTAATTTCATATAAAATGCTTTTATATCTTTAGGATAATCAGTTACAAATACTGGTTTTTTGAAATGCTCTTCAGCCAAATATCTTTCATGCTCAGTTTGTAAATCAATTCCCCATTCAACTTCATATTCAAAGTCTTTTTTTGCATTTTTCAAAATTTCAATTGCTTCTGTATAAGTAATTCTATCAAATTTATTATTTACCAAAGTATCCAATCTAGCAAATAGCTCTTTATCTACAAATTTATTGAAAAATTCCATTTCTTCCTTAGCATTTTCTCTCACATAATTTACAATATATTTTATCATTTCTTCAATAATATCCATATTTACATCCAAATCAGCAAATGCAATTTCAGGCTCCATCATCCAAAATTCTGCCGCATGTTTTGGAGTATTAGATTTTTCAGCCCTGAATGTCGGTCCAAAAGTATAAGTATTTTTAAATGCTGTTGCAAATGTTTCAACATTTAACTGTCCACTTACTGTAAGATTCGCTTCTTTTCCAAAAAAATCCTGCTTAAAGTCAATACTTCCATTTTCAGTTCTTGGAACATTATTTATATCAAGCGTCGTAAGTCTAAACATTTCTCCAGCACCTTCCGCATCACTTCCAGTAATTATTGGTGTTTGCACATATACAAAGTTTTTTTCCTGAAAGAATTTATGAATTGCATAAGACAAGATTGAACGCACTCTGAATGTTGCAAAAAAAGCATTAGTTCTAGGACGTAAATGTGCAATCGTTCTCAAAAACTCAAATGTATGTCTTTTATTTTGCAATGGATAATCTGAATCAGCCTTTTGATAAACAGAAATTTTTGTTGCCTTAATTTCATAATCCTGTCCTTTCCCCAACGATTCTACCACAATTCCTGTAACTTTAACAGAAGTTGAAATTGTAAGTTTAGAAATTTCTTCAAAATTTTCCAATGCTTCATCAAACACAACTTGAATCCCGGTAAAAAAAGTTCCATCATTTAACTCGATAAACCCAAAGTTCTTTTGACTTCTAATTTTTTTTACCCATCCATTAATTTCAATTTCTTTTTCCAAATACTTTTTTGTATTTTTTTGAAGTTCTCTTAATTCTAATAACATATACTCTATTCTCCTCTTCCAAAAATTATTTTAATTTTATTCAATTTTTTATTTACACCCGTATTTTCACATTATATCACAATTTTTTATATATTTTAATAATAAATTCAAAAATTTATTATAATTTCTAATAAATCTAATATTGAAAGTTCATTTTGCCTTTGTTATTCAATTTTTATAGTTTTTATTTTTACAATTAATCTACAAAAATCCATTAAATAAAAAATCATATAAATACTAAATTATATTTCTAAAAATTTCATTGACAAAAGCCATATAAATGAAGTAAAATTTTAACAAGAAGACATATTTTTATATAAAATTAAAAAATGGGAGGAAAATTAATGGGAAAAACAAAAAAAGTAGCAACAAAAACTGAGAGGAACGGAATAAATATAACATTTCCAGCAGTTTTCACAGGAATTATTGGAGCAATTCTAGTGTCTTCTAGCTCTTTCTACATTGCATTAAAATTTGGAGCATTGCCATGGCCAACTATAATGGTTACACTATTATCTATGATAACATTAAGTTTATTTAAAAAGACAAATAACAAGGAAATTACAGTCGCACATACTATTATGAGTGCTGGTTCAATGGTAGCTGGAGGAGTTGCCTTTACAATGCCTGCCTACATTATTCTAGGTGGAAAATTAACGGATATTAATCAGTATCAGCTGCTTTTAGCTATTTTAAGTGGAAGTATCGCAGGGGCATTTTTATCATATATTTTTCGTGCAAAATTGATCGAAGAGGAAAAATTGGAATTTCCAATTGGAGAAGCTGCCTATAATCTTGTAGATTCAGGAAAAAGTGCGGAAAATATCCGTTATGTAGCTTTTGGAACATTATTTAGCTCAATTGTCGCCTTTTTTCGTGATTTTAGCTCTACAAAAGGAAAAGCATCTCTTATTCCAACAGTAGTTACACTAAAAAATGGACTTTTTAGTATTTATATATCGCCACTTTTAGTTGGAATAGGATATGTACTTGGATTTATAAATACATTTGTCTGGTTTTTAGGTGGTGCGATTGTTCTTTTCATTGGAGAGCCGCTTGCAAAAATGTTTAAAATTGCTGATTTCCCTATTATGAAAAACAGTTTTGGAATGGGATTTATGATTGGAATTGGTATTGCTATAGTTTTAAAAATTATTTTTGTAAATAAAATGAAAAAGGATACAGAAAATAAAAGCATTGTAGCAAAATTACTCGTTTTATCGGTTATTTCCATAATTATTATAACTTTTATTTATAAATTACCAATTTTTCTTTCATTAATTTTAGTGCTGATTTCAATTTTATGTACAATAATCGCTGGATATTCAACTGGAAAAACTGGAGTCAACCCAATGGAAATTTACGCTATAATTACAATTTTACTAATTTCATTTTTAAATAAAATGCTAAATGGCTTAAACATTGGTGGAATAAAATTTTATACAAATTTAAATACCTTAATATTATTTATGCTGGCCTGCATTATAACAGTTGCTTGCGGACTTGCAGGCGATATTCTGAACGACTTTAAATCAGGGTACAAAATGAAAGTAAAGCCATCAGAACAGCTTTTTGGAGAATTAATTGGTGCAATCGTAAGTTCATTCGTAATAACATTTTTATTTTTCGTATTTTTCAAAGTCTACAAAGTAATCGGACCTGTTGAAAATACTGAATTAATTGCATTACAGGCTTCCATCGTAGCGACAGTAATAAATGGAATCCCATTTTTAGGAATTTTCTTTATGGGCCTTGTAGCTGGACTAATTTTAAGCCTTTTAAATTTGCCAGTCTTAACTTTCGGAATTGGAATTTATGTTCCATTTTACTTGACTTCAACAGTATTTTTAGGAGGGCTTGTAAGTTTTATAGGAAATAAGGTTTCAAAAAATTCCCATTCAAAACTGCTTTTAATATCAAATGGACTAATGAGCGGAGAAGCAATTGTGGGAGTTATTTTATCTATTATGGCCTATATTGGATTATTTATGAAGTAAAATTACTAGAAATTAAATGAAATTGTTAAAAAATAAAGAAATTAAAAATAGTTTTTTCATAGAAAGGAAAAAAAATTATGATTTTAGGATTTGATATTGGAAATACACATATCGTACCAATTTTTTATAATGAAGTTGGAAATATTTTAGCAACATTTAGAATACCGACACATTTGGAATTTACCGAAGATACTCTTTTTATAATGTTAAACGAATTTGCAAAAAGTAAAAATTTGGAAATTTCAAATATAAAAAATATTATAGTTTCATCGGTTGTTCCAAACATTAATGAAAACTTTACAAGGCTTGGAAAAAAATATTTTGAAATTGATCCAACTTTTGTAACGCTTGACAATGTAGAAAATAAAATAAAAGAAATAAAAATTTTGCCAAATATGGAACGTGGACTTGGGGCAGACAGAATTGTCGATATTTTAGCGGCAAAAAAACTTTATCCAGAAAAGGAACTTTTAATAATTGACTTTGGCACAGCCACAACCTTTGACATGATAAAGGATTCAACTTATATGGGCGGTTGCATTATCCCAGGAATTGTACTTTCAATAAATGCCCTATTTAGCAATACTGCCGCTTTGCCTAAAATCGAATTTACAGAGCCTGAAACTGTTCTGGGAATAAATACAGCTTCTCAAATTAATGCTGGCATCTTTTATGGAAATGTCGGCTCAATAAAAGAACTAATTCTGCAATACAAAAAGTTTTTCCCAAATGCTTATGTTATCGCAACTGGCGGGCAAGGAGAAAAAATTTCAGAATATATTGAGCAAATTGATGAATATGTTCCAAAACTTGGAGAAATGGGGATTTTTGAATTTTATCGACTTAATTTTTTAAAGGAAAATAGTGACGGAATATGATGAAAAGGAATAACCGTAAAAAATGAAAGAAATAATGAAAGATATATTAATTGGTTCAACATTTAAGGCAGCCGAAATTGTTATAGCAAAAAATATCATAGCTAAACTTCTCTATCACGAATATAAAATTAAAATCTATTATGAAAAGAATGATAAATCTCGGAAAAATCAGGATTTTTTGGTACTTCTTCACGGTATTTATGGAAAAAGTTCAGATATGGAAAGCATTGCTCAAAATTTTAAGGACAATTACAGGATTATTAATATTCAGTATCCCACAACGAAAGAAACTGCTGAGGAAATTTCTGATCTTTATATAGAACCAAATATTGAAAATATTAAAGAGCAGATTTGCTCAGAAAATTTTCATAAAAAAATAAACAAAAATTTTAATCAAAATATAAAAATTAATTTTGTGGCACATTCGATGGGAACTGGAATTCTTCGGTATTATTTAAAGGAAAATCCACTTGAAAATCTAGGAAAAGTCGTATTTATTTCTCCACCATCACACGGAAGCCATCTGGCAGACGTTCCTTTTGTAGACAAACTCCCATCTATGCTTGGAAAAGTCGTTCCCCAATTTAGTACAAAAAAAGACAGTTTTGTAAATCAGCTTGGCGAGCCTGATTACAACTATATGATTTTAATTGGAAATAAGACAAATAATCCGCTGTATTCGATGATAATTCGTGGAAAAGACGATGGGATGGTGCCTCTAAAAACTGCAAAAATGAAATCTGATAATTTCAAAATTATTGAAAATACGACTCATACCAGTATTCTAAAGGATAAACGAACGATGAAGGAAATTTCTGAATTTTTCAAAAGTTCAGATCTAAATAAAGAGAAGGAAAAATAATGAAAAAAACTACAACAAAACGAACAAATAATTCAACAAAAAAAACTGTAAAAACAAAAACTGAAAGAAAAAAAAGCATCCCAAAATTTGAACAATCTTTTTTAGAAGGAATTTCCTGTGATATTTATGTTGGAAAAAAGGCTGGAATTAGTGTTAGAAATGCAATACGGAAAGCTAAAAAATCAATTACGGTAATTTCTCCCTTTTTAAGTGGGGATATGATAACTGAAGATATTTTTGAAGCATTAAACAAAGATGTTCAAGTAAACATTATTTCAAAAGATAACGAAAGAATTTATCCTTTTTTAAAAAAGAATTTATATAGCCAAAATCCTATTTTAGGTTCTGAAAAATGGTTGTTTCTTTTGGGAAAGTCCCTATTAATATTTTTTTATATTATTTTCTCCATCGCAGCATTAGAAATTTTTACATCCTTTATTTTCGATGTTTCCTTTACAAAAAATATACTCCCAATTTCTAAAAATAATTTTTTAGCACTTACCATCATTTTTGGAATATTAACCCTTTTTTTAAGAAAACTAACAATAAATCACGAATTTTACTATTCAAAACGAGATAATTTCAATGTACATATTCTTGAAAAAAGCTACAATCTTCATAGTAAAATCTACATAATCGACAGCAAAATTGCCTTTTTAGGTTCTTTAAACTTTACTACTACAGGCTTTCTCTTTAATCACGAAACTTGTATAAGAATAACTGACAAATCTGTAATCAGACATTTAAATAACGTCTATAAAGATTTAATAAAAAGTTCAAAGTCTATTCCAACAGGAGAATTGAAAAAAAGAATAAATCAAAAATAAGAGCTATCTATATTTGTAATTGAATTTAGATAACTCTTTTTCTCTATTCTATGATATTATTAGTTCTAATACTAAACCCTATAAACCTATGTTTTAGGTAAAAAAACTCTCTGTATCCTAATCCGTTACTTCTGAAAAAACAAAATTTCCCAAAACAAATATTAATATTAAAATAAATTTTTTCATAATTTAGACTCTACTTCTTAATATCTTCAAAATATTAAAAATTAATCTATCGGAAGAAAATCTCCTTCCCAGTCTATTCCCTGATCTTCTGCATAACTAAAATTATCTGTCGCAAGTTCTCCAGTTATTTTATTCACAGTATAACTAAACAAACGTGGCTCAACATTCGGATCTCCACCGCATTTCGCATTATTACTTCGCACATCAATTTCAAATTCTTCAACTGTTTCATTAACATAAAATCTCATACATTTCGTTCCTTGACTACCACCAAATCTATGCTTAATTATTGAATTTTGCACAAGTCTTAAAGCCTCATTCTCACTTCTCACAGGTTTAGCATTCAAAAATCCAGCACATACCAAAGAAAAAACTAAAATACCAATCTTTTTATTAAAAATTTTTTTCATCAAAATCACCTTCTCCTTCAACCTTTTTTCAATATTGATTATACCATATCTTTTTGTAAAATCGAAACTTTTTCAAAATTTATTCATCTTTCAGTTGATTCAGCAAGTTACTAATATCAATTTTCTTAACTTTCCCATTTTTTAACAAAATTTCAACACGACGATTATTGTATCTTCCCTCTACTGTATCATTCGTATCAATCGGATCTTCAGATCCTTTTCCAATCATTTTAGTAATTTTTATATCTTTTCTCAATCCATTTCGTTTCAGAAATTCTGCCATTTTTTCAGCTCTCAATAAAGATAATTTATTTTTATTATTCTCAGTTTTATCAGTATATCCAACAATTTCAAATTCTTCATTTTCAAAAAAGATATTTAAAATATATTCTATTTCTTTTCTAATTTCCTGTTTTTCTGTTTCAGTTACTTCTTCTTTATCAACAGGAAATCCGCTTATTACCATTTTTTCTATTTTTCCATCTTCCTCTACAAATCTAATCGTTGTCCAATTTTCACATATCGACCTTTCAGGACATAATTTTGGAAGTTTATTTGCTATTTCAAGATTTTTACTAGCAATTTCAGAACCATTTTTTATTGCCAATCTATAATATTCTTTTGCCTTAGGAATATTGCGGGAATTTTCATTTTTTGCATACAAATTCCCCAAATTATTAATCGCCTTTTTATCTCCATTTTTTATTTTTTCTTCCAATTGCTTTACTTTTTGAAAAAACTCATCATATGAAGAAATATTAGCCATCTCATTATTTTTTAAGTTGTCCGAAAATAAATTAAATCCTAAAATTATTGTGAAAAGTAAAATTATTTTTTTCATAAAAACTTATCTCTTCTAAATTTTTATAATTTTTTATTCATCCACTAACTGTTTTTTTAATTCAAAAACATTAACAGGTTTTGGTTCAACTTCATTTTTTATTATAATTTCCACTCTCCGATTATTGTATCTTCCTTCGACCGTATCATCGTTATCTACTGGATTTTCAATTCCTCTGCCAATTATTTTTGTAAATTTTAATCCTTCTTTCAATCCAGCCTCTCTAAAAAATTTAGCAAATTTCTCCGCTCTTTTCAACGAAATTGATTTTTTTTCTCTTGAATCACTATAACCGACAATTTCTAAATCTGCACTTTCAAAAAGTCTATTCCAAACTTCTTTTGTTGCGGATTTCATAAAATCTTTTTCACTTTCATTTAACTCTTCTCCATCTACTTTGTATCCTCTAACCACATATTTATATTCATTTCCTATTTTAAAAGGTATAATCCAAGTCCATTCATCAAAAACACCAGGAGTTATAGGAAAGGGGATTTTCTCTACCAGTTCTAAATTTTTTTTCGCAACTTTAGAGCCATTTTCTATTGCTAAATTGTAATATTTTTTAGCTTCTCTAATAAAATTATTTCTAGCATAATAATTAGCTAAGTTATTAATCGCCTTTTTGTCTCCACTTTCTATTTTCTTCTTAAATTCTTCAACTTTTTCACTAAATTTTTCAAAATCAAAGTCCATAAGTGAATACCCAATCATTTCTCCATCTGAATTATAAAATTGTCTTACATATTCATCAGAAAACAAATTAACTGCCAAAACCAATACAAAAAATAAAACTATTTTTTTCATAACAAATTCACTCCCTTATAATATTAAAAACTCAGAACCTCATTAAAGTAATTTACTTTATACATCAAGTGCCTCTCTCAACTCCTCTATGCTGTCATATCCCTTTACACTATCATCTTTTGCTATCCGTCTTCCTTCTTCAATTGCTTTCATTGTTACTTCATTTGGCTCTTCTTCCAATTTCAATTCAAAAGGAATTCTATTTTCCCTAATCGCAGTTTTCAAAAACATATTTACAGCCGTTGTCATTGTCAGCCCAAATTTATTGAACAACTCATTCGCTTTTTCTTTTGTTTCTTTATCAACTCTAATACTTAAATTTGCATTTGCCATAACAAATACCTCTTTTTTTCTTCATTGTACCAATTTATAATTACATTGTCAATACAATAAGCCAATGTTATTAATATTGAGAACAGAATTGATTTTAATTAGAAAATTAATTAAAAAATACAATTATTTAACCAAAATAAAAAGAGCAAAATACATCCTCCCTAAACGAGAATCCACTGCCCTTCCTATATAAGTTTATTATTTATTAGTATGTCTTGTTTCCGAATTTATCCTCACAATGTATATATCCACTAAAATATTCGTAACATTTTTCTCCTCTTTCAGCTCTTCTTTCACGTGCTTCATTTAATTCAGATAAAGCACAACTTACAAGTGTCATAGCTAATATAACCAACATAATTATTTTTTCATAAATACACTATCTCCTTTTATATTGTTCTTTTCTATATCAAATTATCTTTCCATTTCATGTATTAACTATTTATGTGTATTTTTTTTATTATACAATATTTTGAGTTTGGGTACAAGTTATTTTATATTTCAACACGACAAACGCATGAATATTTTAAACTGTTTCTTTATATTTATTCATTTTTTTAACAACAGCATTTCTATATATCAAAAAATAATTTTAAATATCTTCTTACATCTAATGATATGATATATCTCTTTATCCTTCTGCTAAATTTCTTTCTGAACGGCAGCTCTTCTAGTATTGAGATTACTAATTTCCTTAGAATATTTAAGTTTCTTGCCACATTTTTGTTCAATGTCCTACTTGCATCTTCTCTGAATGTCAGTCACATCCAGTATCCAGTGATAGCTTCATGTCCTCTTACCGCTCTTACAAATTCTTCCGCTCCCCTGCTATATTCGTTATGTAATACCTTTTCTGTTCCTGCTTTTTTCCATTTTCTTCTGTTGTTAAAATTGATGCACCTATCCCTTTTACTTCTTTCCATTCCTTATTTCTAATAAGCCATTCTGTTTCTTCAGTATAGTAATATTCCCTCGTTTCCAGCCGTCCCCTTTGCTTTTCTGTTTTCCTGCTGTATATTCCTTCTTCCTTTAATTTTTTTCTGAATCCCTTGTCAGCAAAGTAATCTTCTATATCTTCTTTTAAAGTCTTCTGGTTACCTTTTAACTGGAGACAGAAATAGCCCTTCTTCTTTCCTATCTTTTTTATGATTTCTTTCTGGGTTCCTATCGCATCTATAATTCCAATTTAATCCCTTTTTTTCGCAAATTTTCAATACATTCAACTAAATATTCATTATCATGTTCTTTGTAAATTGGGCTATCTATAATTTTTTCTTCAAGATTATTATAATTTTCTGCTTTCTTTCCCCTATAATTCTTATCTCTCCATTCTTTAGAAACTTTATACCCTCTTTTTTCCATTTCATCCATAACCAATGAATGATAAACAAATAAATAATATGGAGAATATAAGAATACATAATCTACTGTTTTATGTTTCTTTTTCCATCCATTTCCCCTAAGCGCACAACATTCTCTATGTTGACCAAGAAGCTGGTTTTTAGGCAACAGATGAATAATTTGTTCATGCCATAGTCTCATCTTTTTCTCCTGTTAATAAAGTGGATTCTTGCAAATATTTATTTGGATATTTCTTTAGTAAAGTATTGATATATTCAATTACCGATTTCTGATTATTTCTCCCTCCCATATATTCTTCCAGTATGTTAAATAATCCTTGTTTTTCAATCTTCGTTGCCTTTTTTTTGAAATATCCCCATAAATGAAGAATTGCATTACTAAAATCTTTTTTACTTTCTTTTATATCCCTTACTTTTTGTATTCTTTCATTAATAAATACAATATCAATTTCTTTTTCTTTCAAATACTTTCTTATTTCTAAGTACACTTTATGAGATTTGCTTAACACATAATATTTATTTTTTGCCCATAGCTCTTCGCATTCTTTTTTTTTATTCATATGGTTCACATCAGCCCTTCTTTCAAGATATTCAAATCATATATGAGCATTAACTTCATCTATGTTCTCCTTTGAATTTTTTGTTAGTTAATTTTTTTATAGCTATTTTTTCTATGTTTGCAAGTATTAAAAATTTAATCTAATCTTCATGCGTTTGTCGTGATATTTCAATATCTTTCTACAACTTCCCAATCTCCACTTCCAATTTATCTAACAGCAAATCAAACTGCTTTGCCACAGCCTCGATCGTTTCAATTTTTGATAAGTCAACTCCTGCCTTTTTAAGCTGTTCCATCGGGAAGTCATTTCCTCCTGAGCTTAATAATTGAATGTATTTGTCTAGTGTTTGCTTTTTCTCGCTTTCATCACTTGAATTTATCATTTTTTCATATAAAATCGCTGATGAGACAAAGCAAGTTGCGTATTGATACACGTAAAATGGCGAGTTGAAAAAGTGTGGAACTCTTGCCCAGAAAATATAGATTAAATCATCTTTTTCGATTATATCGCCGTAATATTTGTCAAACAAATCTTCCATAATTTTGCTCAAAACTTCCGCTGTGATTGGCTCTCCAGCTTCTGCCAGCTTGTGTGCCTGATATTCATAATCTGCTAGCAATGCCTGAAAATAGAATGTCCCAACAATATTTCCAATTTCCTGCTCCAATAGTGCGATTCTTTCTTTTGGATCATTGGTATTTTCTAGCATATAGTCAAGCAGTAATCTTTCGTTAAATGTGGAAGCCACTTCCGCTACGAAAATTGTGTAGTCTGCCATCGAGAAAGGCTGATTTTCGTCTGAATAAAGAGTGTGCAAAGTATGTCCCAATTCATGTGCCAATGTGAATACGCTGTCTAAAGTCTTGTTGTAATTTAGAAGCATATATGGGTGAACTCCGTAAACTCCTGCAGAATATGCTCCCGTTCTTTTCCCTTTTGCCTCAAATACATCCAGCCAGCCTTCTGAAATCGCTTTTTTCATTTTTTCTACATAATCTTTCCCAAGCGGAGCAACTGAATTTAACACTATTTCCTTCGCATCATCATACTCATATTCCTTGTCAAATTCTATTAGGTTAATTGAGCCGTCAAAATTATAATATTTTTCAAGTCCCAAAATTTTCTTTCTCAATTTTAAATATCTTTGCAATGGTTTTGTATTATTTTTCGCCGTATTGACAAGATTTAAGTAAATTTCTTCTGGAATATTGTCACTCTCCAAATGGCTTAACAAAAATGAATCGTAATTGTAGGCTTTCTTTGAAGCAATTCCTTTTTGCAAAATTGAGTTATAAATTGCAGCAATTGTATTTTTTTTCTTTTCATAAATTGTATAAAACGTCTGAAACATCAGTTTTCTGTCTTCCTGATTTCTATTTGTAGACAAAATTTTAGAATAATTGGCAGGCGTTACATCCACTTTTTCTCCAGAACTAAGCGTAACTTGAGGCCATTCCACATCCGTAACCGTAACTTCCGAATAAATGCTTCTTGGTGCTGAAAAGAATGAGCTGTAGTACGACAACAGTTTGCTTTCCTTTTCCTCAAGAATATGCTTTTGCAATCTAAACAAATTTTTCAGTCCAAATCTATAATCATCAAATTCTTTTTTTTCAATCCATTTTTCAATATTCTCACGATTATCAACCAGTTCCGAATTTACCCAAGACAATTCAGTAGAAATCTCTGCAAACAAAAACTGCACCTTCTGCAAATGCTCCACAGCCTCCTTATCCGATGAGTTCAAATCCCTCGCAAGCTGAGGATACCGATACAATTTATAAGAAATCTTATCCATTTCCTCCTGCTTCTGAAAAAACTCCAATAACTTCCCTTCGTTCCCAAATTGCCCTTTAAATCCAGCCAATTCTTTTTTCAGCTCACTAACTTTCTCAAAATCCTTCTCCCAAACCGAGTAATTTTCATAAATATTTGACAAATTCCATCTATATTCTTGTCCTACATTATCTCTTTTCAATTTTTCTTTTTCTATCTTATTTTTTTCCATTTTATTCTTCCTTTCAAAAAATTAAATACAGATATAGTATACCCTTTTTCCAAAAATTTTAAAAGATATTTTCCCAAATTTATTCTTTTTTATTTTTTTATTTATATATTAACCCCTGTCTGATAACCTAATTTTTTTTATTTAAGCTTCAGAATATTTGTTTTATCAAATTCTAACGAATAATTCTAATAAATTCATTCTCTTCTAAATTTTATCTCAAATTCTTTTCCTAAAAATGCAATCCCAATTTTCAACATTCTCTCGATCCCAGCATTTTTCAAAATAGAGCCATATTCTTTCTCATCAATTTGATTCAATGCAATTTCACATTCATTTTCAAGTTTTGCTTTAATTTTATCTTTGTCTAATTTTTTTGCCATATTTAAAGCTTTTAATTCGATAATAATTCCTTCTTTTCCTTTCAAAATATTCTTAGGCTTCAAAAGCAAATCATATCGTCCTTTTCCAGCAAAACCATTCGATACGATTTCATACTCATTTTTCAACATTAAAACTAATCCAAGCATAAGTCCGTGATAAAATTGCTCTTTATAATTTCCATTAACATCAAAAACTCCAGCATTTTCTAACAAAACTTTATTCAACTCTAATTTAAATTTATCAATATCTCCTTTTTTTAATGCATTAGTCAAAGACCAAAAATTTTCATAATTTTCAAAATATATTTCAATAAACATTTCAGAGAACATTTTTAAGATTTCCTCATTTGGAATTTTCAAATATGTTTCTTCTTTATTTTCCTCGTATTCTTCTGCCAAAGTTAAATATCCACTATGAAAAAACAAATTCCAAATATTCTTTTCAAAATTAGCTTCCAAATTTCCAAAAGTCATATTATCATTAATTCGTTTGAAAATACTTTCCTTATTTAAAAGTTTTGAAAAATCTTCAAAAATTTCATTTTTTAATTTTTGTAAATACAACTTTATAAGTCCATTTCCACTTGTATTCACCCAATAGGGCTTCAATTTTCCTCTTTTTAAAAAATTAATAATCGACCAAGGATTATAAACTTTTTTTTCGCCAAATAAATATCCATTGTACCATTTTTGAACATCATTTAATTCATATTCTAAGTCAAAATCTTCAAGAGATTTTTCAACTTCATTTTCCATAATTCCAAAGTATTCTGTAAATTCATCATCTAAAATTGTGTGAACTTCTAAATTATTCAATCCCGAAAAGACATTTTCCTTTGCAACCCGTAATATTCCAGTTAAAATTCCCATTTCCAAATAATTATTATCTTTCAAAACTTTTCCATAAAATGCTTTAAAAAACGCAATACATTTCTCATAATTTCCTTTTATATAGGAATCAATTATTGGCTGATCGTATTCATCTATTAAAACAACAACTTTTTTTCCAGAAATTCCATACAAATATCTAGTCAAATTAAATAAGGAATTAATCCAGTCAGCATTATCTTTTTTCAGCCAAATAGCGTCAAAATCTGCCAAGTCACTTTGATTTAAATTATCTCTTATCAAATAAAATTCGTTATACAGCAATTTTATTTCATTTTTAATCGTATTAAATCCACTTTCCCAGTTTTCTGCATCATAATTTTTAAAAGAAATAGATATTACAAAGAAATTCCCTTGTTTTTCAAAATATTCACTTTTAGAAATTTCTAAATTTTCGAATAATTTTCTATTTTCGTCTTTATTTTTTATGTCAAAAAAGTACTTTAACATCGAAATATTTAAAGTTTTACCAAATCTTCTCGGACGAGTAAATAATTTAACTTTAGAGCCATCTTCTAAAATATTTTCTATAAATTTTGTTTTATCAAAATAGTAGTAGTTATTTTCGATAATCTCTTTAAAATCAGATATTCCAATTGGTAATTTCTTTCTTTTGCGATTTTTCATCTTCATTACCCCTCCTTTTTATTTATAAATAATTTTATTGTTTTAACTAAGTGAATATATTATAATATGAATTATAAAAAAAGTAAATTATTTGATTATTACAAAATAGATTGTATAGTGAAATACAATAAATTTAGAATAAAAATATCGTATTAATTATTGTAATTTGAAAAGTAAAAGGGAGTAAAAAAATGAATTTATTTGACAAAGCATATGAAAATAAAAAGCCACTTGCGTTTAGATACCGTCCAAAAAGTTTGGATGATTTTTATGGTCAGGAAAAATTGGTTGGAGAGAATGGAATTTTGAGGAAGATTATTGAGCGTGGAAATTTTATGAATGCGATTTTTTGGGGAGCACCGGGAACGGGGAAAACGACTCTTGCGGAAATTGTTGCTGAAAAAATGAATTATCATTATGAATATTTGAATGCGATAAAGGCATCTGTGACTGATATAAAGGACATTTCTGATAAAGCACACAACAGATTTCATACGAACGGACAGCAGACACTTTTGTTTTTAGACGAGATTCATAGATTTAATAAGTTGCAGCAGGATTCGCTTTTGCAGGATTTGGAAAATGGAAATATTATTTTGATTGGAGCCACGACTGAAAATCCTTATTATAACTTGAATAATGCGTTGTTGTCACGATGTATGGCATTTGAATTTAAAAAATTGAGTGAAAAAGATTTGCTTAAAATTTTGGAAAATATTAATGAAAAAGAGAAAATTGGAATTTCAGATGAGATTTTGAAGTATATTTCAGAGATTATTGAAGGGGATGCGAGACAGGCTATAAATATTTTGGAATTGATTGCGAATGTTGGGGTGGATTTTACTCTTGATGAAGTGAAGGAAGTGCTGAATACGAAAAAATCTTATCACAAGACGGAAGATAAGTACAATACGGTTTCTGCAATGATAAAAAGTATTCGTGGAAGTGACCCTGATGCAGCTGTTTACTGGATGGCAAAAATGCTCTCTGGTGGCGAAGATATTTTATATATCGCAAGAAGGCTTGTAATTTTGGCATCTGAAGACATTGGGCTTGCAAATCCACAGGCGTTACCAATTGCGGTGTCTGGACTTAATGCGGTAAAGGAGATTGGAATGCCAGAAGCAAGAATAATTCTTTCGGAAGTTGCAATTTATTTGGCAATTTCTCCAAAGAGTAATTCAGCTTATAATGCGATAAATTCAGCACTTAATTACGTTGAGAATGAAAAAATTCAAGATGTGCCAACTCATCTTACAAAAGTTGGTAAAAAAGATTATAAATATCCCCACAACTATGAAAATCACTATGTCAATCAAGTCTATATGAATGAAAAAATAAAATTTTATGAATTTGGGGAAAATAAATTTGAGAGGGCGGCGAAGGAGTATTTTAAGAAAATAAAAAAGAATGAAAAATAAATTGTCTATTGAATTTTGGAAAATAGTTGGTATAAAAAATACTCAAACAATGATATAGTTTATTGCAAGAGTATTTTTTTAAATATCTAATAACAAGCTGAAGGATCATAATTTTGTACAAAATTTCTTGCTGTGTCACGCTCACAGTCGTACCTTACTGCTGAATCGTGTCCAGATAACTTGTAATCTATTAATACTTTATTTAAATTAAAGCTATATATATCTGAACCAGGACGATGAAGAATTAAGCCATACTCCATTTCGACTCCATTATTAACGCCAGTTGCAGCCCAAGTGCTTCCAATTAACGATCTTAAAGAAGAACTACTTATATTTTTAAAACCTTTTAAATTAATATATCCTTTTTTATTTTTATTCTTTCCTTCTAAAACTCGCACTAGCACTTTATTTCCATCTCTTACACCTTTAATTTCTACAAGTGTATCGTTCATATCAGAAGCTGTAAATCTTCTTTCATACGGATCAACTTCTTTAGTTTCAGTCTTAGTTTCATTGGTTTTGGTTTCATTTTTTTTGTTATTTTCTTTAGTCTGAGTTTGTACTGAAGCCATCATTTGATTTTCCAACTGTCTTTTTTCCTGTTCCTTTTGGACTTTTTCCATCTCGCTTATCTTATTTTTGATACTTATAAATTGGTAAATACCACCACCTATGATGATAAATCCTATAACCAGAACAAGAGCAATTATTATTCCAATTAGAATTTTTACTAAATTTTTATTTTCAATATTATTATTTTCCATTTATATTTCTCCTAAAATTCAAATTTAATATGCCTAAACATTTATTTTTTTTCCAAATATTTCCAATTAATATATCCAAATTTATGTTGTCCTAAAACTTCAACATATACTCCTTCGACATCAAAAGGACTTATATCAATTGGATCTATGACTACAATTGTTCCATTTTTTATTTTATCACGAATAGTCGAATTATCATACGCTTTTCTAGTAAGATTGGCATAACCATTTGGAGATTTTACTATGAATTTTTCTTTTTTACAATTTTCTTCACTAATACTTTTACTTGCACATACAGGAGTATCATCTTCTTCATAATCTTCGCCTATTATTACTTTTTTATAATCATTTCTTTTTTCAACGTCAACTATATTTCCATAAATTTCAATATCCTGAACTTCTTGATTAAATGAAATTCCCACAGGATTTCCGTTAATATCTGCATCTTTAGAAATTTTACAAAATTGATGATTTTTCTCAAGACACGAATTATAGTCTATTTTTATGTCTTGATTATTATTATATACACCATCCATCATTTCAGCATACATCGCATTGATAAATAAACCATGTTCAATATGAAATTCTGTTATTTTAGGATCAAGAATACAATTATTTAAAATCCTATTTTCATCAAAGTGAATTGCCTGTACTTTATTAGCATTTTTACCAAGTTTTATTATAATTGTTCCATCTTTTTTGTTTTGTCCAAAATAACTTCCATTTAAATCATTTACACTAATTTCATAGATTGTTTTAGGATTACATTTCTCATAAGCCAACCCAACAATATTTATAACGAACAAACTTAAAATTAACAACAATTTTCTCATAATTTTTCTCCAATCTTTTAAAAATTTATTTTTACCAAGTAATATCATTTAATTTTTCTGCAATCTGTAAAGTTGATAATTTCTCTACATTTTCAATTTCTAAATCTGCTTTTAAGTCAAAAAGTCTAGAGCCTAGCAAACCATATTTTGAAGTTTTTTTAAATTTTGTTGGACAAAAATCATTATCGTCAAATAAAAAGAAAATATGTCCTTTTGAAATATCGCCATAGCCGTAAATTTTTGGAAATTCTTTTATTGTGCTTATTATTCTGTTTTCTTCCTCGTTAGTAATTTCCGCATTGCCTGAAATTTTTTTAGTAATTAATGTTCCTTCTTTTTTAAGTTCAGCCAAAAAAACTTTGTTTACTTTTCCAATATATTTCACTTCTTTTGCAGTATATATTCCAGTAAATTGATGGTTTGAATATCCTCTGGATTCAGGTTGGAAGTATAAACGATATTTTTTATTTAATTCAAAACTTTTATTACATGGAACGATTCTGAATACGTTTTTTATTAGATTCATTGAAATGCAATAATAATAAAAATCTTTGGATAAACGGTATAGTTCTTCATTAAAAGGATATTCGTCCGCAATTTCCTGAAGGGAAGAAAGTAATTCGGAAAAAGTTATTGAAACAAAATTAAAATTATAAATTCCTATTCTTTGATTTATAGATTTTGTGGTAGCTTCATCAAAGGTAGAATCACTTATGTGAATTAATATGTTTGTTTCAGCTAAATTTTCGTTTTTGCAGTAATTAATAAGTTTTTTTGTATTATCTAATCCTGCAATTTTGGTTTCAATAATGATTTTTGTTGCTTTTGTCTGAATATGCCCATCGATAATTCCTCCTTCCTTTTGTGATTTTTGCTGTGTAAAAACAGGGGTAACTTCATAACTGATATTTTCTGGAAGAATACTGTTTATAAACAATTCATAGATTTTTGGGTTTATTCTATACAAGTTTGATAGAAGTAATAGAATATTATTTGTAATAGTATTCTCTCCTTTAGAGTAAATTTGAAATGGATTAATAAATCCCATAAAAAACCTCCTTATTTGCTTTAAAGTTATATTTTTATCTTAATTATACCATTTTTTTTTTTTTTTTTTT
>ERZ773055.496-NODE-496-length-22989-cov-14.105171_pt1 | contig 22989 bp, 38 predicted proteins | sample MGYA00580515_ERZ773055 | MGnify/ENA primary metagenome ERZ773055 (study PRJEB29015, sample SAMEA2737993) | human oral metagenome | biome: human oral; feature: human-associated habitat; material: dental | place: China | collected 2064 ...
CGGCAAAGACATAGATGAGCAAAAGCCCCACGAAAAAATTCGGCAGGGAGTTGCCGACAAAGGTGCCGATGCGAATGAGAACATCTATCCAACGATTCTGCTGCACCGCCGCCAAGATGCCGAGAGGCACGGCGAAAGCGAGCGTCATGAGAACGGAAGCAAGCATCAGGTAGAGCGTCGTCGGCAGCTTTTCCATGAACGTCTCCCATACCGGCTTGCCCGAAATATACGACTTTCCCATATCCCCCGTGACAGCTCCCTTGAGCCATGCTCCGTACTGCACGAGGAACGGCTGATCAAGGCCCAGCTCCGCACGCTTCGCCGCCTTGACCTCCTCCGTCACGCCGCCCGACTTCTCATACATCAAATCAACAGCGTCGTCACCCGCCAACCGCATCGCGGCGAACGCCAAAAACGTAATGCACAAAAGCATCGGCACCATCTGCAGGAATCGTCCGATCACATAATTTTTCATCATTTTTTGTACCACTCGCAAAGCCTCTCATCTTTCCTACACAAAACATTTCATAGAAAATTTCCTGAAAAGATTGAGCCGCCTCTTTCCTGTCATAACAAAAAAGCAAGGATGCGGAGCCCCCACCTTACGGGCAGGGCCCCTGTTCCTTGCTTTCTTACTTTCAGCGTATCTTCAGACAAGCTCCAAAAGCGCCATCGGCGCGGCATCGCCGCGGCGAGGACCAAGCTTCAGGATGCGCGTGTAGCCACCCTGACGCTCCGTGTACTTGCTTGCAATATCGCTGAAAAGCTTCCGAACTGCTTCTTCATCGCCAATATCGGCAATCGCCTGACGGCGGGCGGCAAGATCGCCACGCTTTGCCAGCGTGATGAGCTTTTCCGCGAGGCTGCGGACTTCCTTTGCCTTCGCTTCCGTCGTCTCGATGCGTTCATGCTTGAAGAAGGAGGCCAGGATGCTGCGGAAGAGTGCCTTACGGGCACTCGAATTACGCCCTAATTTTCTATAGCTCATGGTTTATCCCTCTCTTATTCTTCTTCTTTCTTCAATGTCAAGTCGTATTCCTCGAGCTTCTTCTTGACTTCTTCCAAGGATTTTCTGCCGAGGTTCCTGACCTTCATCATGTCTTCTTCCGTCTTCGAGACAAGATCTGCGACCGTATTGATGTTCGCGCGCTTCAAGCAGTTGAAAGAGCGAACGGAGAGGTCAAGATCGTCAATCGTCGTCTCAAGAACCTTGGAAGCGTCCGGCTCCTCAGGCTCGGGAGGAACAATCTCCTCCTCTTCCTCAATCTCGGGAATACCCGCCATGTTTTGGAAGAGCTTGAAGTGCGAGATGAGGATGCTCGCCGCACGGCTCACGCCCTCTTCAGGGCGGATGGAGCCATCCGTCCACACTTCGAGGATGAGCTTGTCATAGTCGGTGACGTTGCCCACGCGCGTGTCCTGCACGGTGTAGTTGACGCGCTGAATCGGGGAAAAGATGGAGTCGATCGGAATGACGCCGATGACATGATCGGGCTTCTTATTCTTCTCCGCCGCCACATAGCCTTTGCCGCGTTCAACGGTCATTTCCATGTGCAGCTCTCCGTCCTCGTTAAGCGTCGCGATGTGAAGATCGGGGTTCAAGATCTCAACGTCGGGATCGGTGATGATGTCCGCCGCCGTGACTTCCTTCTCACCCTTGACATCGAGGCGAAGAACGCGCGGCTCTTCGCTGTACATCTTGAAGCAGAGCGACTTGAGGTTCAGCACGATGTTCGTCACATCATCGCGGACGCCCGGAATGGTGGAAAACTCGTGCAGTACGCCGTCGATGCGGATCGAGGTGATCGCAGCGCCCGGCAGGGATGACAAGAGGATGCGCCGCAAGCTGTTGCCGAGGGTCGTGCCGTAGCCACGCTCCAAAGGCTCGCAGACGAACTTCCCATAACGATTATCTTCGCTGATTTCCACTATCTCGATCTTTGGCTTTTCGATCTCGATCATCTGGGATAACCCTCCTCCATTGTTCTCATGCAGTCAATCATATTGAAAATACCGGCAAGAGATTATCTGGAGTACAGCTCGACGATCGCCTGCTCGTTGACGGGGACGTCGATCTCATCGCGGCTCGGATAGCGCGTGACCGTACCGCTGAGCTTCGCACCGTCGGCAGTGAGCCATGCGGGAAGGTTCAGAGGCTTGTAGTTCTCGGCGAGCGTCTTGAAGAACGCATTCGAGCGGCTCTTCTCATCGATCGTGATCTCATCTTCAGCGCGAACGAGCGCAGACGGAATGTCGAGGCGCTTGCCGTTGACGCGGATGTGACCGTGCGTCACGAGCTGGCGAGCCTGACGGCGCGTCTGCGCGAGACCGAGGCGGTATACAACGTTATCGATGCGGCGCTCCAGGAGACCGAGGAGGTTCTCACCTGTGACGCCCGGCATCGTCTTCGCCTTCTCATAGTACTTGCGGAACTGCTTCTCAAGAACACCGTAGATGAACTTCGCCTTCTGCTTTTCCTTGAGCTGCATGCCATACTCGCTGACCTTGCGGGCCTGGCGGCGCGGCTGACGCTTGGACTGGCGGCTGATGCCGACCATGCCCGGCTCGATGCCGAGCGAACGGCAGCGCTTGAGGGTTGCGGATCTATCAATAGCCATATTTCTTCTGCACCTCCATCAAACTCTTCTGCGCTTCGGCGGACGGCAGCCGTTGTGCGGAATCGGGGTGACGTCCTTGATCATGTTGACTTCAAGACCCGTCGCCTGCAGGGAGCGGATTGCGGCTTCACGGCCGGCGCCGGGGCCCTTGACATAGACCTCGACCTGCTTCAAGCCATGCTCCATCGCGGCCTTCGCCGCGACTTCCGCCGCCATCTGTGCAGCGAACGGCGTGCTCTTTCTGGAGCCGCGGAAACCGAGGCCGCCCGCGCTCGCCCACGAGAGGGCATTGCCGCTCTTGTCCGTCAGCGTGACGATCGTGTTGTTGAAGGTGGAGCTGATATGCGCAACGCCATATTCAATGTTCTTGCGGTCTTTTTTCTTCGTCCGCGTCGTTTTCTTTACTGCCACTCAATGACCCTCCCTTTTATTTGTCCTTCTTCTTGCCTGCGATGGCCTTGCGGGGACCTTTCCTCGTGCGGGCGTTGTTCTTCGTGTTCTGTCCGCGCACGGGAAGTCCCAGGCGGTGACGACGGCCGCGGTAGCAGCCGATATCGACGAGACGCTTGATCGCCATCTGACGCTCACGGCGAAGATCGCCCTCGACGATCGCTTCCTTGTCGATGACGTCGCGCAGTTTCACGACCTCATCTTCCGTCAAGTCGCGCGTGCGCGTGTCGGGGTTGACGCCTGCCAGCTTCAGAAGCTTCTGGGAGGTCGTCAGGCCGATCCCATAGATATATGTCAAAGCAATCTCGATTCTCTTGTCACGCGGTAAATCCACACCGGCGATACGTGCCATAGAAAAGCACCTCCTTAACCTTGTCTCTGCTTATGCTTCGGGTTTTCGCAAATGACCATGACGCGTCCTTTGCGCTTGATGATCTTGCATTTTTCGCAAATCCGTTTGACGGACGGCTTGACTTTCATTGACTTTGCCTCCTTCTGCGCTGCCTGCCGAATAGCGGCCGCGTCTACTTGAAACGATAGGTGATGCGGCCGCGCGTCAGGTCGTAAGGCGTAAGCTCAATCGTGACCTTGTCGCCGGGAAGGATGCGGATGAAATTCATACGGATCTTCCCCGAGACGTGCGCCAAGACGACGTGACCGTTTTCCAGCTCGACTTGAAACATCGCGTTGGGCAGCGCTTCCAGCACTTTGCCCTCAACTTCGATTACATCTTGTTTTGACATGAGCTTCTCCCTCTCTGAAATTGGGTTGGGCGAAAGCTGTCCATCTTCCGTGAAAGGAGCGTTCCGCATCGGGAATTGCCCATGCCCAACATCGTATTTTCTCGGACGCCAAACCCGCGCCCGCCGTGACGCTCTCGCGTCTTTATCGTTCGGTGGCTCTCGGACACGCAGCTCAGTCCTTCAAGGCGGCGATCATGGCGGCCTTGACCTCGTCAATAGCCTTCCTGCCGTCGATCTCCTTGTAGACGCCTGCCTTTTCGTAGTAGGCGATCAAGGGCTTCGTCTGCGCCTCGTAAACGGAGAGGCGATTCTTCATCGTCTCCTCGCTGTCATCTGCACGCTGGTAGAGGTCGCCCGCGCATGTGTCACAAACCCCCGCCTTCTGGGGCGGGTTGAACTTCACATGGTACGTCGCGCCGCAGGATTTGCAGATGCGGCGTCCGACAGCACGCTCGATGAGGTCCGCTGCCGGCACCGTGATGTTGAGGGCTGCGGTGAGGGATAGCCCCAGCTCTTTGAGGATGCCCGTAAGAGCATCCGCCTGCTCCACCGTGCGCGGAAAACCATCGAGGATGAAGCCCTTCTTGCAGTCGGGCTTCGCGAGCCGCTCCTTTACGATGCCGATCGTGACCTCGTCCGGCACGAGCTTGCCGGCATCCATGCAGGCCTTCGCCTGTAGCCCAAGCTCCGTCCCCTCCTTCACGGCGGCACGAAACATGTCGCCCGTCGAGATGTGCGGAATGCCGAACTCTTTCACGAGATTGGCCGCCTGCGTGCCTTTGCCGGCGCCCGGCGGACCCATTAACAGGATATGCATCAAAGGACTCCTCCTATTTCATGAAACCTTGGTAATGGCGCATGACCACCATGGATTCGATCTGCTTCATCGTGTTCAGCGCAACCCCGACGACGATGAGCAGTGCCGTGCCGCCGAAGTACACACCCTCGATGTGGGTCGCGCCCGCGACGAGGTTCGGCAGCACTGCGATGAATGCCAGGAAGAACGCGCCTGCCAGCGTGATGCGCGTCATGACAGTATCGAGATATTCTTCCGTCGGCTTGCCCGGACGTATGCCCGGGATGAAGCCACCGTATTTTTTCAGGTTCTCTGCCATATCCGATATCTTTACAGTAACCGCGGTATAAAAGTACGTGAAGAAGATGATGAGCAGCGCGTAGATGCTGGTCTGCAGCGGTGTGCCCCACGCAAAATAACCGGCGAGTGTGGTCACCCAGGGAACTTCAATAAACTGGGCGACGGTTACTGGAAACATCAGCACGGATGACGCAAAGATGATTGGGATGACTCCCGCATGATTGACCTTCAGCGGGATATGGCTGGAACTTCCGCCATACGTCTTTTTTCCGACGACCCGTTTCGCGTAGGAAATCGGGACTCTGCGGTTGCCCTCTTGGATGTAAATGACGAACACGATCATCAAGAGAGCGATGACGGCAAAGACGAATGCGTTGAAATAGCTGATCGTCCCCGCCTGCAAATAACTGTAGATCGTGCCGAGATTCTTTGGCAATGCTGCGACGATACCGGCAAAAATGATGAGCGATATGCCGTTTCCGACGCCGTTCGCAGTGATTTGCTCGCCGATCCACATGAGGAATATCGTGCCTCCCGTCAAGGTGATCGCGATGATCAGAATAGAGACGGGATTGGGATTCAAGATCGCCTGCTTCAGACCGATCGACATGCCGACAGCCTGGAAAAAGGCGAGCGCTACGGTCAAGTAGCGTGTGACCTTCGTCGTTTTCTTGTGCCCTTCCTGCCCTTCTTTGGACCATTGTTCCAAAGTCGGAATGACAACCGTGAGAAGCTGCATGATGATCGACGCGTTGATGTACGGCGTGATGCTCATCGCAAAGATGGAAAACTTGCTGAATGCACCGCCGGAAAAGAGATCCAACAGGCCGAACAGGTTGCCCGTGGCAAACAGCTGCTCAATGGCCGACGGATCAACGCCCGGCACAGGAATGTGCGTACCGAGCCGGAACACGGCGAACATGATGAGCGTGAAGATGACCTTCTGTCTTAGCTCCGGAATCTTGTAGATGTTCGCAAGGGCTGAAAACAATCAGATCACCTCGACTTGTCCGCCTGCCGCCTTGATCTTTTCTTCCGCCGACTTCGTGAAGCCGTTGGCGCGAACCGTGAGCTTCTTCGTGAGTTCGCCCTTGCCGAGAATGCGGATGCCGTCGCAGACGTTCTTCAGGATGCCTTCTTCGACGAGTGCGACAGGATCGACGACAGCGCCATCCTCAAAGCGGTTCAAGGTTTCGATGTTGACCTCCGCATAAATCTTGCGGAACACATTGTTGAAGCCGCGCTTTGGAAGCCTGCGGTAGATCGGCATCTGGCCGCCTTCGAAGCCCGTGCGGACGCCGCCGCCGCTCCTCGAATTCTGACCCTTGTGCCCGCGGCCTGCGGTCTTGCCGTTGCCGCTGCCGATGCCGCGCCCCACGCGGTTGCGCGTCTTTTTGGAGCCAGGCGCCGGAGACAATTCATGTAACTTCATACTGCTTGCACCTCCTTGTTCTTTCTTATATGTTCTCGACCTTCACGAGATGTTCGACCTTGTGGATCTGCCCCTTCAATGCGTCGTTCATCTCACGCTCCACCGACGAGTTGAGCTTACGAAGTCCGAGCGAACGAACGGTGGCTCTCTGCGTCTCGGGACGACCGATGAGGCTCCTCGTAAGAGTGATTTTGACCTTTGCCATCGAACTTCCTCCTTAACCTAAGAGTTCCTGCACCGTCTTGCCGCGCAGTTCAGCGACCGCTTCAGCACGCTTGAGCTGCTCGAGACCCTTGACCGTGGCGCGAACCATGTTGTTCGGATTCGACGAGCCAAGAGACTTCGTGAGGATGTCGCGAATGCCCGCAAGCTCCAAGACGGCGCGCGCAGGGCCGCCCGCGATGACGCCGGTACCTTTGGCGGCGGGCTTCAAGAGCACGCGGCCTGCACCGAAGATGCCGATCATCTCGTGCGGAATCGTCGTATCCTTCAAGGAAACCTCGATGAGGTTCTTCTTCGCGTCCTCGATGCCCTTTCGTATTGCCTCGGGCACTTCGCTCGCCTTGCCAAGGCCTGCGCCAACCTTGCCCTTCTTGTTGCCCACGACTACGAGAGCACTGAAGGAGAAACGGCGGCCGCCCTTGACGACTTTGGCAACGCGGTTGATGTAAACGACCTTCTCCTCAAATTCAGGAGTCTCGTTGTTTCTGTCCCGGTCCCTGTCATGGTTCCTGTCCATTCTAGCCATTCATTTACCTCCTTGCAAGTCAGAATTTGAGGCCTGCCTCGCGCGCTGCTTCTGCGAGCGCCGCGACGCGACCGTGGTAGATGTAGCCCCCGCGGTCAAAGACAACCTCGGTGATGCCCTTTTCAAGCGCACGCTTCGCGACAGCAGCGCCGACAGCCTTCGCGGCCTCGATGTTGCCGCCGTAGTTCGAGAATCCCTTGTCCTTCGAACTCGCCGAGACGAGCGTCACGCCCTTCTCGTCGTCGATCACCTGCGCGTAGATGTTCGCGAGGCTTCTGTATACGTTGAGGCGCGGACGCTCTGCCGTGCCCGAAACGTGGTTACGGACGCGCAGGTGGCGCTTCTGCCTTGCCTTGTTCTTGTCTGCCTTGATCAGCACTATGGTCACTCCTTTCCTTTAAGCTGCCTTATTTCTTCGCCTTGGCGCCGGCCTTACCGACCTTGCGGCGGATGTGCTCGCCCTCGTACTTGATGCCCTTGCCCTTGTACGGTTCAGGCAGACGATAGCTGCGGATCTTTGCAGCGATGGCGCCGACAGCTTCCTTGTCGATGCCCGAAACGACGATGCTCGTCGCGCTGGGCGCGTCAAGCGTAATGCCTGCGGGCGGCTCGACAATGACGGGATGGGAAAAACCCAAGGAAAGGTTCAGATTCTTGCCCTGCTTCGCGGCACGGTAGCCGACGCCGTTGATTTCGAGCGTCTTCTTGAAGCCTTCCGTCACGCCGATGACCATGTTGTTGATGAGCGTGCGCGTAAGACCGTGCAGGGAGCGGTGCTCCTTGTCGTCCGACGGGCGCGTGACCGTGAGGACATTGCCCTCGACCGCGATCTTCATGTCCGGATGAAGCTCGCGGAAAAGCTCGCCCTTCGGACCCTTTACTGTCACCTTGTTGACTTCCTCGATCTTGACGGTTACGCCAGCGGGAATCTCAATCGGTGCTCTGCCAATTCTCGACATCTTTTCACCTCCAGACGTTTACCAGACATAGGCGACGACTTCGCCGCCAAGGCCGGCCTTGCGGGCTTCCTTGTCGCTCATGATCCCCTTCGACGTGGAGATGATGGCGATGCCGAGTCCGCCGAGGACGCGCGGCAGTTCATCGTGCTTCGCATAAGCGCGAAGACCGGGCTTCGAGATGCGCTTGATGCCCGTGATGACCTTCTCGCGTGCGGGGCCGTACTTGAGGAAAACCGTCAGCATGCCCTGCTTCGAGTCTGCCGTGAAGGTGTAATCCTTGATGAAACCCTCTTCCTTCAAGACCTCGGCGATTGCCTTCTTGATCTTGGAGGCGGGAATCTCCACCTTGGAGTGGTAGACGGAGTTCGCGTTGCGAACGCGCGTCAGCATATCTGCAATAGGATCAGTCATTACCATGGAACCGATATCCTCCCTTTCATACGTTTCGAGGAAGACGCCGCGCAAAAGATGCGGAACGGCTTCCTTTCCTTTCGCTCAAAAGCGAATTTTTTTGCCATGAAGCCCCAAGAGGTCAAGCCATAGGCGCAGACCGATTGGTTAGGCTTCTGTAAGGGCGACGCATAATGTCCACGAAGTGGACGTTTGTGCGTGTAGTTTACCAGCTGGCTTTCGTCACGCCGGGAATGGCGCCGTTGTAGCTCTGCTCGCGGAAGCAGATGCGGCACATGTCGAACTTCCTCATGTAGCCATGCGGACGACCGCAGATCTTGCAGCGGTTGTGCTGGCGCACCTTGAACTTCGGCTGCTGGCTCCACTTTTCGATCATCGATTTCTTAGCCACAGTTCATACCTCCTTCTTCAAGCCTTGAAGGGCATGCCCATGAGCTTCAAGAGCTCGCGCGCCTCTTCGTCTTTTTCTGCTGTCGTGACGATGACGATGTTCATGCCGCGCAGCTTGTCAATCTTGTCGTACTCGATCTCGGGGAAGATGAGCTGCTCCTTGAGGCCGACCGCATAATTGCCGCGGCCGTCAAAAGCCGTGCTGCTCACGCCGCGGAAGTCGCGGACGCGCGGCAGGGCGACGTTGATGAACTTGTCGAGGAACTGGTACATGCGTGTGCCGCGCAGCGTGACCTTCGTGCCGATCGGCATGCCTTCCCTGAGCTTCCAGGCGGCAAGCGACTTCTTCGCGCGCGTCAGGATGGGCTTCTGTCCCGCAATGATCGTCAGATCATTGACGGCGGAGTCGAGAGCCTTGGGATTGCCGACGGCTTCGCCGACGCCCATGTTGATGATGACCTTCTCGATCTTCGGAAGCTGCATGATGTTCTTGTAGCCGAACTTCTTCGTGAGCTCAGGCACAACTTCGTTCTTGTACTTTTCCTGTAATCTATCCAAACCGTGCTCCTCCTTCCTCAATTATTTCGTCTGGTCGATGACTTCGCCGCACTTCTTGCAGGCGCGAACCATCTTGCCGTTGACTTCCTTCTTGCCCGTGCGCGTCGCCTTCTTGCAGGCCGGGCATACGAGCATGACCTTGCAGGCGTTCAGAGGGGCTTCCTTCTGGATGATGCCGCCCTGCGGGTACTTCTGGCTCGGCTTCGTATGGCGCTTCACCTTGTTCACGCCCTCGACGACGACCTTGCCCTTCTTCGGCAGAGCCTCGACGATCTTGCCCTCTTTGCCCTTGTCCTTGCCTGCGAGGACGACGACCGTGTCGCCTTTCTTTACGTGCAGTTTCACCTGTGACAAAATAGCGCCTCCTATCAAAGAACTTCAGGAGCCAAGGAAACGATCTTCATGAAATCCTTCTCGCGCAGCTCCCTGGCCACGGGGCCAAAAATACGGGTTCCTCTCGGCGTCTTGTCTTCCTTGATGAGCACGGCGGCGTTCTCGTCGAAGCGGATAAAAGAGCCGTCCGGACGACGGATGCCCTTGACGCTTCGGACGACGACAGCCTTGACGACATCGCCCTTCTTGACCGTGCCGCCGGGGGCTGCTGCCTTGACGGCAGCCACGATAACATCACCGATGTTGGCATACTTGCGGTACGAGCCGCCGAGCACGCGGATGCACATGATCTCTTTCGCGCCCGTATTGTCGCCAACATTCAGCATGGTCTGCTGTTGAATCAATGTATGAACCTCCCTTTCGAGATCGCAGCGAAATTATTTCGCTCTCTCGACGATTTTCACGACTCTCCAGCGCTTGTGCTTCGAGAGCGGGCGGGTCTCCATCAGAGCCACCGTATCGCCGACATGCGCCTCGTTGTTCTCGTCGTGCGCTTGGAACTTCACCGTCTTCTTGACGGCCTTCTTATAGAGCTTGTGCTGCTCAATGTCGACAACGGCGACGACGACGGTCTTGTCCATCTTGTCGCTTACGACCTTGCCGACTCTCGTCTTGCGTTCATTTCTCTCACTCATCAAAGAGCCTCCTTCCTCTGCATATCAATCAATTCTTCGCCAAGCAAACGTCCTGATTCTCAAGCTCGCGCTGCACCGTCTTGACGCGCGCGATCGACTTCTTGACTTCCTTGATACGCATCGGATTCTCCAGCTGGCCGGTAGCGTGCTGGAAACGGAGGTTAAACAGCTCCTGTTTGAGCGAAGCGAGCTTTTCAACAAGCTCCCCGGCATTCAAGTCGCGTATCTCATTAACCTTCATTTACTTCACCGCCCTCTGCTGCTTTCAGTGACTCCTCGCGCGTGACGAACTTCGTGCGGATCGGCAGCTTGTGGCCTGCAAGGCGCATGGCCTCCATGGCGACTTCCTTCGACACGCCGTCCATCTCGAAGAGCACACGACCGGGCTTGACGACGCACACCCAGTACTCGGGCGAGCCCTTGCCGCTGCCCATACGGGTCTCGGCCGGCTTCGCCGTGACCGGCTTGTCGGGGAAAATCTTGATCCAGACCTTGCCGCCGCGCTTGATGTAACGCGTCATGGCGATACGGGCGGCTTCGATCTGACGATTCGTGATCCAAGCCGGCTCCAGAGCCACAAGGCCGAACTCACCGTGGCTGACCGTGTTGCCGCGATGTGCCTTGCCCTTCATGCGGCCGCGGAACTGCTTACGGTATTTGACTCTCTTCGGTAATAACATTAAGCTTCGCTCCCTTCAGCGGCAGCCCTCTTGGACTGCTTCTTCTCTGGAAGGATTTCGCCCTTGAAGATCCAGACCTTGACGCCGATGCGTCCGTACGTCGTGCGGGCTTCCGCCGTGCCGTAGTCGATGTCGGCGCGCAGCGTGTGCAGCGGAATGCTGCCCTCGCGATACGCCTCGCTTCGGGCGATTTCCGCGCCGCCCAAGCGACCCGAAACCTTGACCTTGATGCCCTTGGCGCCAAGGCGCATCGTGCGGCCGACCGACTGCTTCATGGCGCGGCGGAACGCGATGCGGCGCTCAAGCTGCTGCGCGATGTTCTCGGCGACGAGCGTCGCGTCGAGATCGGGCTGACGGATCTCGGAGATGTTGATGTCGACCGTCTTTTCCGTCTTGCCCTTGAGGCCTTCCTTGATCTGCTCGATGCCCGAGCCGCCGCGGCCGATGACCATGCCGGGCTTCGCCGTATGGATCGTGAGCTTCAGGCGGTTCTTCGAGCGCTCCGTCTCGATCTTCGAGACGCCGGCAGCGCCGAGGCTGTCTTTCAAATACTTGCGGATCTTGATATCTTCATGCAGGTTGTCTGCAAAGTCCTTATCTGCGTACCATTTTGCATCCCAATCCTTGACGATGCCGATGCGGATGCCGTTCGGATTTACTTTCTGACCCAAACCTTTTCCCTCCTCCTCATCTTTCTTCCACGGCGACAGTGACGTGGGACGTGCGCTTCAAAATCTTGAACGCCTGCCCACGGGAACGCGGGTGGATGCGCTTGAGTGTCGGGCCCTGATCGACATAAGCCGTCTTGATGTAGAGCTTGTCGACATTCATGTCGAAGTTGTTCTCGGCATTGGAAACGGCGGATTTCAATACCTTCTCTATGACGTCCGCACCGATTTTCGGCGTGAACTTCAAGATTGCGAAAGCTTCGGCGATGTTCTTGCCACGGATGAGATCCATGACGACACGCACCTTGCGCGGCGCAATCCGTACATACTTGGCTGTAGCTTTTGCTTCCAAAGGGGAAATGCCTCCTTTCGCTCTTATCTCAGCGAAGTCTTGCGCTCTTCGCCGGCATGGCCCTTGAACGTGCGCGTCGGAGCGAACTCTCCGAGCTTGTGTCCGACCATATCTTCCGTCACATATACAGGAACGTGCTTGCGGCCGTCGTGCACGGCGATCGTGTGACCCACGAAATCCGGCAGGATCGTGGAACTCCTCGACCACGTCTTCACGACCTTCTTGTCGTTCGCCGCATTGAGCGCGTCAATTTTCTTCACGAGACTTTCTTGTACGAAAGGTCCCTTCTTGACTGATCTCGACAAAATATATCCTCCTTCCGCTCAGGCAGCCTGAGCTGCCTTCCCCCACGAATTACTTGCGGCCACGCACGATGAGCTTGTCCGACGCCTTCTTGCGGCGCGTCTTGGCGCCCATCGCGCACTTGCCCCACTTCGTGACCGGATGCTTGCGGCCGACCGGGCTGCGCCCTTCGCCGCCGCCGTGCGGATGGTCGTTCGGGTTCATCGCTACGCCGCGGTTCTCCGGACGCTTGCCGAGCCAGCGGTTGCGCCCCGCCTTACCGATCGTGATATTCTCATGCTCGAGGTTGCCGACCTGGCCGATCGTCGCGCGGCAGTTGATGTGCACCTTGCGAAGCTCGCCCGAGGGAAGACGCAGGAGCGCGTAGTCGTTCTCCTTCGCCATGAGCTGCACGGCGCTGCCGGCGCTTCTTGCGAGCTGTGCGCCCTTGCCGATCTTCAGCTCGATGTTGTGGATCATCGTGCCGACGGGGATGTTCTTGATGGGAAGCGCGTTGCCGACCTTGATGTCAGCCTCTGCGCCCGACTCCACCTTGTCGCCGACCTTGAGGCCGTTCGGTGCGAGGATGTAGCGCTTCTCGCCGTCCGCGTAGTTCAGAAGAGCGATGCGTGCGCTGCGGTTCGGATCGTACTCGATCGTCGCGACGCGGGCGGGGATGCCGTCCTTCGTGCGCTTGAAGTCGATGATGCGGTAGCGGCGCTTGTGACCGCCGCCCTGATGGCGAACCGTCATGCGGCCCTGCTGATTGCGTCCGCCATGGCTCTTAAGGCTCTCGACGAGGGATTTCTCCGGCTTGTCCGTCGTAATTTCGTCAAACGACGCGACCGTCATGAACCTGCGGCCTGCGGAATAAGGTTTGAAACTTTTGATTGCCACTTCTTTTTACCTCCTTTGCTCGATTTTATGCCTGGAAGAACTCGATCGTCTCGCCCGGAGCGAGCTTCACAATCGCCTTCTTGTAGTCCGAGCGCTTGCCGACGAAGCGACCCATGCGCTTCATCTTGCCGCTGACGTTGACCGTGTTCACGTTTGCGACCTTCACGTTGAAGACCTCAGCGACCGCCTTGGCGATCTCGATCTTGTTCGCTTTCTTGGCGACGACGAAGACATACTTGCCTTCCTCCATGAGCTGGGTGCTTTTCTCTGTGATCAGCGGGCGGATGAGGATATCGCGTGCGTCCATTATGCGAGCACCTCCTCAATCTTTTCTATCGCAGCCTTCGTGATGAAGAGCTTCGTGTGGTTCAGGATGTCGTAGACGTTGAGGCCCATCGTGTTGATCGCCTTGACGCCGGGGATGTTGCGCGAAGAAAGCTCGACGTTCTCGTTCTCATCGAGCGTGATGATGAGGCTCTTCGCATCGACGCCGAAATCGCCGAGCATCTTGACGACGCTCTTCGTCTTCGGGGCATCGAACTGAAGGTCGTCGAGGACGATGAAATCACCGCTCGCCACCTTGTCCGAGAGCGCGCACTTGATCGCGAGGCGGCGCTGCTTCTTCGGCATGCGGAAAGCATACGAGCGCGGCTGCGGGCCGAAGACCGTGCCGCCGCCGACCCACAGCGGCGAGCGCGTCGAGCCGCTTCTTGCACGACCCGTGCCCTTCTGTCTCCACGGCTTTCTGCCGCCGCCCCTCACGAGGCCGCGCGTCTTCGTCGCATGCGTGCCGAGACGGCGCGATGCGAGCTGCATGACGACAGCCTGATGCACGAGGCCGGCATTCATCTCCACGCCGAAGACGCTGTCATTCAATTCGATATCGCCAACCTGCTGGTTTGCGCTATTATAAACTGCTACTTTTGGCATAAGTTAGCAATCCTCCTTCCAGATTATTTTTCCGCCTTTTTCGGCTTGTCCGGCTTGACCGTGGCACGAACCACGACAAGACCCTTCTTCGGGCCCGGGATTGCGCCCTTGATGAGGATGAGGTTGCGCTCCGCGTCCACACGGACGACGGAAAGACGCTGCACCGTGACCCTCGCATGACCCATCTGGCCAGGAAGCTTCTTACCCTTCAAGACGCGGCCGCCATGACCGCTGATCATCGCGCCCGTCGAGCCGGGTTCTCTGTGCGACTTCGAACCGTGACCCATGGGGCCGCGCGCGAAGTTGTGGCGCTTGATCGTACCAGCGAAACCTTTACCCTTCGAGGTGCCCGTCACATCGACGAGGTCGCCGGCAGCAAATATGTCAACGCCGATAGTGTCACCGACGTTATATTCCGAAGCATCAGTAAGACGCATCTCGCGGATGAAGCGCACAGGCGCGACTCCCGCCTTGGCGAAGTGACCTTTCAGAGGCTTCGTGACCCTCTTCTCCTTGACTTCGCCGAAGCCGATCTGGACAGCGTTGTAGCCGTCGTTCTCCACGGTCTTGTTCATGATGACAACATTGTTGCCTGACTCGACGACCGTGACAGGGACGACAGTGCCCTCTTCCGTAAAGATCTGCGTCATGCCAAGTTTTCTTCCCAAAATAGCTTTCGACATAAATTCCACCTCCCCTTACAGCTTGATCTCGATGTCCACCCCGGCCGGCAGGTCAAGGCGCATCAGTGCGTCCACCGTCTTGTTGGAAGGATCGAGGATGTCGATGAGGCGCTTGTGCGTGCGCATCTCGAACTGCTCGCGCGAATCCTTGTTGACGTGCGGGGAGCGCAGGATCGTGTAGATGTTCTTCTCCGTGGGGAGCGGAATCGGACCCGACACACGAGCACCCGTCCTCTTCGCGGTATCGACAATCTTAACCGCGCTCTGGTCGAGAGCCTTGTGATCGTAGGCCTTCAAACGAATACGGATTTTCTGCTGTTTCGACAATGTTTTTTCCTCCTTGTCGTCCGGACTCCATGGCCCAAACATTTCTCCGCAGCAGTTCCCTCGGCTCTGCCGAGCCATCTGCCGCGTCATCGCATGGGAGCAATAAGGAAGCGCTGAACTTGTCAGTGATTCCAGAAATGAGATAAATACACAAAGCCTTTATAAAGGGCTGCGAGACCGCAGCCCTTATAAAAGCCTTTATGATGTTGGAAACCTTTGCTTTAGCCCTCGATCTCCGTCACGCGGCCGGCGCCGACCGTATGGCCGCCCTCGCGGATCGCGAAGCGCAGACCCTTCTCGATGGCAATCGGCGTGATGAGCTCAACTTCCATCTCGACATTATCGCCAGGCATGACCATCTCCGTGCCCTCGGGCAGGCGGACAACGCCCGTGACATCCGTCGTGCGGAAGTAGAACTGAGGACGATAGTTCGTGAAGAACGGCGTATGACGGCCGCCCTCTTCCTTCTTGAGGACGTAGACCTGAGCCTTGAACTTCGTGTGCGGGTTAATCGAGCCGGGCTTCGCGAGAACCTGGCCGCGGACGATATCCTTGCGATCGACACCGCGCAAAAGAGCGCCGATGTTGTCGCCGGCGACAGCCGTGTCGAGCATCTTGCGGAACATCTCGATGCCCGTAACAACCGTCTGCTTCGTCTCATCTTCGAGACCGACGATCTCAACCGTATCGTTGAGCTTCAGCTCACCGCGCTCGACGCGGCCCGTTGCGACCGTGCCGCGGCCCGTGATCGTGAAGACGTCCTCAACCGGCATGAGGAAGGGCTTCTCCGTATCGCGCGTCGGCGTCGGAATGTACTCATCGACAGCATCCATGAGCTCGAGAATCTTCTTCTCCTGCTCCGCATCGTCCTCAAGAGCCTTGAGCGCAGAACCTGCAATGACCGGAATATCGTCGCCGGGGAACTCATAAGCCGTGAGGAGGTCGCGGACTTCCATCTCGACAAGCTCAAGAAGTTCAGGATCATCAACCTGGTCAACCTTGTTGAGGAAGACGACGATCGCCGGAACGCCGACCTGGCGGGCCAAGAGGATGTGCTCGCGCGTCTGCGGCATCGGGCCGTCGGCGGCGCTGACGACGAGGATCGCGCCGTCCATCTGAGCAGCGCCCGTGATCATGTTCTTAACGTAGTCGGCGTGGCCCGGGCAATCGACGTGCGCATAATGACGCTTGTCCGTCTCGTACTCGACATGCGCCGTGTTGATCGTGATGCCGCGCTCCCTCTCCTCCGGAGCCTTGTCGATGTCCGCGTAGTCCTCGAACTGAGCCATGCCCTTCTTGGACAGAACCTTCGTGATTGCTGCCGTCAGCGTCGTCTTGCCGTGATCGACGTGGCCGATCGTACCGATGTTGACATGCGGCTTGGTTCTCTCAAACTTCTGCTTTGCCATATTGTTTTTTCCTCCCTCGTTACTCGCCCTTGTTCTTGGCGATGATAGCCTCGGCTATATTCTTAGGAACTTCATCATAGTAAGAAACTTCCATGGAGTAGTTCCCTCGACCCTGTGTCTTGGAGCGCAGATCCGTCGAATATCCGAACATCTCGGACAGCGGAACGAACGCATTGATGACCTGGGCGCCGTTTCTCGCTTCCATGCCCTCGATGCGGCCACGGCGTGAATTGATGTCGCCCATGACATCGCCCATATACTCTTCCGGCACAATGACCTCGACCTTTACATAAGGCTCGAGGAGCACCGGATTCGCCTTCTCGGCACCATTCCTGAACGCCATTGAGCCGGCGATCTTGAACGCCATTTCCGAAGAGTCGACCTCGTGGTACGAACCGTCGTAGACCGTGACCTTGACGTCGACCATCGGATAGCCCGCGATGACGCCGTTGTCCATAGCCTCGCGCACGCCGTTCTCGATCGGGTTGATGAACTCCTTCGGAATGACACCGCCGACAATCTTGTTCTCGAATGTGAAGCCTTCGCCCGGCTCCTGCGGCGTGAGCTCGAGCCAGCAATGACCATACTGGCCATGACCGCCCGACTGACGGACAAACTTGCCTTCCGCCTTTGCAGACTTGCGGATCGTTTCGCGGTACGCAACCTGCGGATTGCCGACATTGCAGTCGACCTTGAATTCGCGCAGCATGCGGTCAACGATGATTTCCAAATGAAGCTCGCCCATGCCCGAGATGATCGTCTGACCCGTCTCCTGGTCCGTGCGCACACGGAACGTCGGATCTTCTTCCGCCAACTTCTGCAAGGCGATGCCCATCTTCTCCTGATCATTCTTCGTCTTCGGCTCGACCGCAACCGAAATGACCGGGTCGGGGAACTCCATCGACTCAAGAATGATCGGTTTTGACTCATCGCACAGCGTGTCGCCCGTCGTCGTGTCCTTCAAGCCGACGGCAGCAGCGATGTCACCGCTGTAGACCGTATCAAGCTCGGCACGGTGATTCGCGTGCATCTGCAGGATGCGGCCGATGCGCTCCTTCTTGCCCTTCGTCGAATTGAAGACATAAGAGCCGGAAGAAAGCGTGCCCGAGTAGACGCGGAAAAACGCGAGCTTGCCGACGTAAGGATCAGCCATGATCTTGAACGCGAGCGCCGCAAAGGGGCCGTCGTCCGTCGAATCGCGATGATCCTCTTCGCCCGTATCAGGGTTGACACCCTTGATCGCAGGGATGTCGATCGGTGCGGGCATGAAGTCGACGATCGCATCGAGCATCGGCTGCACGCCGCGGTTGCGGTACGAAGAGCCGCACGTCACCGGCGTCATCTTGCAGGCGATCGTCGCCTTGCGGATGGCCTTACGGATCTCATCTTCCGAGATTTCCTCACCGCCGAGGTACTTCTCCATGAGGTCGTCATCCTCTTCGGCGACGGCTTCGAGGAGCTTGTCGCGGTACTCGTCGGCGAGATCCTTCATATCATCGGGAATCGCCACCTCGTCGGCGACCTTTCCGAGGTCGTCCTCATAGATGATTGCTTCCATCTTGATGAGATCGACAATGCCGGAGAACGTATCCTCCGAGCCGATCGGCAGCTGGATTGCCACCGGATTTGCCTGCAGGCGCTCCTGCATCATCTTGATGACGTTGAAGAAGTCCGCGCCCGTGATGTCCATCTTGTTGACATAAGCCATGCGCGGGACATTGTACTTCTCCGCCTGACGCCAGACCGTCTCCGTCTGAGGCTCGACGCCGCCTCTGGCCGTCAGGACGGCAACAGCGCCATCGAGAACGCGCAGCGAGCGCTCCACCTCGACTGTGAAGTCAACGTGACCGGGCGTATCAATGATGTTAATGCGATGATTCTTCCAATGGCAGGTCGTCGCAGCCGACGTGATCGTGATGCCGCGCTCTTGTTCCTGCGCCATCCAGTCCATCGTGGCAGCGCCATCATGAACCTCACCGATCTTATGTGTAATGCCCGTATAGAAGAGGATACGCTCTGTCGTCGTTGTCTTTCCGGCATCGATGTGAGCCATGATGCCGATATTGCGAGTTTTTTCCAGAGAAAACTCTCTTGCCACTTATTATCGCTCCTTAACTAGTTGAGATACTGCTTGGGATTACCAACGATAATGAGCGAATGCCTTATTAGCCTCAGCCATCTTATGCGTATCTTCTTTTTTCTTGATCGCCGCGCCCGTATTGTTCGCTGCGTCCATGAGCTCGCCCGAAAGCCTCTCATCCATGGTCTTCTCGCCGCGCAGCCTCGCGTAGTTCACAAGCCAGCGAATGCCGAGCGTCATGCGGCGATCGGGACGGACCTCGACCGGCACCTGATAATTCGCACCGCCGACACGGCGCGCGCGCACCTCGAGAACCGGCATGACATTCTTCAGCGCCGTCTCGAAAACCTCCAGAGGATCCTTGCCCGTCTTGGCACGAATCGTCTCAAACGCATCGTAAACGACGCGCTCGGCAACACTCTTCTTGCCCGAGAGCATCACCTTGTTGATAAATTTTGTAACCGTCTTGGACTTGTATACCGGATCCGGCAACACGTCACGTCTGGGTACGGCACCTTTTCTTGGCATACTTACCCCTCCTGGCTATAATCTCTTCTCAGAAAAAGCGTCTCACTTCTTCTTCGCGCGCTTCGCGCCGTACTTCGACCTCGCCTGACCGCGATCCTGAACACCTGCCGTATCCAGCGAACCACGGATGATGTGGTAGCGGACACCAGGCAGATCCTTGACACGGCCGCCGCGGATCAAGACAACGCTATGCTCCTGCAGATTATGGCCAATACCGGGAATGTATGCCGTCACCTCGATGCTGTTCGTCAAGCGAACACGGGCGACCTTACGGAGAGCCGAGTTCGGCTTCTTCGGGGTCGTCGTGTAGACCCTCGTGCAGACGCCACGCTTCTGCGGGCAATTCTTCAGTGCCGGTGCATTCGATTTCTCCTGCATGCTCTTGCGGCTCTTGCGAACCAGCTGATTAATTGTAGGCATTTGATGCACCTCCTTCCTTCATATTGAGAATTTATTATTTATAATTACTCCGCCGCAGCTCCTTGAGCCGCTCGCCTTGCGGCAGGCGAAGCATTTACCGACCTGAGGCATCGCTCTTGAGTACGGCTGCCGCAGCGGCGCCGACCTCGATGGAGCAAGCCTTTCCAAGCTCCTGCATCGTGGGGACATGCACGACTTGCACGCCGATCTCACTCGCGAGATCGAGAAGCGGCTGCGTCACGCGCTCATCCGCATCGTCCGCCAAAAAAACGGCGTCCGCACGGCTCTTCTGCACGGCCTTCGTGACCTGCTTGACCCCGATGACCCGCTCCGCGTCCCTCAGCGATTTCAACGTCATGCAGCTTCCCTCCCAACGCACGATTCCTGCTCAGTGTCAGGCACCTATATATATTAGCAAAAGGAAAAAACTATGTCAACACTTTATTTTATCGGCATTTTTATGTACACCGCGCCTCGTGTGTCACATTTCTCTAACAGCTATGCCACAATGCAAATCTCGTCCTCCTCCCTCATCTTCCCCGCCTTCCAGATTCGCGCACAGCAAGCCTCGCACATCGGCGCCATGAAGAGTGCACGGCCTTCCTCCTTCTCCGTCAAGGTGAGCAAAGCCGCACGAATCTCCTGCGCTTCGCGCTCCGTCCCCTCAAAGAGAAACACACTGTATTGGATGCGGTACGCCTTGCCTTCCAGATACTTCGCCACACGCGAGCGAACGCGATTGCCGGCAATATCGTAACCAATGAGAAACTTCATACTTCATCGCCCTCCTTTTTCTTTCGCAGAATGTGCGCGCCGAACGCCTCCATCTCACGGCGAATCATCTCACGCGCTGAACATCCATCATAACGCGCCCTCGGCTTCTCCATATAATTTTCGTAGTGCGCCGCCCAAATCTTCTTTGCCGCTGACGAAAGGCGGCACTCTTCCGCTGTAATCGAAAAATCATCAGGCGCAAACGAACCTCCGCGAAGAAGCTTCAATACGAGGCGATCGAGCACATCGTGACGATACGGTTCCATCATATCATAGACGAGACTGTCCTTGCGCCCGTTGTTCGCATGAAAAAATCCCAGACGCGCATCCAGACCACTGCCCGCCAAAGCAATGCGCACTTCTTTCTCGAGAAACGCATAGCCATAGTTCAAAAGCGCATTGACAGCATCATGCGCCGGATGCTGTGCACGGCCTTCCCAACGCCAGAGCTTCTCATCCAGCAAACAGGGAAACGCTGCGAAGTACACTCTGGACGCTGCCCCCTCCATGCCGCGAAGCTCTTCTATATCCATCAGATACTCCGCCTTATGTGCATAAGCTGTGAGGCGGCCGAGCGCCGCCATCGCCTGCAGTTCCCGTTCACGATAGCTGTACTCCTTAAGCAGCCTGCGCTGGCTGCCAATCTTGCGGCAGACAATCTCCCGTACGAGCCGAATCTGCTCCTTCGGGCGCTCCATCACCTCTTTTTGTCGAAACAGATGCTCAAGAGAAATCCGCTCCCCGCCCAAGACGCCCAAAACGCGTCCGCGAAAATCCATGTAGGAAATCGGAATTCCTTCCTCCAACAAGGCATAGACCAGCGGCATCGTTATATGCGCCTGCTTCGTCACCACGACACCCGAAATATGACGAATCGGCTGGCTCGCCACCTTCTCATCCCTACGATAAAGAATCAACCTGCCATGATCCTTAATCGCTTTCGTTTCCTCCGACATCATATAAATGACACACATTGCTATCCCTCCCAACAAAACATTTTCGTGATAGCTTCATTATGCCATAAAAAAATCCGCCGTTTGAAAAAAAGTAGCGGAAAATAAAAAAAAATACCGCAAGCGGTATGGATTGCATGCAATATGATGGTAGAAAGGACGTGGAATGACCTTGATTTGTTTCAATACCGCAAGCGGTATGGATTGAATGCAATGTCAAGGACAATGGATGGAGAGCTTTTCATAAAAAAGTTTCAATACCGCAAGCGGTATGGATTGCATGCAATGGGAGAAGAGTCGCATGGGCAATGCGCCCAGAATGCGTTTCAATACCGCACGCGGTATGGATTGCATGCAATGATATGGCGAATTTTTTGCAAGCTTCTGGCGGGAGTTTCAATACCGCAAGCGGTATGGATTGCATGCAATTCCAGATGGTTCGTATAGGGCGCAGCCGCCTTCGTGGTTTCAATACCGCAAGCGGTATGGATTGCATGCAATTTCCAAAACGAGAATGCCGGTACGCACGGCACATGTTTCAATACCGCAAGCGGTATGGATTGCATGCAATGCTGACGCTGGAAGATCGTGCGTGGCTGCTCCATCGGTTTCAATACCGCAAGCGGCATGCAATGCGCGACAACTACGAGAGCGTTGCATTCACTATTCCGAGTTTCAATACCGCAAGCGGTATGGATTGCATGCAATAAGCTCGTGTTCGCCGACGAATCTGCGGATGTTCAGTTTCAATACCGCAAGCGGTATGGATTGCATGCAATTCTAACCCGTCCACCTCCTACAAAAAGAGTCTGCTGGTTTCAATACCGCAAGCGGTATGGATTGCATGCAATTGCAGGTGCCGTTTTCATTGGAACGTTATTCTAACGGTTTCAATACCGCAAGCGGTATGGATTGCATGCAATAGCCGATAATGATGACAATGATGGCTTTGGTTCGCTTGTTTCAATACCGCAAGCGGTATGGATTGCATGCAATGGGGTTCGCTTGTTTTTATCCAACTCCATTAGATGATGTTTCAATACCGCAAGCGGTATGGATTGCATGCAATGATTAAGCAAGACCACGGCATTTCTTATCGCATCATGTTTCAATACCGCAAGCGGTATGGATTGCATGCAATCCGCGCAGACGCGCTTGAGTGGACTGTTGCCTAGTTGTTTCAATACCGCAAGCGGTATGGATTGCATGCAATTCCCCCACATGCTCCAGTACAATTTTCCCGAGTTAGATGGTTTCAATACCGCAAGCGGTATGGATTGCATGCAATATTTGGGCTTGGTATCGCATTGATGGCAAAAACAAAAGTTTCAATACCGCAAGCGGTATGGATTGCATGCAATTCGTTAATCTTCTAAGCCCGAATGGGAATGGGCATGTTTCAATACCGCAAGCGGTATGGATTGCATGCAATTTAGTATAGATCATTTCAATTTTATTTTTCCATTCTAGGTTTCAATACCGCAAGCGGTATGGATTGCATGCAATATGAACATTTCCATTGAAAACAAAAAGAAAGAGGCTAGTTTCAATACCGCAAGCGGTATGGATTGCA
>ERZ773055.500-NODE-500-length-22740-cov-8.171170_pt1 | contig 22740 bp, 22 predicted proteins | sample MGYA00580515_ERZ773055 | MGnify/ENA primary metagenome ERZ773055 (study PRJEB29015, sample SAMEA2737993) | human oral metagenome | biome: human oral; feature: human-associated habitat; material: dental | place: China | collected 2064 ...
TGCTCCAGGTGGATCTCCAGGACGCCCAGGAAGCCGACGAACTCTTCACCATCCTCATGGGCGACAAAGTAGAACCCCGCCGCCAATTCATCGAGGAAAATGCCAAGAAGGTAAGAAATCTGGATATATAGTGGTTTATAATACTAAAATAATGAATTGCGGTTAGTGCATGGATATTCTTACGGGGAGGAGAAATTCAATGGTAATGCAGGATTATGAGGAACAGTATCGAAAAGCATATGAAGGGAAGATATATACAGACAAGGATGGCAAAGCCTTATCGGTATCTGCAGTCGAGTATTTGGCCGAATTTCTGCGAAAAGCGCGCGCTGCGAAGAAGAAGGTCTTTTTTATCGGCAATGGGGGAAGCGCGGGCATTGCTGTGCATATGACGGCGGATTTTTTGAAGAACGGGCGGATGCGCACCGTTGACATGTATGGCGTGGCGACGATTACCTGTCTGGGAAATGATTACGGCTATGAATATATCTTCAGCAAACAGCTGGAGCTTTTAGCCGACGAAGGGGATGTGCTCATCGCTATTTCCAGTTCCGGCAATTCGCCCAATATTTTGCTGGCAGCTGACGTTATGAAAAAATGCGGCGGTACGGTGGTGACGCTGACGGGTTTTCGCGAGGACAATAAACTCCGGAAAAAGGGAGATTATAATCTCTATGTGCCGTCCATGGAATACGGTATAGTGGAGTCGATTCATAATCGGATCCTGCAGCAGGTAGTCGATGAAATGATGGCGCAGGATCGGCAGGAGGCGTGATGAGATGAAATCTATTGTAACCGGCGGCTGCGGCTTTATCGGTTCGCATATTGTGGATAGGCTGCTCTCGGAAGGGCAGGAGGTCGTCGTCATTGATAATTGCTCCACGGGGCGCTTGGAGAATTTAGCGCACCATCAGGGCAATCCGCATCTCACCATCATTGAGGCAGATATCTGCGACTACGAAAAAATTGCGCCACTTTTCGTGGGCGTAGACTGGGTGTTCCATATGGCGGCGCTGGCGGATATCGTGCCATCGATTCAAAAGCCTGAGGCATATTTCCATTCCAATGTGGACGGTACGTTTTCCGTCTTGCAGGCGGCAAAGCGAGGGGGCATCAAGCGTTTTCTTTATACGGCCTCATCCTCTTGCTATGGGATTCCGGATCATTTCCCCACAGACGAGAAGGCGGATATCCGCCCCGAATATCCTTATGCGCTGACGAAACGCTTAGGGGAAGAGCTGGCGCTTCATTGGGCGAAGGTCTACCATCTCCCAGTCGTTTCCCTTTGCCTCTTTAATGTTTATGGGCCCCGTTCGCGGACGTCGGGCACCTACGGGGCGGTTTTTGGGGTTTTTTTGGGACAGAAGCTGGCCGGAAAACCTTATACCGTCGTCGGCACCGGAGAGCAGACGCGGGATTTCACCTACGTCACGGACATCGTCGACGCCTTTTTCACAGCGGCGAAATCCGATGTCGTGGGCGAGCGCTTCAATGTAGGCAGCGAGCACACCTATTCGGTGAATCGCCTGGTGGAGCTTTTAGGCGGGCCGGAAGCTGAGGTTATCCATATTCCCAAGCGCCCAGGGGAGCCGGACTGCACCTGGGCGGATACGACGAAGATCAATACCATGCTTCACTGGCATCCCAAAGTTACCTTGGAGGAAGGCGTGCAGCATATTTTAGAGCATATTGATTACTGGAAGAAAGCCCCCGTTTGGACGCCGGAGGCGATTCAGGAGGCGACGGCGGATTGGTTTAAGTATTTAGGCAATGAGGAAAACTCCCATGACCGATGAAAAAATCATCAGCAAAGAAGAGTTTTTCAAGCGCCGGCAGGCTTTTCGCGACGAGGGAAAAAAGGTCGTTCTGTGCCACGGCGTTTTTGATCTTTTGCATTATGGGCATATTGAGCATTTGGAAGAGGCAAAAAAACAGGGCGATATCCTTGTCGTTTCCGTAACCGCCGCGCAATATGTCAATAAAGGGCCGGGACGGCCGTATTTTGATGACCGCCAGAGGATGTTCTTTTTGGCGAGCCTCTCGATTGTCGATTATGTCCTTTTGAGCGAAGCCGTGACCGTCCAGGAAATCGTTTCCTTCGTGCAGCCGGATATCTACGCCAAGGGGCAGGAGTATGCTCGGGCGGCGGACGATGTGACGGGCAATATCGGGCCGGAGCAGGCGGCGGTGGAACAGTACGGCGGGAAAATCTATTTTACCCAAGGAGAAGTCCACAGCTCCACAAAGCTCCTGAATAATTTTTTTGCCGCCTTGCCGGAAAATGTCAAAGAGATGGCGTTTTCTTTGCGCAAAAAATACGGCGCCGATGTGTTCGGAGAGATACGCAGGCGGGTAGAAGATTTTTCGCGCTGTAAAATCCTAGTCGTCGGCGATGTGATCGTGGATGCTTATGTTTTTTGCAATGTGCAGGGGGTCACCATGAAGGACGCCACGCTGTCGGCCTTTTGTGACGGCGAGGAGAATTATGCCGGCGGCTCCTTGGCCATCGCCCGCCATTTAGCGAATTTTTCCCCCGATGTTGCTTTACTCTCCATGGTGGGGACGGAATACGGTATACAGGATTTCATCGAAGAAAACATGACCGGCGTTCGTTTGGAACTCTTGCGGGATGAAAACTTTGTGACGCCGGTGAAGCGTCGCTATCTTAAGCAGAATCCTGTCCGACAGGAATATACAAAGCTTTTTTCCGTGAATTATCTCTTAAAGCGCGGGCAGCGCAAGCGGTTTGACTATTCGGCCTTCCATCAAAAGCTGGGGGATATGGCGGGGGACTATGATATGGTCGTCGTGTGCGACTATGGGCATGGTCTTTTGGATGACGAAGCGATCCGCATTTTAGAGAAACAAGCGAAATTTTTGGCGGTCAACTGCCAGACGAACAGTGCGAATTACGGAACGAATTTGATTACAAAGTATCGGCGGGCGGATTGTTTTGTGGTAGATGAGCGGGAGCTGCGGCTGGCCTTCGGACAGGCCCTGACGTCGCGGCACCGGCTGCTCCGGGAGCTGTCGGAGAAGCTCTGCGCAAAGATGTCTTGGGCGACCATCGGCGCGGACGGGGCCATCGGCAGGGCGGCGGAGGATGAGGTTCGCATGCCGGCGCTGCTCCTTCATGTGAAGGATACGATTGGCGCCGGGGATGCGTTCTATTCCTTAGCTGCCTTGTCCGCTGCGAAGGAGATGCCGCTGGATATGGCGACGCTTCTTGCGAATGCCGCCGGGGCGTTGAAGACGAATGTCGTCGGCAACAAGGAAGCCGTGAAGAAGGTCGATTTGCTCAAGTTTTTGAGTACGGTTATGAATGTATAATACGGTTTGAGAAAATGGAGGTTGCTTTATGGAAATGAAGGAAAGATGGGATGCTGTTAAGGAACAGTTTTTTGGAGACCCGTTGACACTTAGCCCCAAAATTTCTGCAACTATTAGAAATGTTGAACACGGCTTGCTTTTTATCCTTGCCAGATATAAATTTGCCTTGAAGATGATGGCAAATCGGCAGAATCTTAAGGTGCTGGATTTGGGCTGCAACGATGGGCTAGGGGATTTGATGATCTGGCAGGATTGTCAGTGTGAGCAGTTGGTCGGTGTTGATTTCGACGAAGATGCAATTCGATGGGCAAACGATAACCTCAAGCAAGAAGGGCTTTCATTTGTCCAGGGGGATTTTATGGGAATGGATGTTTTTTCAGGGCAGGGGGATTGTGTGATCTCCTTGGATGTTATTGAACATATTCCCGTCGAGCAGGAAGCAGAGTATTTTCAGACGGTTTGCCTGAATTTGAAAGATGATGGTTTCGCTGTCATTGGGACACCGAATGTGACGATGGTGCCGTATTCAAGCCCTTGGAATAAGATTGCACATATTAATAACTACGATCAAAAAAGGCTGTATGATGCGATGAACCGTTACTTTGAGAATGTCTTTATTTTTGGCATGAATGATGAAGTCCTCCATACAGGAATGTATCCAATGGCATGCTATATCATGGCGCTGGGTTGTGGAAAGAAAAAACGTGCTGGAGGGAAACATTTATAACTCATCAAGAGCATTATATCAGAGGAGAAATTAAAGATGGAGCGTTTGATTTCGATTTCGCAAGATAACATAGAAGAAATTTCAAGCCGTTATTTCAAGGAAAGCTGTACTGTTTTGTACGGTGCCGGAGGAAATGGAATTCGCTTATTGAGTATTTTAAAAAAACAGGGAATTCCGGTTCAGTATTTTTGCGATGATGATTTTAACAAAGTAGATACCAACGTGGAGGGCATCCCTGTCATATCCTTTGAACAGCTAAGGAAACTTAGTGAAAATAAAGCGATAGATGGGCAGACAATCAATGTCGTTCTAACAAGTGTATTCAGTGGGACGATATTAAAGAAGCTCAAGGATATATCGGGTGTACGAGTGTTCGAGCTTTTTGCAATGTTGATGCAGGAGTTTTTCCCAAAGTCATTTTATAACGAAGCATTAGATGATAACGAGAGATTCGATATCTTGCAGAAATTCGATCAAGTGATTCCTCATCTGCATGATGATGAATCGCAGTATGTCATGAAAATCATTCATGATGTGATTGCTGCACAAGACAATGCGGATAACCATAAGTTTATAGAGATTGCATCGGATGAAGATTGCTACTTTATTTCTAATGTATGTGCCAGTTTGCCGGAGCAGCCGGTTGTTGTCGACTGTGGCGGTTTTACAGGAGATTTGATGGTCGCGTTGGAAAAACACGAGATCAAGTATAAAAAAGTCTTTTCATTTGAACCAAATCCTCGGCTATACGAAGAGATGTGTGAAAATGTGAGGAGGAATCATCTGGAAGATCGATTTATTCCATTTCATAAAGGTGTGTGGGACAGTGAAGGAAACGCATATCTGAACTTTAGTGAGGGTGATATTGCAGGGGGAAAACTTGATTTATCAAAGAGCGGGACATGCGTTGAGATAATTTCGATTGATGGTTTTTTTAAAAAGCAGCCGGTCGATTTTATAAAAATGGATATTGAAGGTGCAGAACTTCATGCACTGCGGGGCGGGATTACGACGATTCAACGCGATAGACCCATTTTAGCTATATCGTTATATCACTCTCCTCATGATGTCGTTGATATTCCTGTATATCTGATGGATGAGTTGGAGCATTATATTTTCATGGTTCGCCATCATTCCTTTATCGGCTCGGAAACCGTGCTTTATGCAATTCCAGAAGAGAAGATGAGCTTAAATAAAGAGATGAAAGGATGAATGGTTTGGCGAATCCATATAGCGCGATTAAAGTGTTTCATCATAAAGAGGTGCTGGACGCACTGGAACGGAATAAGCATATCGCTCCGTTCTATATTCGTTTGAAGCCGACAAATTTTTGCAATCACCATTGTGCATACTGTACCTATGGTTCTGGAGATACCCATCAGAAGACCGAGAATCGTGACAGTGTCGAGTATCGGGATATGATTCCCTGGGAAAAGCTCCAAGAAATTATAACGGACCTAGGGAATATGGGGGTAAAGGCGCTGACGTTTTCCGGGGGAGGCGAACCGCTGACGTATCCGCATATTGTGGATGCGGCGGAGAAGCTTAGAGAATACGGCATTGATCTTTCGCTGATCACGAACGGACAGCTTTTACGGGGGAAAAGGGCGGAAGCATTCGCGGCGGCAAAATGGGTGCGCATCTCGTTTGATTCTCCCCGGGCGGATCTTTACGCAAGGCTGCGGCGCATTCCCGAATCCTCTTTTCATCAGGTCTGCGAAAATATCCGTGAGTTCTCAAAAAATAAAAACAAGGATTGTGTGCTGGGTATCAACTTTGTGATCAGCAAGGCGAATTGCGATTATGTATACGAGGCGGCGGCGCTGCTCAAGGATTTGGGCGTGGATAATGTGAAGTTCGCCGCTGTTGTGGAAAATGAGCGGCAGTATCACGTTCCTATTAAGGACAAAGTCATCGAGCAGATCCATCGCGCGGAAAAGGAGCTGTCCGCGCCGGAAACAGAGACATCGAGAGGGTTTCGCATCGTCAATAATTACGAAAACGATTGGATGGATAAGAATTTTACCATACAGCCGTTTCAGACGTGTTATACCTGCCGTCTTGTCACGGTGATCGCGGCCGATCAGAAAGTCTATCTATGTCATACGCGGGCGTATGATTCTAAAGCCGTGGTAGGGGATCTGCATGAGCAATCCTTCCGCACGATGTGGTTCTCGAAAGAGACAGAAAATCGGTTGGCGTCCCTGCGTCCGAAGCAAGACTGCCGCAATTTCTGCGTCTATCAGGAACGTAATCAGCTGATTCAGGCATATTTTGATACGGATATGGGGCATGTCAACTTTATTTGACCACAGGGAAAGGAGTGAATCCGATGGCAGATCATTTGGAGCAGGTCGTTCGGGAACTGAAGATCGATATATTGCGCCTGTTTTATCAGTCAAAAACGGGACATTTAGCCTCGGCGCTGTCTTGTATTGAATTACTTACCGCCTTGTATTTTGGTCCGCGTGATGAAAAAGACCAGGTGATTTTAAGCAAGGGACATGGCGCGGCCGCCTTATATGTCGTCTTGGCGAAGATGGGAAAGATACAGCGCAAGGAATTACAGTCCTTTTACGGATACAATTCTCGCCTTCTGGCTCTTGCTTCCGATAAGATTCCGGGAATTGATATTCCCACGGGGGCGCTGGGGCAAGGGATATGCTTTGCCACCGGGATGGCTAAAGCCTATCAGTTGAATGAGGAACGAGCCAAGATTTTTTGCATCTTGGGGGATGGCGAAATGCAGGAGGGTTCTGTCTGGGAGGCGGCGATGTTCGCTGCGGCGCAAAAATTAAATAACATGGCGGTATTTTTAGATGATAATGGCGTACAAGCGAGTGGACTGGTTCGTGAGATCATGGAAATAGAACCGGTGCGAGAAAAATGGGCAGCCTTTGGCTGGCAGATTGAAGAAATCGACGGGCATGACATGGCGGCGATTGAGGAGGTCGTCCGTTCTTTTCGGGCGGGCGGCGGGGAAAAGCCGCTTTTGGTGATCGCCCATACGCATAAAGGCCACGGCATATCTTTTATGGAGGATCGGGCGGACTGTCACATGCGCAATCCCAAAGGCGAGGAATGGCAGCAGGTTTGCCGGGACTTTCATATTTCTCTTGAGGAGTTGAGCCTGCCATGAGGAATGTCAGCACGGAAGTGGTCTTGCAGCTGCTGCGGGAAGATAAAAATGTCCTTGCGGTCACGGCGGACAATGGCAATGAGATTTACGACCAGATACGTCAGGAATATCCCGCGCAGTATCTGGATTTTGGCATCGCGGAATGTAATATGGTCGCCGCCTCTGCCGGCTTGGCCGCGGCGGGAAAAATTCCTTTTCTGTATGCCGTAACGAATTTTATGTCCATGCGCGCCTATGAATTTTTGCGCAATATCGTCTGTGAACCAAAATATAACGTGAAATTTTTAGGTCGATCCGCCGGCGTCGTGACCGGAACGTATGGCATGACACATCAAGGGACAGAAGATCTGGCACTTTTGCGCACCTTACCGAATCTGCTGACGATTACGCCGGCGACCCCTATTGAGGCGAGAGAGGCGACGCGTTTTGCTTACCGTCATAAGGGGCCTGTTTACATCCGCTTGGAAGCTGCCAATGAGCCGGAACTCTATGGCAAGGATTATCGATTCGTTGCAGGACGAGGGCATGTTCTGAGAGACGGCGGAGATGCGACTGTCATATCTATGGGATCCGTCGTAAATGAAGCACTCAAGGCCGCAGAGAAGTTGGCGCTGGATGGCATTCGTTTGCGCATTATCAATATGCCTATGGTAAATCCGATCGATCGGGATTTGATCATTGCGGCGGCAAAAGAAACGGGGCATATCATTACACTGGAAGAACACAGTATTCACGGTGGTCTTGGCAGTGCAGTCGCAGAGGTTTTGGCGGAGAATGGTATCGCAGTTTCTTTCTGCCGCATGGGGCTTGACGGCTGTGCAAAAGGCTGCGGAACCCGTGAGGCGATGAGAGAAATCAACGGGCTTGCCTCTGAAAATGTCATAGCAAAAGTTCGGGAGATGTTAGCGCGATGAGGGTTCTCGTAACAGGCGCCGGAAGCATTGTGGGGCGAAGGACGGCGGAGCATCTTCATGAGGGAGGCTTCGATGTTGTCGGAACGGTTCATTCCAGTCGCATTGATGCTCCATTTACAACGGTACAGCTCGATCTTGCAGAGCCGTGGTTGGAGATGGGCTCCTTTGATGCAATCGTTCATGTAGCTGGGAGTCTTCCCTATCGCGAGAAACATTTTTGCGTATATTTGCGCAATAATGTCGATGTGATGAGGCGGCTTATTGACTATGCAAGGCATCATAATGTCCGCAGAGTCATCTATTTTTCCTCGCTCGGCATCTATGGCGAAATCCGTGACGAGAGCATTGATGAGAACTCGGATCGTATCAATCCGGACGCATATGGGCTGACGAAATATGCGGCGGAGTGTCTCTTGCGCGAAGAGCCGTCGATTCAGAGCATCAGCTTGCGGATGCCGGGTATCATTGGTTCTGCCTATCGCGGCATTTGGCTGCCGAATACCATTGAGAAGTTTCGTCGAAATGAGGCCGTACGCATTTATTCGCCGGATTTTGCAACACGCAATTTTGTATGGAACGATGACCTTGCGGATTTTGTCGTGCATCTTCTGCGAATGGAAGATTGGAAATATGATGTTCTCTGTCTTGCCTCGCATGAAAAGACGACCGTGCGGGAACTCGTCTATGAGATCAAGAGATTGACCGGATCCACGTCCGAGATCATCGTGGACAATGATCAGCGTGCGTCGTTTTGCCTAGACGACAGCCGTGCGATGGAGATGGGATATACGTCGATTTCCCCGTTAGAGATGGTGCAGCGGCTGTTTGAGATGTATGATCAATAATTAGGGCAGAAAGGTTTTGGTGAAAATGCCAAAAAGATGGGGAAAGTTGGCATATAGGCTTTTTTATTTATTACTTCAATATTTACCAGTGACAATTAACCAAAAGAAGCAGATATGGTATCAATTCGGCCTTTTATGTCGCCGGATTGTTCCTTTTTGGTTTGACGATCTATCAATGAAAAAGGTTCTGCTGGAAAAATATACAAAGTCTAAGATAACTGAGGAACAGCGATATCTTTATCAAAAAAGACTGAACAGCTTGCGAAGTCTATATGAAAGGATTTATATTTTAAGACCTGCCGCCATGAATATGGGTAATATGTGTGTGAATTATTGGTATATTAAACTGATTACGGAACAAAAGAAAAAAAATGAATTGATTGTGTTGATGAATTATGATAGGGAAGAACCCATATTTTCATTTCAACATAAAATGGTGGCAAATCAATATTTTTATAAGAAAATAGCTTCTATGATTGAAACGATGGATGAAAGTAATGCAGCGTTTTGGGGGTATGCGCTAAAAAACACAAAAGGATATATTTCGTGCAGAATTTTGCGAGAACAGTTCTTCTTTCTGGAGAAGCCATACATGCCAAAGCATATAGCTAAAACTCAATATCCTCAGAAAAATTATATTGAGTATTCGGCGGAAGAACAGGAAACAGGAAGGAATATATTAGAAAGGCTCGGCTGTAAGGAAAAGGAATACTATTGCTTTTTTTCGCGAAATAATGATTATCATGGGGTATATTATAATGATGCCGGAGAACGAGCGAAGAATATCACAACCAAGCGAAATTCTGCGATAGAAGATTTTCTGTTTGCGAGTAAAATGCTTTTCCAGGCGGGAATAAAAGCCGTGCGCGTGGGTGCGCTTGATTTTCGCAAAATTGAATCTGAAACCATTATAGATTACACGAACACGGTACGATCAGAGTTTATGGATTTTTATTTGATGGGGCAAGCTAAATTTTTTTTGGGAGACCCGAGCGGAATTATGTATATTCCGTTGCTGCAAAATGTCCCGCTGGCCTTAACGAATAATCTTTCCGTTATTTGGAATATGGAATATATTAGTAATTATAATAATGCAAAATGCCTTAGCATATATAAAAAATGGTATGATACAAATAAAGGGCGTTATCTAACATTTCGTGAAATTTTGCAGTTAAATGAAAGACAAGGGCTATCCACAGAAAATGAGATACAATTTTATTATGATAGAGGCATTGAATTCCATGCGAATACGGCAGAAGAAATTTGCGATTTAGCGCTAGAAATGAATGCCCGATTGGATGGGAAATGGAAAGATTCTTCGGAAATTTTGACATTGCGGGAAAAATATTGGAATATTGTAAACAAGGCATTGGAAAAAGCTCCGTACCAGATGATGCTGTTAGATTATGAGCCGGGTAGTTCATTTTTGCTGAAGAACCAATGGCTGCTTGAGTAAATAATGGATCTGTATAAAAAAGGAGGATGATAAAATGAGTATAAAAAATAAATTAAAGACTTGGCGCAAGAGAATATTAGGTGAAGATTTTACGATGTTAACGGAATTGTATTGGGCGCAAATTTATAATAGTACGATTCAGAGTAGCGACTGGTTAATCAATAAGGCTATTTCTCCTGGTCGGTGGGCAGTAGGGTACAATTATCTGTATGTTTTATATCGCGTTTTAGATGATATGAGACCGTGGCATATTTTAGAATTGGGGTTAGGGCAAAGCACGAAAGTGATAGGACAATACGCGATGAATTGTAATTTGTCGGGACCCGTCGCTCATGTAGTAGTAGAGCATGATCGAGAGTGGGAAGAGTTCTTCCTTAAAAGGAATCGTGACTTATGTAAAAAAACAAAGTTTCTCACGTTACCTTTAATCGATGCAGAAAAACAGGGAGAAAAATTCAAAGCGTATCAAGGATTTAAAGAAGCAATTCAAAAGCTGAATATAAAATTTAACGTATTATCCATAGATGGGCCGTTAGGTTCGGGTATATACTGGGGGAGAAGGGATATCTTGCCTTGCCTGCCAGAGTGTCTTGCCCAAGACTTTATCATAATTTTTGATGACTTTGGACAGCGAAAATCTGTAGCCAGCACGCTAAAAGAAACGGAAGAAATACTTCGACAAAACAAAATAGAGTATGTCAAAGGAATTTATCCTGGAGTTGCTCATAAAGGCGTGTGTGTCCTTGCATCAACTACTTGGAAATTTTTAACTTCATTATAGAAATACCGAGAATGGCAGAGAGTTTTGTATAGTGGAGAGATAACGTGTATATCGTACGGTTTCAGGGTGGCTTAGGGAATCAAATGTTTCAGGCGGCATTCTTTCGGATGTTGGAATGTATGTACCCGCGTCAGAGGATTTTAGTGGATTTGACTGCATATAGCGATCGGCGCTATCATCAAGGCTATGAATTAAAGAAAATTTTTAATATGAAGCTGCCTGAGGCTTCGAGTAAGGAGATTCGTACCTTATCTCACTATGTCCCTATTCCGCGTAAATGGAGCGTAATGGCTAAGTTATGGAGAAAACTGTTCTCTTCAAACAGAAAAAAGAAAAGTGAAATTTGTGAGGACACATACAGCATACAAAAATGTGAAGAGTTTTATGCTGATTTATTCCCGCTGAAAGAAGATAATTTATTTTTTGAGGGCTTTTGGGTATGGAAATTTGAAAAAGCATATCAGGTAAAAACGGCAAGCATTATTGAAGATTGGAAGAGTAGAGTAGAGAAGGATTTTGTTTTCTCCAAGGCTGTATATGAGGAGAAGGCGGAACAAATTATACAAATGCAAGAAGCGCAATCAGTATCGGTTCATCTTCGCCGCGGAGATTACGTAGGAACAGGGTTCGACGTCTGTGCGCAGGAGTATTATGAAGCGGCACGGACTTATTTAGAAAAGAGAATTAGAAAGCCGGTTTACTATGTCTTTTCCGATGATATGGAATATGCAAAAATGGCGTTTAAGAATTGGGGAAATATAAATTTTGTAGAAAATAATAAAAATGACGAAGCATGGAAAGATATGTTTTTGATGAGCCAGTGCCGGCATCATATCATTGCAAATAGTACGTTCAGTTTTTGGGGCGCGTATTTAGGGACTATGGAGAATACAATCACGATTGCGCCTAAAGAATATTATAACGGAAAAAAGGGATTTTGTTTGGCAAAAGAAAGCTGGATTACAATATAGTATGGTGATCAAATAAGGCTGTTGGGGGGAGTATTTTGAAAATAGCAATCGCGGGTACTGGCTATGTTGGGCTGGCAAATGGTATTCTTTTGGCACAGCGTCATGAAGTATGCGCGTACGATATTGCAGAAGAAAAAGTCAATATGCTAAATAAGCGGCTCTCCCCTATTTATGACGCGGATATTGAAACATATCTACGGACGAAAACCCTCTCTTTTCAGGCAACAACAGACCCTAAAGAGGCGTTTCAAGGGGCAGAGTATATTATCATAGCCACGCCTACAGACTATGATCCAAAACATAACTTTTTCGATACATCGTCTATCGAAGATGTTCTAAGGAAAATATGGCAAATAAATCCTGAGGCGCATATTGTAATCAAATCGACTGTTCCCGTAGGATATACAAAATCTGTGCAGAAATACTACCAGACGGAAAGGATCTTTTTTATTCCGGAGTTTCTGCGTGAGGGGAAAGCGCTATATGATAATCTTTATCCCGCGCGTATTATTATCGGAGGGAAAACTGCGGCAGCGCGGCTCTTTGCGGATATGCTTTTAGAGGTCACGATAAAGAGAGATGTCCCGGTGCTTTTTATGGATTCGACAGAAGCGGAAGCCGTAAAGCTGTTTGCCAATACTTATTTAGCGCTGCGTGTCGCTTATTTTAATGAGCTTGACAGTTATGCCGAAAGGCGTGGCTTAGACAGCGCTCAGATTATTCAAGGCGTTTGCCTCGATCCGCGTATTGGCATGGATTACAATAATCCTTCTTTTGGATATGGAGGGTATTGTCTTCCAAAGGATACGAAGCAGCTTTTGGCGAACTATAAAGACATTCCGCAAAATCTTATTACGGCGATTGTTCAGGCGAATCATACCCGAAAGGATCATATTACGGAAATGATTCTTCGACAAGAGCCAAGCGTTGTTGGGATTTATCGCTTGACAATGAAATCTGGTTCGGATAATTTCCGTGCGTCAGCGATTCAGGGAATTATTAAACGGCTCAAAAGCGAAGGCGTGCCGGTTATTATTTACGAACCGATGACAGAAAAAAAAGAAATATTCCATTCTCCGGTGGTAAAGGATTTGGCAGAGTTTAAAGGGAAAAGCGATATCATCGTCGCCAACCGCTGGTCGACGGAATTAGAGGATGTTAAAGATAAAGTATATACCCGCGATATCTTTCGAAAAGATTAGGTGATAAATTTGCAATATGCAGATCTGGTGTGGGATCATGATGCAAAGGCCCATGAATTATATGTGGCGAATCTTGCTCCCATCGTCCTCTTTACATATAACCGTTTGCGGCATACGCAAGAAACCGTTGATGCATTGAAGAAAAATGTTTACGCCCAGGATAGTAGCCTTTTTATTTATTCCGATGGACCTAAGACCGAAGCCGATATTCCTGCGGTCAAAAATGTCCGGGAGTATCTTCGGAAAATTCACGGCTTTAAAGAAATTCATCTCATTGAGCGGGAAAAAAATTGGGGATTAGCACGTAATGTTATTGATGGGGTTACGCAAATTGTAAGTACTTATGGGAAAATTATTGTTTTAGAGGATGATATCGTTACTTCAAAGTATTTTTTAAAATATATGAACGATGCGCTAATGGTTTATAAGGATTTCCCACAGGTAATGAGTATCTCTGCTTATATGTATCCGATAAAGAAAATGGACTTGCCGGAAACTTTTTTCATGCACGTCGGATATTGTTGGGGATGGGCGACCTGGAGAGAGGCCTGGGAGCTTTTTGAAAGGGAACCGGAGAAGCTCATCCATACGTTTACGGAGGAAGAGATTTATCATTTTAATCTTGAGGGGAAAGCAGACTTTTGGCAGCAGGTAATAGAAAATGCTTCGGGGAAATTATATACGTGGGCTGTTTTCTGGGATATAGCCATTTTTAAAAATAACGGGTTTACCTTTGCGCCGAGGGATTCCTTGGTATTTAACGGAGGAATGGATGGTACTGGCGAACATTGTAGTTCAACTGAGTTGTATAATACTTCGATAGCAGAAGCGGCGGTAGGCAGTTTTCCGCTGACGATTCAAGAGTCGGTTCTTGCGCGGGAACGGCATCGGGCTTTTTTTGAGCGGGGGAATTTAACGTTATTTCCCTATTGGTTAGTGAAAATAAAAAGGCAAATACGAAAGTTGTTGAATAAAATTATCTGTACAGGGACATTTAATAGAAGCGGAGGACGTTAATATGGAGTTCATTCCTGTGTATCAACCGTCTTTGACCGGAAATGAAAAAAAATATGTAAATGAGTGCCTTGATACCAGCTGGATTTCTGCAAAAGGAAAATTTGTACAGCAGTTTGAAGAGGAATTTGCCAAGTATATTGGAATAGATCATGCGGTAACGGTGTCGAATGGTACGGTAGCGCTTCATTTGGCATTGATTGCGTTAGGTATTGGCCGCGGCGATGAAGTGATTGTGCCGACACTCACTTATGTGGCATCGGTGAATGCGATCGCGTATACCGGCGCGGAGCCTGTATTTGTTGATTCTTTGCGCGGGAATTGGCAGGCCGATCCGGAGGATATTGAGCGTAAAATTACGGAAAAAACAAAGGCGATTATGGTCGTGCATTTGTATGGCCATCCTTGTGATATGCGACGGATCATGGAGATTGCGCAAAAGCATGATCTTTTTGTGATAGAGGACTGTGCAGAAGGGTTTGGCAGTTATTTTGAAGGGAAGCATGTGGGAACCTTCGGGGATATTTCGACGTTCAGTTTTTACGGGAATAAAACCATTACGACCGGTGAAGGCGGTATGGTGGTAACGAATGATGAGACGCTTTATACGAGAGCGGCTCATCTGAAGGATCAAGGCATGGCGAAGTTCCGTCAATATTGGCACGATGTGATTGGCTATAATTATCGGATGACAAACATCTGTGCGGCGATTGGTCTTGCCCAGTTGGAGCAGGCCGATCAGTTTTTGAAGCAAAAACGGGATATTGCCGGATGGTACAGAAAATATTTGCAAGGCACGCCAGTGGAGTTCCACCAAGAGGATGAAAACGTGCGGCACTCTTACTGGATGTGTTCGATTCTTGTCCCGAAAAGTTCGGAACGGGATCGTTTGCGCGAGCTTCTGCAGGAACGTCATGTGGAGACCCGCCCCGTGTTTTATCCTGTGCATACGATGCCGATGTATTCGCAGAAGTATCAAAAGCATAGAAATGCGGAAGATATTGGCTGGCGCGGTATGAATTTACCAAGCTGGCAAGGTTTGCAGGAAGAACAGGTCAAATATATTTGTGATGTGATCCATGAGTTTTATCAAAATGGCCCAGCGGGTGCATGAGGAGTTCCTTGGCTAACAGATGATGAGAGCTTAACAGGAGAGACGCTTTAAGCGTATGGAGGGAATGGCTTGAGGGTTGCAATGCTCGGTGCCGGGTTTATTGGCTGGGGGGGCGGAATTGATTTTTTAGAAGCGTATATTGCACCGTTACAACGATTGCCTGATTGTGAGATTTATATCTTTATTCCACAGGAATCTTGGGCGTTTAAGTGCATGCGTGAGGTTTGGTATCGCTTTCGGACGATCTTTTTGCGTAAAAATTTGGTGCGTTATGCACCCCCTTGTACCGTGGATGAACTGATAGCGCGTTTTCATGCCGATCACGTTCATGTGATTGTATACCCTGTATGGCGCAGTATGATCTCGAATATCAAAAGTGTCTTAAAGAAATATCATATTGATCTTGTATTTCCCACAATCTTGAATTTGGGTAAGACGTTTCCCATTCCTTGGATTCCCTATCTGCCGGATTTACAGCATAAGTATTATCCGGAATTTTTCTCCGAGGAAGAGATCAAGGCTCGCGACGCTTACTTTCAGCAGCTTCTTCACTCGGCGCGCAGTGTCATTGTGGAGGCGGAGGATGTAAAGCGAGATCTGCAAAAGTTTTATTCTGTGGAAAATACCAAGATCTTTGTGATGCCCTATACGGCGATTCCGAAAAAGGAATGGTTTTCGCTGGATGACGTGAAGATTGACAAATACCATCTGCCTGATCAATATTTTCTTATTTCCAATCAGTTTTGGATGCACAAGGATCATGGGACGGCTTTTGCGGCTTTGAAGCTGCTGCATGATGCCGGATATGAAAAGTATCATATCGTTTGTACCGGTCAAACAGACGATTATCGTAATAGAGCGTATTTTCAAAGCTTAATCGAGGACCTGCGTAAAAACCATTTGGAAGCATACGTTCATTTTCTGGGCTATATTCCCAAAATAGAGCAGATGAAGATTCTTTGCCAGGCACAGGCGGCGCTTCAGCCAACATTGTTTGAAGGGAATCCGGGCGGTGGTATTGCTTATAATGCCATCGCGATGGGCGTTCCGATTCTCTTGTCGGATATCCCGGTCAATTTAGAACTACAGTCGCCGCTGGCGTTTTTCTTTAAGAAGCATGATCCGGAAAGCCTAAAGGAAGCAATGATCGACTTGATTATGCATCGTGCAGAATTACCCGCGTATAGTGAGAAAGACCTTGTCGCGCAAGGCGAGGAGCGATTGAAAAAGTTGGCTCAGGCTGTGCACGACGCTTTGTTGTATAATTTGGAGGGGAAAAGATAGTGCTGCAACGTATCTGGAATCGTCTACACAAACGATTCCGTAAACCGAAACGATATTATGATATTGACGGGTTTATCTTGGACATGGGAGCACACCATCTCCTTTCCCTTTATCAAGAAGATTGTCCGATGTTTGCTCGCTTTATTCCTTATTTGGGGGAGATAGGGCAAAAAGTTCGGCCAACGGGAAGCGTGATTGTCGATCTCGGCGCCAATGTGGGCGATACGGCAGCCGCGATCATAAAGCATACAAATGCCGATCTTTTATGCATTGAACCGACGCATGCGTATTATGCTTTGCTGAAGAAAAATATTTTATTGCTGGATCCACAAGGTTCGCGGATTCAAACCTTGCAGGCCTTTATCTCAGAGGAAAAACAGGGCTATCAAGCGGATGTCTCTGGGGGTGGGACTGCCGTGCAAAAGGCATCGATGAACCCGGAAGCCCCTACTTTGTTCTTGCCAGAAGCGATTGAGCAGTGCGGCATCTCTCTTGAGAGCGTGTGCTTGATTAAAACTTCAACAAGCGGTAATGATGCGGGGGCGGTTCTTTCTCTGGGAGACGCTTTGGACGATATGGCGCCAATTTTTTACATTGAAACAGATATGACGATGACGGGCGACACTGCTGTTTTATCTCGTCAGTTAGATGCATATTGGCGAATGGATACGTATCTTGAGCAAAAAGGGTATACATGTTGCTTTATTTTTGATAATTATGGGAATTTTCTTTGCGAGGGGACGCCGGAAACAGTAAAGGAGATCCATCATTACCTATATCAAATGGCGGCGGGGAAAAGCAATCGGACATTTTATTATGTGTATGTTTTAATTTGCCGTCGGGCTCAGCAGGAAATATGCAGAGAGGCTGTGAAAAAATATATGAAGGCGTATGGCGGCATAGCATAAAAGAAATTAGGGAAGTTCAAGTTAAAGAAATTGGTGGGGGAGCTTGCGATGATTAAAATCAGTGTCATCACCGTATCATACAACGCTGCCGCCACCATCGAGCAGACGATTTTGAGCGTGATCCGGCAGGATTACTCTAACATCGAATATATCGTTATCGATGGGGGTTCGACAGACGGCACGGTCGATATTATCCGAAAATATGAGGATAAGATTGCCTATTGGGTCAGCGAGCCGGATGCTGGTATGTATGATGCGTTAGCTAAAGGTTTTGCGCGGGCGACGGGGGATGTATGTGCGTACATCAATGCGGATGATTTTTATCAGCCGCACGCCTTCATAACGGTATGCCAAATTTTTCAAGATACGGGTTGTCAGTGGCTTACAGGGATTAATGCCATCTATAATACACAAGGGCAGATCGTACACGCAAAAATTCCTTTTCGTTATCGATCTGCGTTTATTCAAAAAGGGTTTTACAATGGATATTTTTTGCCGTTTATTCAACAAGAATCTACTTTTTGGCGGAGAAGTTTGATGCAGTATATTGATTTTTCGCAATTTCGTCAGTTTAAGCTGATAGGAGATTATTATTTATGGAAATGTTTCAGTCAACATGCGGAGCTTGAGATTGTAAGCTGTATTTTATCTGGATTTCGTAAACGCCAAGGGCAGCTTTCTGAAGAGCTTAGTGCATATCGTCGAGAATTAAAACATTTTTGTCCGAAAGCTCCTAACTGGATAGAAAAAATAGAAATTTTGTTTGATAGGATACAAGGGGGATTTCCCACGTATTTTAATCGCGACATGATCTGCTTTGATTTTCAGAAAGAAAGCTGGGGGCGTCGTGGAAAAAGCAGTTGAATTCTCGATCATCACCGTGTCATACAACGCTGCCGCTACCATCGAGCAGACGATTTTGAGCGTGATCCGGCAGGATTATCCCAACATCGAATATATCGTGATCGATGGGGGTTCGACAGACGGCACGGTGGATATGATCCGAAAATATGAGGATAAGATTGCCTATTGGGTCAGCGAGCCGGATCAGGGGATTTACGACGCGATGAATAAGGGGATACGGCGGGCGACGGGCGATTATGTCTATTTTTTGGGGGCGGATGATTGGCTGCGGGACGATGAGGTGATGCAGGAGGTCGCCGCCTTTATCCGCCGCTTTCCGGGGTATTCCTTTTACATGGGGAATGTTTTTTTATATGCGCCGGCCTTAGGGTGGACGAAGCGTCAGAAAGGCGGGCGCAGCACGGAAGAGATCAAACGGGGGAAAATGTGCCCCCATCAAGGCCTGTTTACGAGCCGGGACTTGATGAGGACGGGATTTGATACGAAGTACAAAATTGCCGCCGATTACGCGTTTTTGTTGCGGCATATCGTCTGCGGGGCGCGTTTTTGCCCGATGGATATTGATGTGGCGTATTATGGTTTGCTGGGGACAAGTTCAGGGGGCGCGATGTATGACGAGTATATCGCGATCATCCGGGAATATGCTGGGGAGGGCTATTTAGGGCGCATGTATCGATTGAAGAAAACCGCAGGGATTAAGAAGTGGGTCAAGAAGGGGATATTGGCTGTGTTGGGAAAGAAAATTTTGTAACGTAGGGGTGGCTTCCTTACGGTATGGAGGCGGATTGGCGTTAAGGAGCAGACACATGGTGAAGGAGAGGCATGAAATACGACTGATCGAGGGCGTGGTCTCGGTGGTTATGCCGGTCTATAATGAGACGGTATACCTTCGGGAAGCGATTCAGTCCGTCTTGCAGCAAACGTATGCATCATGGGAGTTATGGATTGTGGATGACGGCTCGACCATTGATGTGCGCTCGGCGGTATCTGATCTTTTAGCAGACGAGCGCATTCATTTTATGCGCCTGCCAAAAAATCGAACTGTCGCAGGGGCAAGGAACGCGGGGATAGCGGCGGCTAAAGGACGCTATTTGGCTTTTTTGGACAGCGACGACTGGTGGTTGCCGGAGAAATTAGAAAAACAAATACGATTCATGCAGGAGAAAAATATAGCGATGTCGTTTACTTCCTATCGGCGCGTTTCGGAAAATGGACGGAAAGTCAGTCGGGTGCTTGAGGCCGAAGGGATAGTAGATTATTCGCGTTTACTAAAGGGGAATTGTATTGGCTGCTCGACAGTGATGATTGATCGGAGACAATGCGCTGCAATGAAAATGCCTTTAGAACGGCACGAGGATTACATTACATGGCTGAATCTCGCGAAGCAGAAACTTTCGATTTGTGGTTTGGCGGAAGATTTAATGCGGTATCGCGTGGGGGAAAATTCTCTCTCCGGCAATAAGTTGAAAAGTTTGTGGTGGACGTGGAAGGTATACCGAGAAAGCGAGCGGCTTTCCTTTTGGCGCTCGCTCCTTTGTCTTGGCTATTATGTCGTGCATGGCATCAGCAAGCGCTGGTAAGAGGAAATTGTGCAGCTAAGACATAATAGGATAAAATTTACTTAAATAAGTGAGATGTTGCTAAAGGATTTAACTTTAGGTGGTACCATTTCACTTGATGCGTTATGATTTAACATAGGAGTTGTTTTTCGGTACAGAACGATGGAGGCACGAGATGAAGAAGGCTTTGATTACCGGGATTACGGGGCAGGATGGGTCTTATTTGGCGGAGCTTTTGCTGGAGAAGGGCTACGAGGTGCATGGGGTGGTGCGGCGGCACAGTACGCCCAGTACGGAGCGGATCGACCATTTGCTTTTCGATGCGGGGCGAAAAGATAGGTTTTTTCTCCATTACGGCGATCTGACGGACGCGGTGAATTTAGCGCAGCTCGTGCGGGCGGCAGCGCCGGACGAGGTGTACAATTTGGCGGCGCAGTCCCATGTGGCGGTGTCCTTTGAGGTGCCGGAATATACGGCGGACGCGACGGGGGTGGGGACGCTGAAGCTCTTGGAGGCCATTCGCCTCTATGGGAAGCCGTGCCGCTTTTACCAGGCGTCGACGTCGGAGCTTTTCGGCGGGTTGCCGGAGACGGCCCCGCAGAGCGAGGCGACGCCTTTTTATCCAAAGTCGCCCTACGGTGCGGCGAAGCTCTATGCGTACTGGATTACGGTGAATTACCGCGAAGCTTACGGGATGTTCGCGGCCAACGGGATCCTCTTCAATCACGAGTCGCCCCGCCGGGGAGAGACCTTCGTGACGCGAAAGATCACCATCGCTGTCGCGCGGATTTTAGCCGGAAAGCAAAAGACGCTCGCGCTGGGCAATCTCAATGCGAAACGGGACTGGGGCTTTGCCGGAGACTATGTAGAGGGGATGTGGCGCATGCTGCAGCAGGAAAAACCTGGCGATTATGTGCTGGCGACGAATGAGACGCACACGGTGCGCGAGTTCACCGAGCGCGCCTTTTGCGAGGCGGCGGGGATTGAGATCGAGTGGCGCGGCGCGGGGACGGAGGAGAAGGGGTACTGCAAAAAAACGGGCCGCCTTCTCGTCGAAGTCGATCCGCGCAGCTTTCGGCCGGCAGAGGTGGAGCTTCTCTGGGGAGATCCCGCGAAGGCGCAGCGGGAGCTTGGCTGGCAGCGTAAGGTGGATTTTCCGTCGCTCGTTCGCTTGATGGTGAAGGCGGATTTAGCGAAATACGGCCACTGAGAGGAGGGGAGCGGCGTGCATATCGTGCTTCTTTCCGGCGGTTCGGGCAAGCGCCTGTGGCCGCTTTCCAACGAGATTCGATCGAAGCAGTTCATTCCGATTTTCCGGCAAGAGGACGGAACGTATCTCTCGATGGCGCAGCGCGTGTACCGGCAGGTGCTTCGTGCTGATGCCGGAGCGGAAATTGTGATCGCGACCTCGCGGGCGCAGGTCGCGACGCTTCGCCACCAGTTAGGAGAGACGGTGGAGCTTTCCGTAGAGCCCTGCCGCCGGGATACTTTCCCGGCCATCGCGCTGGCGGGCGCGTATCTCCACGATAAAAAAGGCGTAGGGGCCGAGGAGGCCATCGCGATCTGCCCGGTCGATCCTTATGTGGAGGACAGTTACTTTGCGGCGGTGCGGAAGCTGACGGAGCTCGCGGCAAAGGGAGAAGCGTCGCTCCTCTTGATGGGCGTGGAGCCGACGTATCCCAGCGCGAAATATGGCTATATCCTGCCGCGGGACAAGGGGCGGATCAGCGGGGTAGAAGCGTTTTGGGAAAAGCCCGACGAAAGCGAGGCGGCGCGTTATATCCAGCGCGGGGCGCTTTGGAACAGCGGCGTTTTCGCCTGCCGTCTCGGCTATGTGCTGGAAAAAGCGCAGGAGATGTTGGGAGTTTCTCACTATGCGGCGCTTTTGGCGCGCTATGAGGAAGTACGGCCGATCAGCTTCGATTACGCGGTAGTGGAAAAGGAACGCAGTATTTCCGTCGTGCGTTACGCCGGGGATTGGAAGGACCTGGGGACGTGGAACACGCTGACGGAGATCATGGAGACGAAAAGCATCGGCGATGTGACCATGGACGAAGGCTGTGAAAAGACAGAGGTCGTCAACGAGATGGATGTGCCGGTGCTCTGCATGGGGCTGCGGGATATGGTTGTCGCGGCCAGCCCCGAGGGGATCTTAGTCGCGGATAAGCATAGCTCAAGCTACATTAAGCCTTATGTGGAAACGTTCACCCGGCAGGCCCGGTTCGCAGAAAAGTCCTGGGGGAAGTTCCAGATCATCGACGTGGAAGAGGAGAGCTTAGTGATCAAGGTGACGCTCAATCCGGGGCACGGCATGAATTACCACAGCCACGCCAACCGGAACGAGGTCTGGAACGTGGTTCGCGGCCGCGGCGAGGTGGTTTTAGACGGCGCGCGCCGCGACGTGGGGCCGGGCGACGTGGTGCATGTGCCCGCGGGGATGAAGCATAAAGTGAGAGCGCGGGAGAAAATGACGATCATTGAATTACAAATGGGGAAGGATATTTCCCGGGAAGATAAAATCAAGTGGGAAGAGCCGGAGAATAGAGATGCGCCGGCGAACGGAAAGCGGGGCGGGCGAGCATGATGGAAAAGGACGCGAAGATCTATGTGGCGGGGCATCGCGGCATGGTGG
>ERZ773055.502-NODE-502-length-22678-cov-5.458206_pt1 | contig 22678 bp, 18 predicted proteins | sample MGYA00580515_ERZ773055 | MGnify/ENA primary metagenome ERZ773055 (study PRJEB29015, sample SAMEA2737993) | human oral metagenome | biome: human oral; feature: human-associated habitat; material: dental | place: China | collected 2064 ...
CGCGCCAAAGCAGACGCCGCAAATTTTAACCGTCCCGCCTGCGAATTTCGTCTGCATCCGCGGCGAGGGCGACCCGAACGAATCAGGCGGAGCGTATCAGCGCGCAATAGAGGTGCTCTACGCCGTGAGCTACGCGCTAAAAATGAGCTACAAAACCGAGTATAAAATCGATGGCTTTTTCGAGTACGTCGTGCCGCCGCTAGAGGGGTTTTGGCGGCAGCGCGGCTCTGCTGACGGAGCGGCGGACTACGCCCGAAAGAGCGATTTTAGCTGGATTAGCGCAATTAGACTACCTGATTTTATCGCGCGAGAAAATTTCGACTGGGCGGTGCAGCAGGCTACGCAGAAAAAGAAGCTGGACTGCGGTGCGGCGGAGTTTTTGAGGATAGATGAGGGGCTTTGCGCGCAAATTTTACACGTCGGCAGCTTTGATGACGAGCCGCAAAGCGTAGCCAAAATAGACGAGTTTATCGCCGCGAATGGCTACGCAAAGGACTTTGGCGAGCAAAGAGCGCATCACGAAATCTACCTAAGCGACCCCAGAAAAACCGCGCCGCAAAAATGCAAAACGATAATCAGACTCCCGATTAGGAAAATTTAGCCATTTTTGGGCTAAATTTGGCCTCGCGGCGATTTAATATAGCTTAGGCAAACTACGAAGCCGCCACGTAATGCAAAGCCAAATTCACTGCATAAGCCGCTAATGCTAAGTTAAATTTGATTTACAATTTAAGAGAGTTGATAAAAACGAATTCTTAAATCAAAGTTACACTATTCTCGCGTAGTTTTATTAAATTCTTATAGCAGAGTAAAATTTTGCTATCTCTTTGTACGGTTTAAATTTTAAAATTTACAAAATTTTACTAGTTGCAAACATTGCCCAACAAACTCCGCAGAATCCCAAATTTAACCCCAGCTTAAGCATAAGCTTGTATACTTTGGCTTTAAATTTAAGGCGGCAAATGAGATCACAGAGCGAATTTTTCGGCGTTTTCATCACGCTTCTTGGCGGCGTATTATGGGGCTTTAGCAGCGTTTGCGGGCAGTATCTGTTCACGCAAAAAGGCGTCAGCGCCGACTGGCTCGTGCCCTACCGCCTGAGCATTGCCGGGCTTGCGATGGTGGCGTACTATTTAGCGCGTTCGCCGCGCGCAGCTCTCGCGCCGCTAAAAGATCGCGCGCTATTGCCGCAGCTGCTCATCTACGCGTTTTTTGGGCTTATGATGACGCAGTATTCGTACTTTTGCGGTGTCGAGCTCTCAAACGCCGCCGTCGCGACCGTGATCCAGTACTCCGCGCCCGCGCTCATCCTTGCCGTCGTTTGCTTTTCACAGCGGCGCGCGCCTAAAAAGGTCGAGCTCATCGCGCTCATTTTCGCGGTGCTGGGCGTCGTGCTGCTCGCCACCCACGGCGATCTTGGCTCGCTGGTTATCAGCGCGGAGGCGCTGGTTTGGTGCCTCATTAGCGCGCTTGGCGTCGTGATTTATAGTCTCATCCCAACGAAGCTAAATCAAAAATACCCCGTCGCGCTAAATTTAGGCTGGGGCATGGTCATCGGCGGCGGCGCGCTCGCGCTTTACACGCGGGTTTGGCAGCTAGGCGGCGTGAGCGACGCGCAGGGCTTTGCGGCGCTTGCCGCGGTGGTGATTTTAGGCACGATATGCGCGTTTAGCTTTTACATGACGGGGCTAAAGATAATAGGCGCAAGCAGGGCGAGCATGATAGCGTGCATCGAGCCGGTGAGCGCGGCGGCGTTTGCCTATTTTTGGCTGGGGACGGAGTTCGTGTTTCTTGATTTTGCGGGCTTTACGCTCATTATCTCGTGCATATTTTTGCTGGCTAAAGATAGGAAAAAGGCGTAAATTTGGAGGAGAGATGATCTATTTGGCGCAGACCGATACGACGGCGGGATTTTTGAGCAAGGATTTTCGCGAGATAAACGCGCTAAAACGCCGAGCGGCGGACAAACCCTGCCTCATAACGACGGCGAAACTTAGCGAGCTAAAAAATCTCGCTCGCGTGCCCGCTAAATTTAAAAATTTAGTGCGCCGCGCGAGGAAAACGACCTTTTTATATCCGAACGCCAAGGCCGTGCGCGTCGTAAAAGGGTGCGCTCACGAGGAGTTTTTGCGTAAATTTGACTGGCTTTACTCTAGCAGCGCAAATTTAAACGGACAAAACTTCGACGAAGAGTGGGCGAAAGCTGCGGCGGACGAGGTCGTGGATCAAAATTTCAGCCAAAACGCAAGCTCGAAAATATATAAAATTTCAAAAACTAAAATTTTGCGGATTAGATAGAGCTGCCGATTAAAAATTTACACGCAAGAAACTTAAAAAAAGAGACGCAGCGGGAAGTAACTTTACAAATTTAAACGGCTTTGCAAATTTAAAACCGGATACCTCATTTCGACTACTTTGTCCTCTGCAAAATTTAAAACGGCCTTCTAAATTTAAAATGGCTCTGTAAATTTAGCCGAGCCGTGAAATTTCGTCACATATAAACCGCGCAAATACCGTCTGGAATTTTAAAAAATCGTGAAAAGATCACGGCAGACTCGCAGAAAAATTATATAAAAAGCTGTATCCCCCCCTCCCGTTGCCTTCAAATAGTAAAATTACTGCCGTTTTCGAAGCCATAAAATTTCGCCATTGCTAGCTTTGAATGAAATTCTATCGCCAGATACTCTCGATCAAAATTCCGACTCGGACGAGCTAAAATTATCGCTAGAAATTCTCGCATTCCAAGTATTCTCGATTAAAATTTTAGAGATCAGGCATTGCCGCTAGTTTTTACCAGAGTCGCTACGCGCCGTTTTTTGATCGAAGCTCTTCCGACGTCACTTCTGCCTTTGATTAAAATTTCATCTTTGAGAAAAGCTCCTATGGCGCCGCTACGCCAATAGTTTTAATAAAATTCAGACGCCGCCTCCGCCGACACCTATTCAATCAGAATTTTATCGCGGCTGCTGCAAGTAGTTTGCGATCAAAATTCTATCATCGCCAATTGTATATCAAAAGCCCTGCCGCCGCTGCCTCACCGCCACCTCCGCCACTACTGCCCTATCTCCACCGCAGCCGCCACAGCAAACGCCGCAAATCCGTCCGCCCTTTAACTGCCAAACCCGCGCGTAAAGCGCAAGCGGTCGCCCCATTACTGTGCCGCGACGACAGATCCGCGATAAAATTTCCGCCGCGCACCGCGCGAAAAGATAAAATGTTCGATTTTGAAAAAGGGTTTAAGTCGCTCTACACGCCTAAACAAATATCGTAAATTTTAAAATTTAAACCGCTTCTCGCCGCGCGGCACCGATAAATTCCAACCGATAAATTCTGCTAGCTAGTCCATCATTTCCGCATAAATCATAAATTTCCATAAATTTAACGCCGCCTTTCTTGCTTTATATTAAAATTTCGCTAAAATTACCGCATTAAATTTGAGGCGCAAACGGAGCTTAAGCTTAAAACCGCTTGCGGGCAAATTAAATCCATTCAAGGAGCTTTTATGAGCGGTGTTGCGTTAATCATCTGCTTCGCCATAGCGGTCGTCGTGATGATTTTTTTGATCTCCAAAGCAGGCGTTCACCCGTTTTTGGCGCTAATGCTTATCTCCCTGGCGCTCGCGATCGTCGCGGGCATACCGCTAGCCAAGATCCCCGCGATTATCGGCGACGGATTCAGCGGCACGTTTAAGAGTATCGGTATCGTCATAATCTTCGGCGCGCTCATCGGCACCGTGCTCGAAAAGACGGGCGCGGCGCTCAAACTCGCCGATATGGTCGTAAACGTAGTCGGGCAAAAGCGCCCCGAGCTTGCGATGCTCATAATGGGCTGGATCGTAGGTATCCCCGTATTTTGCGACAGCGGCTTCGTAGTTTTAAACCCGATCCGAGAAGCGATCAGTAAAAAAATCGGCGAAAATCCGGTCGCTCTAGCAGTAGCGCTCTCCGGCGGACTTTATGCCTCGCACGTATTCATCCCGCCGACTCCAGGGCCGATCGCCGCAGCAGGCGCCGTGGGTCTAGGCGGCAATCTACTGCTCGTAATCGCAATGGGCGCGGTGGTGTCCTTGCCGGTGCTGATCGCCACATACTTTTTTTCTAAAAAGGTCGCCAAAAGCGTCCATATAAGCGAAGCTGAAGCCAATGAAGTCATCGCCAAAAGCTACGACGATCTGCTTAAACAATACGGCAAATTGCCGGGCGGATTTTTAAGCTTAGCCCCTATTTTGATACCGATCCTATTTATGGCGCTGGGCTCCGTCGCCAAGATCCTAAAAGTAGGCGGGTTTGCGGGCGAAATTTCACAATTTTTAGGAAATCCTATCATCGCGCTAGCCTTGGGCGTAGTTTTTGCGGTATTTTTACTTGTGCAAACCGGCAAACTAGGCGAATTTAGCGAGATCACCAACGAATCCTTAAAGATAGTAGGTCCGATCCTCTTCATCACCGCAGCGGGCGGAGTGCTAGGCAAGGTCATCACCGACGCCGGCTTCGTGACCTACATCAAGGACAATGCGACCGCGATTAAAGCCGCGGGGATTTTCTTCCCGTTCTTAATCTCGGCAGTCCTAAAAACCGCGCAAGGAAGCTCCACCGTGGCGATCATCACTACAGCTTCGATTATGGGCGCATTTAACGCGGACGGCTCGCTGATGCAGGTACTGGGCTTCACCTCCGAAATGTCCGGCGCGCTTGTGGTAATGGCGATCGCAGCGGGCGCGATGACGGTTTCGCACGCTAACGACAGCTACTTCTGGGTCGTTACGAATTTTAGCAAGATGAACCCGCAGCAAGGCTACCGCACTCAAACCATGCTTACGCTAATTATGGGCATTACAGGTATGATCAGCGTGTGGATTTTGTCGCTGTTTTTGATCTAGGCTGCTTATTTAGCCGCTACAGCGCTAAATCAGTGCAGAGTGCAATACGGTATCTACCAGTGGCTAGCTACATAAAATTCTTTAAATTTACGTAGCTAGCCGTACCGCGCAAATGCCCTAGTATTAAAATTTCGTATAGCGGAGTTTTAAATTTACACACAAAGCCTCAAGGAGCGAAATTTTAAAATTCTATCGCTACGGAATTTTAAAATTTAGCCGAAATTCTGTGGCTTACAGAATTCTAAAATTCCACGACATGAAATTTTAGAATTTACCCCATAAATTCGGCAACGAGATTTTAAAATTCTACTCTTGCTTCAGTCTTGTCATCGTAAATTTAGCCTACGCGCTGTAAAATTCCAAAATTTTAAAATACCAGCTAAAGGAAAAATATGAAAGTTTTAGTCGCGATCGACTCGTTTAAGGGCTCGCTTAGTTCGCTTGAGGCGGGCAACGCCGTAAAATCAGGCATCGAAAAGCTAGGCTGCGAGGTGCTCGTCAAACCTATCGCAGATGGCGGCGAAGGAAGCGTTGAAGCCCTTGCAGACGCGCTAAAAGCTAAGTTCATGGACGTCATCGTAGCAAATCCGTTAGGCGAAAAAACGCCCGCGCGCTACGCCTTAAAAGGCGAGCTAGGCATCTTAGAAATGGCGTCCGCATCGGGTCTGCCGCTCATCGAAAAATCGCGCCGCAACCCGCTAAAAACGAGCACCTACGGCTTTGGCGAGATGATAGCGCATGCGATTGCGCACGGCGCGCGAAAGTTTATCATCGGCATCGGCGGAAGTGCTACGAATGACGCGGGCATGGGGATGCTGCGCGCGCTCGGCTTTAAATTTAAAGATGCAAATGGCGCAGAGCTTGCGGGAGCGGGCGAGGATCTGATTAAACTCGCCACGATAGATTGCACTTCGGTGCTGCCGCATCTTAAAGAGTGCGAGTTTCTTATCGCCTGCGATGTGGATAATCCGCTCTTTGGCGAAAACGGCGCGGCATATATTTACGCTCCGCAAAAGGGCGCGGATGCGGCGATGGTAAAGCAGCTTGATGCAGGGCTTATAAATTTCGCAAGCGTCGTAAGTAAGTACCTCGGACGCGAGCTTTGGAATAGCTCCGGAGCAGGAGCTGCCGGCGGGCTAGGCTTTGGCTTCGTAAGCTTTCTAAACGCGACGCTTAAGCCAGGCATCGACATCATCACCGAAGAGATCGGACTAGAGCGCGATATGCAAGGCGCCGAGCTCGTCATCACCGGCGAAGGAAGGCTCGATTTTCAAAGCTCAATGGGCAAAACCCCTTGCGGTGTTGCGAAGATCGCCGCTTCCTACGGCGTGCCCGTAATCGCGCTGGCAGGCGGTATCTCGCCCTGTGCCGGCGGCTGTAATGAGCGGGGTATAGGCGCATTTTTTTGCATCCTAAACGAACCTATGAGCCTTGAGCGCGCAATGGAAAAAGAGACCGCGACACAAAATTTAGCCCGCGTCGCCGAACAAGCGGTGAGATTGTTTCTGCTCGGACGCGGCGCTAAATAGGGCTTTTGGGCTGAAATTTTAAGGCGCGCCCGCTAAAGCTTACATCGAGCGCGGTATGTATGCGTGGCAGGTGCGGTTGCGAAATAAGACGGCGACGGCTCGCAACAGACAGGCACGACAAAGTGTGGCAGGCGGCGAGCACGGCGAAGAAGCGAAATTTTATGCAGGATAGATTTGCGTGCTTTAAAGGCACGGCGCGATCTTGACGCAGATGGGGTGACGCGCAGCTTGCAAGGCGCAAAAATATACGCGAAGAAGCAGGCGAAAGCCTACAAATATTGGCGTTAGTAAAGTGGCGGCTTGCGGCAAGGATATGCGGTCTATGACGCGCAAGCACAGCAAGTAAATACCGCGCGCAGCTTGCGACGGACGGCAGAATTTCATCCGCCGCAGAACGCGGTAAGCGGATAAATTTTGCATTAAAACGTAGCTTTGCTGAAATTCTAGCGCGTTTGAAAATACGGAGCAATAGGACAGGAGGTAAGACGGCGAGCGGCTCAGCAGTAACGCAGCGGCGCGAAATTTTACGGCGCAAAAATTTATTTTACCGCACGATACATACGCAAGGCACGATCTAAAACTCATTTTCCAATCAAGCGGCTCGCGAACCCTCACAATACATACCTCAAGACATGACTAAAACAGACAGAATTTTAAAATTTAACGCAGTATTCGCAGCCTATGGAATTTGCAACGTAAATTTAAAAGCAGCGCCACGCTTTATGAAATTCCGTTTAAATTTTAGCCCGCGATATGCCCTTTTTGAGGTGGAAAAGACCGCTCAATCGCAAGATCGCGCTTCTTGCAAAGATAACGGCGACGCATTACTCCGCTCGCTCACAAAGCCCGCTAGCCCTCCGATGACGCTTTGATTCGGAGCGGGGCGCGTCTGCGTAAAATTCGTATTATTAGGATCGCGGATTCGCTTATCGCTAAATTTTAGTACATATGCGACTACGGTACGCCGCTACGATAAATTTTGGGTTTACGTAAATTTACTCCGATCGCGCTGTGTTTTGCGATAAAAATTTATGAAATTTCATTTTCGGTCGGCGCCAAAAAATTTTATAAATCTCCATTTTAAAATTTTCAGCACGGGCACGTACCGATCGGGTCGTCAAGCTAAAATCAAAATTCCAAGCGGCGAATGCAGAAAACCTTCGCGCTTAGCGCATCTGCGGCGGCAGTGCGGGCGCGCCAAATTTATCGCTTTTGGGACGCAAAAGACGGGCAGGCGCGGGCAAAATTTATTGATTTTAGAGTTTAAAGCATCGAATTCGCGCACCTAGGCTAAATTAAAATTTAAAGCGCGCGACGCCTTGGACGCATCCGCGTGACTGCGAACACTCATAAAATTCGCCCGAAGCAAGGTTGTAAAACCGCGGGCGGGCGCAAAATTTATCGCCGCAAAGATCAAAACCGCGAAAGCAAAAAGGCTCCGCGAGCATTCGCTGCCACACCCGCCCGAGCAAATTAAAATCGCATGATCCCGCCTAGCCGGCATACGCGGAGGGCGCCGCTGCGGGCATTTACACTTAAATTTGGTGCGATCGCAATGCGATTTAAAACCGTGCCTGCTTAAATTCGCGCCGTTTCGGTTCACTCGCAATCACATCTCGCCGCAGTAGCGCTTTAAATTTGCGCCGCCGCGATTTGTGCGCATTCAATCGCTACGGCAAGGGTAAAATTTCAAAATCTAGGCCCATACGCGCCGATTTGCGCCGCCCAAAATCGCTCGGATCGAATTTACGCTACCTCAATCCGCGCAGATTAAAGCGCCGCCGCTTAAAAGCGTAAAATTTACCTCTCAAACGGCGGCGCGAAATTTCACTAAAATTTCATCTCTTAATTCGGCGCGCGATTTATAAAATTTCGCCCTCGCCACGCCCCGAAAGCTGCGGCTTAGGCAGCGCCAGGCTCTTTGCGGTCTTACTAAAAAGTATCAGATCCTCAGTGCTTTGCACGCTCCACGGCAGCCGCGAGAGCGCGGATTTGAAAATTTCAAAGCAGGAAACGGCGTCGCTAAATGCGCGGTGGTGGACGTTTTGCACGCCTAAAAGCTCTTTTAACGAGCCGAGCCCGTATCTTTGCGCCTCGATTGTGCGGCGCGCGAGCTCGACGGTGCAGAGCCTGCGATTTAAAAGCATTCCGAAGCCGCATTTTTGCAGGCTCGCGTCGATGAAGCCGTAGTCAAATTTGACGTTGTGCGCCACAAAAACGCTATCTCCTAAAAACAGCCTAAACCGCTCCAGCACGCTAGCTAGCGGCGGCGCGCCCACAAGATCGTCCGCGTGGATACCGGTAAGCTCCGTGATATTTTCGGGTACGACGGGCGCGTAAACGAAGCTTTCGAAGCGGTCCAACTCCTGCGTGCCGCGCGTTTTTATCGCGCCGATTTCGATGATCTGGCCGTTTGAGAGCCCACCGTTCGTCTCGATGTCCACGAAGCAAAATTCCTGATCATCTATGTCCGTCTCACGGGTTTTGAGTGTGATTTTGCCGCTATCTAGCTTTATTATCTCTATGCCCAGCGCCCGCCACATCGAGAGGTCTTTGGGCTCGAAAAGCTCGGTAATTTCGGCAATATCGCTTGCTTTTGAGATAAAATCGTAATAATTTATGCTCTTTTGAGCCAGTAAATTTATGAGATTTTCGATTCTATGCGTCAAAATTTTACCCCTGTGCCGCGCCTAAATTTTAAGCGCACGGATCGCCTCCGCGTAGTCGTTTGAAGAAAATATGTAGTTGCCCGCCACCACGATGTCGGCGCCAGCTTCATCGATATCTGCGATATTCAGCCCGTTTACGCCGCCGTCGACCTCGATGAGGCATTTTGCGCCTTTGCGATCGATCAGCTCGCGCAGCTGCTTAATTTTCTCAAGCGCCGAGGGGATAAATTTCTGCCCTCCAAAGCCAGGATTAACGCTCATTAAAAGCACCATATCGACCTCGCCCAAGATAAACTCCAGCACGCTAAGCGGAGTGTGCGGATTTAGCACGACCGCGGGCGAGACGCCGCAGCGGCGTATGTGATCTATGAGGCGCAGCGGATGGGTCCCCTCCTCGATGTGGAAGCTAAGAAATTTCGGCTTTAGCGGCAAAAAAAGATCGACGAAAAACGGCACGTTTTTAACCATCAGATGGATATCTAAAGGCTTGCTGCTCGCCTTTGCCGCGGCGCTTACTACGAGCGGTCCGATCGTGAGATTTGGTACGAAATGCCCGTCCATCACGTCTACGTGAATGAGATCGGCGCCCGCTTCGCAGACTGCGCGAATTTCCTCCGCAAGCCTTCCGAAATCCGCCGATAAAATGCTGGGTGCGACATACATTAAGATTCCTTTAAAATTTCAAGATGCGGAATTTTACTTAGTTTTGTCATAAATTTCGCTAAATTTAAACCGCAGCGGATTTTAAGCATAATTTGAAATTTTTTCGCTATAATCGCCATTTATTTTAATCATCAAGGATTTATTATGGCAAGAAGATGCGCAATCACCGGCAAAGGTGCGATGGTAGGAAACAACGTCAGCCACGCAAATAACAGGACCAAAAAGAAATTCCAGGTCAATCTACGCACCATCCGCGTTCAGCTACAAGACGGCTCAACCAGACGAATCAAAGTAGCCGCCTCAACTCTACGAACTATGAAAAAACAATCAAAATAACCTCTTAAAGAGGAATTTATGTCTGTTTTGGACAAGATCAAGCGATTCCTCGACTGGTCCGGCTCGACTAAGCCGGACATCAACCTCTACACAGAAATTTACGACCAGCTACGACCTTTTCGCTTACCGCTGATAACCATCGTGCTGATGATGCTAATCGGCACATTAGGCTATGTCTTTATAGCAGGCTTTTCGCTCGTGGATGCCTTTTATCAGGCGGGTATGACCTTCACGACGGTAGGCTTTACCGAAGTAGCGCCGATATCGCCTGCGGGTAGAATTTTTACCGTCTTATTCATCCTCATGGGCTTTGGAACCTTTTCGTTTTGCCTGGGCGTCGTCGTCGAGGTCATAAAAAACGGCAAACTTCAAAATTTACTTAGGGAGCAACGAATGATCAACAACATCGCAAGGCTCAAGAACCACTACATTATCTGTTACAACAACATCTACTGCGCCGAGCTTGCCAAGCAGTTTCGCGAAAACCACCTACCCTTCGTGGTGATCGATCCAGATCCGAATTTAGCCAAAATCGCCGAGGAAAACCGCTACCCCTACTTCATCGTAGGCGAGCCGCACGTGGAAACCACGATGCTAAAGGCCCACCTCTCATCTGCAAAATCCGTCATCACGCTAAGTCCAAATTTAGCCGATAATATCGCAATAATCTCGCTCGTGCGCCTATACGAAAAGGAGCTTGGTCGCATCACCCCCTACTTCATCATGGCAAATAGCGATGATGACAGCGACACCGAGAGGCTAAAAAAACTCGGCGCAAATTCTATCGTCTCACCATCCAAACTCGCCGCACAAAGGCTCTCTGCGATCAGCGTGCGCCCCGATATGGAAAACATTTTGGAGCGGTTTTTGTATAAAAAAGACTCGCTTATCGATATCGAGGAGATTACGGTGCCCGATTTTTCGTGGATCCGCTTCAAGCGTCTAAAAGAAACTCGCTTGCGCGATTTTACAAACGCCGACGTCGTGGGAATCAAAGAGCCCAACAGCCGCTTCATTCCGATGCCGGACGGCGACTACCTCATCGGTACGGGAGTGAAATTTTTAGTCATTGGCACGGCAGAGGGTATCCGCAACACTAAAAAACTCATCCGCAGCAAATACAAGCCACAGGAGATGAGATATGTTTAAAATCACCCCGCTTGAGCTTGGGTTGCAAAATGTCGAGGGCTTTTATTTTGACGGCGTGAATTCGGGCTTTAAAAAACAGGGCAACGATCTAGGATTTATCCGCGCCGATGAGCCCTTTGCCGTAAGCGCGATCTTTACGAGCAATAAATTTCAAGCTGCGCCGATTAGGCATCTCAAAAGGGCGCAGGAGCGCGCGGGCGGGGAGCTTAAAACAAATTTTATCCTCGTAAATTCTAAAAACGCAAACTCGATGACCGGGGAGCAAGGCGTCGCCGATATCGATGAAATTTTTAGCGAGCTTGGCAAAAAAATCCCTCTGATAAACCCCGTTATGAGTTCCACCGGCGTCATCGGATACCGCCTCAAAAAGGAAAAAATTATCGCCGCCGCGCAAAATTTTAACTTCTCGGCGCGAAACTCAGATGCCCTAGCCACCGCCATTATGACGACAGATACGATAAAAAAAGAGCTTGCATATGAAATTTCTTTAGAAAACGGCGAGAAATTTCACATCGCAGCCGTTTGCAAGGGCGCGGGCATGATCAATCCCGCGCTTGCGACCATGCTCTGCTTCGTTCTGACCGACGCAAAAATACCGCGTGCAGATATGGACGAGCTGCTAAAAAAGGCGGTGGAGCAGAGCTTCAACACCGTAAGCGTCGACGGTGACACCTCCACCAACGATACGATTATGCTCTGCAGCAGCGCCAAATGCGCCTACGAAAAGAATGCTTTCGCGTCCGCGCTAAACGCCCTTACGCACGAGCTTGCGCTAATGCTGGTAAAAGACGGCGAAGGCGCAACCAAGCTGGTGCGATTTAGGCTAAGCGGTGCCGCAAATGCTGGGGACGCCCGCATAGCAGCAAAGGCGCTAAGCAATTCGCCGCTTGTTAAAACGGCGATCTTCGGCGAAGACCCGAATTGGGGTCGCATAGCCTCCACCATAGGCGCCTGCGGTATCGAATGCGACGAAGAAAAGCTGCGTATCAAATACGACGACGTGCTGCTTTATGACGCGCAAAATCGCGAGCTGGACGCCGCTCGCGAGGCTGCGGCTCACGCCGTAATGCAGCAAAAAAGCTTTACAATCTGGTGCGATTTAGGGCTCGGAGATGGCGAGTTTAGCGCATACGGCTGCGATCTTAGCTACGACTACGTAAAAATCAACGCGGATTATAGATCATAAAGATTCACAGCTTACTCTTTCATAATAAAAATCTCGTCTCGAAAATAGCGAATAGTGGCAGGGCTTTAAAGCTCTGCTCTTAAAATTTTATCATTTAAATTTGCCTGTTTTAAATTTTTAAAGGCTAAAATTTTACCTCTTAAAATTTGGAATCTCATGCGTGAAATTCAGTCTAAATTTGATAGCTGAAATTAGGTTTTAAGCGCTTTATTGATATACTTGAATAAATTTTTCAAAGGAGTAGGCATGTTTCATGAATACAGAGATTTAATCACTGAGTTAAAAGGCAAAAACGCGCGATTTGATTCGCTTTTTGAGAAGCACGACGAGCTGGATCACAAGATCGCCGACGCGCAGGCCGGCAGAGTGCATATGAGCGATCTGGAGATCGATGCGATGAAGAAAGAAAAGCTTCGCATAAAAGATGAGCTAGGCACCCTGTTAGCGCAATATAAAGCCGAAAAGGCAGATAAATAAAGTTGTTTGCGGCGAAATTAAGATGCAGCAGAGTGCTAGCAAGGCTTATTTCGCCGCCAAGCTTTAATCCGCGTTTAAAATTTTCTAATCGCAATAAGTTTAATCGCTTAAATTTGCTGCGCATGATAGAGATATTAAAATAGCGCGCCAAAATGAGTTAAAATTTACACCGCACGCTCCCACCTTGACACCTCTAAATAATTTTTACGTATCGGCTACATAACTGTAGATATCTATAATGCAATATTAGCACGATAAATATAACTCATCTCGGCTAGTTACCGCCCCTTCTGTTTCCAAAAATATCTCTTGCTGAATATATTTTGCGCTATAGAGCAAATTAAAATTTACGCCGCATCGCCTTGCAGCCTGGCTCTTAAATTTTACTTCGCAGCGAGCATTTCTAATAAAATTTCAAATCTTGCGTTTTGCTTATTGCGGGCGCAGTACCTACTTTTAAAATTCCGCATTTCACAGAAATCTAAAGTGGCGCTAGAATTTTAAATTCCCGTTCGCGCTAGCCGCAAAATTTCAAATTCGCAGCCTCCAACTAAGCACTAGTTTATGTTAGAACTTTCTTTAGTCGCTCCACGGAATTTAGCCAAGCTTGCTTATTTTAACCCGCTTCGTTGAGCTTTAAAAATTTAGATTATTTCTTTGATCGTATCGGATAATGCCTACCGCCACGGAATTGCTCAAGCTGCCCTATTACCATATGTGCAATTAAAAGCGGCGCTAACGCGAAATTAAATAGTATAAGTTTGCGATCTACAAAAGGTATGAAATTTAATCATAGAATTTTAAGCGCCAAGAATTTGCGATAGAATTTCGCCGCGCAAATCAAATCCCAAAGCTAGCCTAGCCTACTCGAAAACCTTCGCTTCTAAGCCATGTAGCCTTTGCAAGCCGATATCGATATATTCGTTAAGCTTCTCATTATTTTCCAGCAATTTGTCGTAATAGCTCTTGGCTCTTTCTCTCGCGGTCGCATCAGGCTCGATATACTTTAGCCCACTTTTGAAAAATCCTTTGGATTCCACAAAATAGATCGAGTGGATCTTCTCGCAGTGCGATAGCCCTGCTTCAGTGTAGTTTAAAATCGATTCGTACGCGATGTTGCCTAACAGCTCCTGCAACCTATTTGCGGGATTTTTGAAAAACTCGGCGAACTCCTTATACGGCGTAAAAACCTGATCCAGGTTTTTCATCGCATCGCCGTAGATACCCTTTTTCAGGCGAAACATCGTCATTTCTTGAGAACTTACAAACTTCTCTATTGCTTTTATCGTATCGTTTTTATTCACTAAATTTTCCCTTTTAAAATATGAAACGCTCGGATTATATCGTTTGTTTTATAAAAATCCGTTAAAAATCGGTTAAATTTTGCCCTAGCGTTTTAGCTAAGTTTCTTTGAGCGCTTTTTATTAAATTTCCCGCCTCAGCCGCCGCACTTCTCGCACAATCCTCGCACGAGCACACTTTTGACATTTTTTTGTGGCAAAGCTGGCATCGAAATCTCCTCCATTTTATGGCAGCTTTCGCAGACAAAATACGCTTTTGCGCCGTCGGTGAGCTCATAAAAGCTTTTATGATTATTTTCGCTGGTAATTATCAAATTTTTCTCTTCCAAAAGCGCTATATTGCGATATATCGTGGTTTTATTAGCACCTGTTAGTTCTACTAGTTCATCATAACTTACCGGGTATTTTTTCTCGCTTAGGATCTGCACGATCTGCACTCTAAGCGCCGTAGGAGCGATATCGTGACTCGCTAAAAAATCTTTGGGATCCATTTTACGCCTTTTTTAAAATTTAAGCGATGATAGCGAAATTTAGATAAATTTATATTAAGTTGCAACTAAGTTGCTTTTGATATACTTCCGCAATTTTTTTGGAAAGGAATTTTATGAAAAAGCTTGTTTTCACGCTTTTAGCAGCTAGTTGCGTAGCATTCGCCAAACCTACGGTCACCACGACCATACTTCCTACGAAGTATTTTGTTGAACAGATCGCAGGTGATACCCTGCAGGTAAATACGATGGTTGGTAAAGGCGCTGATCCGCACACATACGAGCCTAAGCCTTCGGAGATGAAAATGCTAGAAAATAGCGATCTGTATTTTGCAGTCGGTATAGAATTTGATGAAGTCTGGCTACCAAAGCTTGCCGCATCGTATCCGAAGATGAAGATAATCCGCACCGAAGATGGCATTACCAAAATGGCTATGGCAGAGCATCACCATCACGACGAACATGATCATAGCGCACATCACGATGATCACGATCATGACGCGCATCATGAGCATGGCGACAAAGACCACGAGGCGCACGAGCACCATCATCATCACGGCGGTTTAGACCCACATATCTGGCTCGATCCGCAGCTTGTAAAAATTCAAGCTAAAAATATTAAAGACGCGTTAACCAAACAGTATCCTAAGGATGCTAAAATTTATGAAGCAAATTTCGATAAATTTGCTAAAAAGCTTGATGAGCTAGACGCTTACGCAAAGCAGAAATTAGCGGGCGTCAAAGGAAAGAAATTTATGGTTTATCATCCGTCTTGGGGCTATTTCGCGCATCGATACGATTTAGAGCAGATCGCAGTCGAAGTGGAGGGCAAAGAGCCTAAGCCTGCGGATTTAGCCGAGCTAATCGAGGAAGCCAAAGAGGAAAAGATCAAGGTGATTTTCGTCGCACCGCAGTTTTCCAAAAAGGCAGCGCAAACCATCGCCGCGCAAACGGGCGCAAAGGTGATGGAGATCGATCAGCTGCCGCTAGATTGGTACGAGACGATGAAAAAGACGATCGACGTTTTCGGAGAAAATTTGTAGTTGATGAAATTTATTAAAATTTTACTTTTATCCGCGATCTTTAGCTCGCGGATATTTGCGTGCGCTCTGTGCGCCCTATACACGCCTACTGCGCACGTTAGCATTACCCCTGTCGCACAAGACGGCAAGATCGTGAGCCTGCATTTTTCGTGGCTTTTCTCTCAAAATTTTACCGACGTTATAATGCAGACCTACGATATAAATTCCAATGCCAAGCTTGAAAATAGCGAGCTTGCCGAGATAACTAAGGCGATGACCGATTATCTAACCCCTAAAAACTACCTTTGCGAGGCGGAATTCTACGATCAAGCGCCAAAAAACGCAAAGCCCGCGCTTAGCAACCTCGTAGGCACGCAGATCAAGGGAAATTTTAAAAACGCAATAAGCCTCGTCAAAAAGGGCAGACTCGTGTTTGAGTTCGATCAAAAGGTCGGCTTCGAACTGCGAAACAACCGCGTTCTTAAAATTTCCATTAACGACGATCAGGGATTTTTCAATTTCAAAATGCTTGACGACAAGCCCATTAATCTGGGCGAGGGCTTTGTAGCGAAGCCTAATTCAAATTTAGCCACCACTTTTATAGAATTTAGCGGCGAAAAACCAAAGATCGCAGATAAAAAGCCGCCAATTTCAGGCGCGCCGAACTCCGATTTAACGCAGAGCGAACTTACATCTAGCGAGCAGAGCCTTGCGGGCTCAGAGGATAAACTTGCGCAAGGCGGGCAAGGAAAACCTAATGCCAGCTCGGCGCGCAGATCAAACCAAAGATCGGTTGGTGATATCGTTTCGGAGGCTGCAGTAGAGGCGCAAAAAAATATCGCCGCTTCGGATGCTCTCGCGCAGATTAATAAAGCCGCTAAAAAGGATGCGCAGGAAAAAGGTGGTTCCGCAAATTCTGCGGCGCCTGCAGATAAAGGCGCGGGCGAAAATTTTGCTGCGATCCGAGATAACTCTTTAAATTCCGCGCATTCTACGCAAAATCTAGCGACGCCGCCCGAGGAGAGTTCTTTAAATTTAGCGCAAAATAACGCGAGCAAAAACGGCGCCACATCCGACAGCGACGAGATTTCAAGCGAGCAGCACAAAGAGGTCTCGCTGGGATTTGTCGCGCAAAAGACGATGGATTTTATGAAAAGCCTCAAAACGGCGTTTCGCGCAAGCAGCGAGCATGCAAGCGCAAGCACCATCCTATGGGTCTTGGCGCTTTCTTTCATATACGGCTTTTTCCACGCGGCAGGCCCAGGGCACGCGAAGCTGCTAACGGCGAGCTATTTCTTAGCCCATGGCGGCAGCTACATCAAAGCTTTCGGATTTGCCCTTAAAATCGGGCTTCTACACGTCCTAGGAGCGCTCGTTTTGGTAAGCGCGAGCATGTTCGTGCTGCAAAATGTCGCAGGGCTCGTCTCTGCAAACTCCGCCTCGATCACAACGAAAATTTCAGCGCTTCTGATCATCGTCATAACGGCGCTCATCATCTACGACAAAGCTCGCCGCGTAAGATCGGGCGCCCACCACGATGCGGGCTGCTCCTGCGCCGCTTGCGCTTCCGCCGCAAACACTGCAGAGACGGGCGCCGGATTAAAAAATACGGCATTTGCAAACGCCGGTAATTCCGCTCACGTAGCGTCAAAGAGCTATAAATTTTCTAAATTTAATATCCAAAGCGGCGAATCCGCGCAGTATTTGGATGCCAAAAATTTAGGCGCCGCAACGGCAGAGCTAAATTTGGATTCAAATTTAGCCGCAAATTTAGAGGAAAACTCGTCTAGCCAAAACGAGCAAAAACAGGCTTTAAATTCTGCAAATTTAAAAAACCAAACCTCATCTCGCTCGCTGCGAAATGGCGCGAGTGGCGGCGGCGAGAAAGGGCGAGAGTGGCTTATCGCGCTTGCAGCGGCGCTCGTGCCCTGCCCCGGTACGATCCTTATTTTCGTGCTTGCCTTCAGCCTCGGAAGCTTCGCGCTTAGCGTCGCAAGTGCGCTTTTCATCGGTTTTGGAATGAGCGTCGTAATATTTTTAGCCGCGCTTTTTGGCGCGAAGGCAAACGAGCTTAGCTCAAAGCGGCTCGTAAGTTTGAAGCTTTACGTCGAATTTTTGGGGCTTTTCGTGATGTTCGGGCTCGGGATTTTTATGTATTTCCTCTCAGACAGCCTCAGGGTGCTGTGATCGCAAAATTTAAACGCAAATTTACAAAGGCAGCTCGCGTGAAATATAAGTTTACGCAATGCGTTAAATTTTAAATCCGGTGCGAATTGTTTTCAGAATAGTAAGATTTTAAAATTTGCGCCGCACGGACTGCATAAATTAAGCTCCGATCTCGACCATTCAATTATGCGGCGGAATTCGCTCTTTATGAATTCCGCTAAATTTCGCTACAATACGGGCGAAATTTTTATCAAGGATAGATATGTCGCCTTCTTTGCAAGATGCTATTTCGCAAACTTTAACCGAACAAAAAGCGTGCGCTAGAGCTTTTAATAGATATTACTACCTCTGCATAGCCGCCTTTCTTGCGATCCTGTTCGTAGCAATGTATCTAGACGGCGTCAAAGCAGATACTTCTTTGATAAAAATTGCCGAAATTTTAGGTACCTTAATTTTTCTTCAGATCTTTTGGATATTTCTTCTTCATTGTGCCGGTCAAGAAACTGAAGCGGAAATTCGCTACTACAAATTTTATAAAGAGATATTCGTCCGCGCCGTAATAAAAGATATAGATGCCGGTTTAAAATACGATCCATATACCGGCATGCAAGAAGAGGAATTTCAAAAATTTAGAATTTATAGGAAATCTAGGATCAAAAGCGAGGATCGGATTGCGGGCGCGCACTGCGGGATTAAATTTAGCCTCAGCGAGGTACATAGTAATGGTAGGTTTTACATGAAAACGGATAATCCGCTCATAGCGGCGATTATGTTGATCAAAATATTCTACGATAACTATATGGACTTTGACGGCAACGTACTGATCTGCGAGCTCGCGAAAAAAACCTCGGGCAAAACGATAGTGGTAAGCAGGGAGCTAAACGCCAAGATCTTCGGCGAAAAAGAGATGATGGACGATGTGGATTTTATGCGCGATTTTCGCGTGTTTGCGGATGACAAAGTAGAAGCGCGCTATCTGCTAACGCCCGCGTTTATGGAGCGTCTGCGCGAAATAAATCGCGAAACGAGCGGCGAGTTCAGCTTGAGCACGGTATTTATGGATAAGCGCTTATATCTATTTTTAAACGGTGCGCCCGATCTTTTTGAAACTACGCTTTTTGATAGGCCCGCTAGCATAGAGCTCGCGCGCGAATACCAAACGCAGATCCGCAAAATTTTAAGCTTAATCGAAACACTTAAACTCACAAATTAGCAGGGCGCATTACGGCTGAAATTTTGCATCGACTAAATTTACGCCGGGCGGAATTTTTCGGCGAAGCATAATTTCGGCAAAACGTAAAATTTAATCAGCGGCGCAATCGCTCGGCGGTTGCCCGAAATTTAAACGGGCGATACGATTAGAGATGAAAGTGCCTGTCGCGCATAAATTTGAAACAAAAGCGCCCGCGTCTCGTAAAAATAAAATTTTACCGCGCCTTGTATCGCGACACAGTGCTTTGAGTGCCGAACTCGCATAGCGGCAGAATTTAATCGGCGGCGCCCGCGATGATGAAATTTAAAAGCAGATCCGCAAGGACGAAATTTAAAATTTAAAAGCAAGCCCGCGGCGAGAGTTAAATTTGACGCGTGCGCAGCGTTTTCACAAGCCGCGCGCCAAAACGTATCTGCCGAGCGCATGTCGCAACGTATCGCAAGCGCGGCTCTGCACACAGGAAGTAAATTTAAATTATTAAAGAATTCGGGAGAGGCAAAATTTAAAATTTCACCTCCTAAGCGGAAAAGGATTAAATCGCCGCGTAGCGCACCATTAGGCAGGTTTGAAGCGCCGCCAGCTTATCAAGCGTGCTTTTTTGCACTTCGGAATCGACCAAAATGACCGCCAAAGCGTCCCCCTCCTCGCCTCTGCCTAGGCGGAAGTCCGCAATATTGATGTTTTCGTCGGCTAGGATCGTGCTTACGGATTTGATAACGCCCGGCACGTCGGTGTTTTTGAAGATTATCATCTTGCCCTTCGGCTTAAAATCGGTCTTAAATCCGCCGATATTTACGATACGCTCCTCGCTGCCGTCAAAGACCGTGCCCGCGACGTTTGAGATCGCCTCGTCGGTCATGATTTTTACTGCGATCTCGCTTTTATAGACGCTATTTGCAAGCTCGCCAAAGCTCGTCTCGATCCCCTTTTCATCCGCAAGAAATTTAGCGTTGACGTAATTTAGCGAGTCGCCCAAAGAATCGTGCAGTGCGCCTACGATTGCAAAAACGAGCATCGATTTTAGATACTGCACCACCTCGCCGCTGCCCTCGATGCGAATCGATTTGATCGGGCCTTTATTGATCTGCGCCGCAAGATAGGCCATTTTCGAGACCAAATTTATATACGGCTCAATACCGCGCGGCAGATCCTCGAGCTTAAGCGGCAAATTTAAAGCGTTTGGATAGTTTAAGCCGCGCGCGGCGCTGATCGCCTGCTCTGCGGCTTCCCGGGCGATATTGCTTTGCGATTCGAGAGTATTTGCTCCAAGATGCGGAGTCGCGCTTAAATTTTCGATATCTAAAAGCTCATGATCGATCGCAGGCTCTTTGTCGAAAACGTCGATGCCAAGATACGCAATCTTGCCGCTGCGTAGATTGTTTGCGAGCGCTTTTTCATTATACAGCCCGCCTCTAGCGCAGTTTATTAGGCGTACGCCGTCTTTCATCTTTGCTATTTGCGGCTCGCCTACCATATTTATCGTCTCTTGATTTTTCGGCGTATGGATCGTGATGAAGTCGCAAGATAAAATTTCGTCAAAATTTTTCGTATATTTTACCCCGAGCTTCGTGGCCTTCTCAGGCTCGATATATGGGTCGTAGGCGATGACGTTCATCCCAAACGCAAGCGCGCGAACCCCCACGCGCGAACCGATATTTCCAAAGCCGATGATGCCGAGGCTCTTTTTATAAAGCTCGGTGCCGTACCATTTCTCGCGCTTCCAAATTCTATTAATTTTTAGATCGTTGCAGGAATTTACATATTTGCGCGCCGCATTTAGCAGATGGCACATGGTCATTTCGACCGCGGCGATGGTGTTTGCCGTAGGTACGTTCATCAAAATAATGCCGCGCTTGGAGCAGCCGTCGATGTCGCAGTTATCTACGCCCACGCCCGCGCGCACGATCGCTTTTAGCTTGGTGCCTGCGCCAAGAAATTTCTCATCCACCGCCGTAGAGCTTCTGGTAATCGCGACGTCAGCATCGCCTAAAATTCCATAAAGCTCGTTCTTGGGCACGCTCGTGGCGTCGATTACTTTAACGTCCGATTCCTGCTTAAGCAGATCAAAACCGATTTTGTGGATTGCGTCGCAGACTATGATAGTTTTCATTAAATTTAACCTTTTGAAGTAGGTCCGCAAGGCGGGGATGCCTTGCGGGAGGAATTATTTATTTAGTTGATCTTTGATTAGATCCCCTAGGCTTTGCTTCTCGTCGTCGTTGCTATTGATCTCGTTTAGTGCCTCGCGTTCCTTCTGATGAGCCAGCCTGCGCACGCTTAGGCGGATTCTATTTTTCTTCTCGTCGATGAAAGCGATCGCAGCCTCGATCTCGTCGCCCACTTTTAGGCTATCTACGCTTACGTTGCCAAGATCTTCCTTGCGGATAAGCGCGTCGATACCGCCTCCAAGCTCGACAAAAATTCCGAACTCTTTGATATCGCGGATCTTGCCTTTTACGACATCGCCTTGATTGTGGCTCTTGGCAAATTCACTAATCGGGCTATCGCCGAGCTCTTTGTGGTTTAGAGAAATTTTTTGAGTATCTTTGTCGATCTTAATGATCTTAACCTCGATCTCGTCGCCTACTTTGAATAAATTTTTGCACTTCTCGCCGCGATCCCATGAAGCGTCTTCATTATGCAAAAGTCCCTCTACGCCATCGATCCTCACAAACGCGCCGAAATTTGTAATCGTAGTAACGCTGCCTTTTAGCACGTCGCCTACTTTATGCTTAGCAACGAACTCATCAAACGGCTTAGTGAGTAAATTTTTAAGGCTCACGCGCAGCCTGCGCTCGCTAGGGTTGATCTCTACGACCTCGACGTCGAGCTCCTCGCCCTCGCTGATGAAATCTTTCGGATTTTTGATATTTTTATCCCACGAAATTTCGCTGATATGCAAAAAGCCCTCGATGTCGTTGCCAAGATCGACAAACGCGCCGTAAGGCTCGATATTGCTTACTTTTACGCGGATAGTATCGCCCACTTCCAGGCTATCTTTGATCTCGTTCCAAGGATCGGGCATCGCCTCTTTGATCGAAAGAGAGAGGTGTTTTTTATCGTTGTCGTATTTGATAACTTTAACTGGAACCTTATCGCCCTCTTTGTAGAGCGAGCTTGGATTTACCGGGCCTTTGTATGAAATTTCGCTGTAGTGTACGAGTCCGTCCACGCCGCCTACGTCTACGAACATACCGTAGGTGGTTATCTTTTTGACGACGCCCTCGATGATGCCCTCGGTAGCGACTACCTTTTCGATCGCTTCTTTACTTGCTTTGCGATCCTCATCAAGCAGTTTCTTGCGCGATACGACGACGCTTTGCTCATCTCTATCCACTTTGATGATCTTTACTTTGAAATTTTTGCCGATGGCGCCGTTTGGGTTTTTAAGCGCGCTTTGCGAGCGAGGCATAAAAAATTCCACCTCGTCTGCGTTGGCGCAAACGTAGCCGCCCTTATTAAACGATAGAATTTTAACATCATAGATATTTTCCGCGTTTTCATCATAAGAGTCGATGAACGCCTTTACTTTTTCCTTCTTTAGAGCCTTTTTATACGATACGACCGGGCGACCGCCTCTGCTTCCGATAATAGCGACTT
>ERZ773055.503-NODE-503-length-22616-cov-37.517087_pt1 | contig 22616 bp, 21 predicted proteins | sample MGYA00580515_ERZ773055 | MGnify/ENA primary metagenome ERZ773055 (study PRJEB29015, sample SAMEA2737993) | human oral metagenome | biome: human oral; feature: human-associated habitat; material: dental | place: China | collected 2064 ...
ATGGCGGGATATGCGGGGCTCGAACCCGCGACCTCCGACGTGACAGGCCGGCGCTCTAACCAGCTGAGCTAATACCCCGGACGCCTTGTTGCGAATTGAAATAATACAGGGAACTTTTATTCTTGTCTAGCATTATTTCCAACGAATTTGAAAATTTTCTTGAAAATAACCGCTTGGCGAGAATAACCGCAGTTCAGAAGCGTGAATACTCACTAGAAATCCGCAACTTCCTTACGACAATTCTACTGAAGCGCAACGCTTGTGGTATTTCCGGTGGAATCGGTTACCTTAAGTGTAGTTCCGTCAAGTGTAGCTGCGGTGATAGTTCCGTTTCCTCCAACTGCCTTGCCGTCCTTATCGGCAATAAGTGTTGGAAGAGATCCGTCTACCAGGGCACATGCAACAACATCCCAGCCAGAATCGCGATTCTCTGGAACCAAAATGGTGTCGTTAAAAAGAATCAGGCTGGTAGGAGTTCCCTCTACCTCAAACAGAACGCTCTTTGTTCCTGAATCGCTGGTGCGAACAACAGCGGTTTTACCGTCGCTTTGCTTCTCCAGGGAATACTTCATGCCATGGAAGGTGACTGAGCCGTCAACCGCCTGCTCGTCCTGCTGCTTCTCGTCAGCGTAGGCGGACTGGGTCTGCTTTGGCTGCTGACTTGCGGATTCACTCTTAGTACTTGTAGCACAGCGAACAATAAAGAACAGAGCAGTGAGCGCAACAATTGCCGCGACCACTAAAATAATGATCGATTTTCTATTTGGAGGTTCAGGTGTGTTGTCGGCCTGTCGTGGGCTCTGAGGAATTTGAGCACCCTGACCTGCACGAAGCGTTGAAATGTTCTTCATATCAACTGATGAAGCCTCAGGGGTCTTCTCGCCAGATGAACTTGTTCTCATGTGGTTTGCCATGCTTAAACCTCCCGACGCGCTTCAATTGCACGTCCCAATGTTACCTCATCTGCATACTCAAGATCTCCGCCCACAGGAAGTCCGCTTGCCAGTCGGGTAACCGTCACGCCAAGCGGGTTAATAGTTCTGGAGAGGTATGTTGCAGTTGTTTCTCCCTCAACGTCTGGATTAGTTGCCAGGACAACCTCAGTTACAGCGCCGTCGGCCAGGCGGGACAGCAGCTCGCGCACATGGAGCTGCTCAGGGCCAATCTTGTCCATGGGCGAGATAACTCCGCCCAGAACGTGGTAGAGGCCGTGGAACGCGCCGGTGCGCTCGATTGCCGAGACATCTTTAGGCTCGGAGACCACGCAGATTTTACTGCGATCTCTGGAAGAGTCCAGGCAGATGTCGCATTCGTCGCGCGTTGCGTAGTTGAAACAGATGGGGCAAAAATGCACCTGCTGCTTAAGCTCCAGGATGGCCTGAGCCAAACGGCGAGCCTCCTCGGAATCAACCTCTAGAAGATGGTAGGCAATGCGCTGGGCCGACTTTGGACCAATGCCTGGTAGGCGGCCTAGCTCGTCAAGCAAGCGCTGCAGCGCGCGACCATCGTTTGTGGTATCAAACGCCATAGATTAGAACAGTCCTGGGATATTTAGTCCGCCGGTTACTGCGCTCATCTGGGCAGATGCCTGAGACTCTGCGGACTCAAGAGCATCGTTTACGGCTGCCAGAATCATGTCCTGGAGCATCTCAATATCCTCAGGATCAATTGCCTCAGGATCAATGGTGATGTTGGTCAGGCGCAGGTCACCAGATGCGGTTACCTTAACAGCTCCGCCACCAGCACTTGCAGTTGCCTGCATAAGAGAAGCCTTCTGCTGAGCCTCCAGCAGCTGCTCCTGCATTTTACGAGCCTGAGCCATCATCTGATTGCGGTTCATGCCGCCCATGTTAAATCCACCACGTGCCATATGTTCTCCTATCGTCGTATCTATTTTAGACAAGTTGCGCTTTTTGCGCTGGCCCATAAGGAGCTGTGCACCAAAGCGTCATATCGCGAGAAGTACTAGTTATTTGCAGGGTCTGCGGGAGCGGAAGTTCCGGCGTCCGAAGGCGATGCTGTCTCCGAGGGCGCTGCTGCGTCCGAAGGAGCACCTGCATCCGACTTCTTCTCTACCGACAAAGAAACCGCTGGTCCAAACACCTTCTCGAGCATATCCGCCACGCTATTGAGCTCTGGAGGAAGTGCTGAACGAGCCGCAATGTCCTCTGGAGAGGCTGGGGCTGGAGCTGGCTTTGGGGCCGGGGCCGGCTCGGGTTCAGGAGCTGGTGCTGCAGGCGCAGGTGTTGGTGCAGGTTGCGGAGCTGGCGCGACTGGGGCTGCAGGTGCGAACGCAGGCGCAGGCACGACTGGAGCCGCTGGCGCAGGTGCAACTGGAGATGGAGTAGCATCTTCAACGGAGTCATCCAAAACCGCAGCTACATCGTCATCGCTGTAAGGTACCTGATCATAGTCGAGAGCCTCAACTGGGGCTCCGGCAGACGCAGGTTCATCCCAAGGCATTGGATATGACGCCTCGGGTGCTGGTGCTGGAGCTGGAACAACCGGCGCAGCAGGAGCGAACTGCGCAACTGGCTCAGGAGTTGGAGCAACCGGCGCAGCAGGAGCTGCTGGTACCGGAGCTGGAGCTGGAGCCGACGCCTGGGCTGCACGTTTTTCTCGAGAAATTGCCGTTGCGGCAAGGCTCGACTCGACATATTTGATGCGGCGTGGGCCCATGACCTGAGAAACACACTCTTTTACAAACTCGGAAACTGCTGGCGCACTGAGCATCCTCATGGCAAACGAGGAGCCCTTAGGCAGTGTAACTACCAGTTCAGAGCCATCATCGGATTCGAGCGTTGAACTGACCAGCAGCGCTGCATGAGCAGCATTCTTGGAGGCGCAGACCTTGCTAACTTCTTTCCACTGTCTGACGAGAAGAGCGTCGGACTGGTCAACTTCTTTTGGCGCAGGCTGCGGCGATGGTACAGGTGCGGGAGCCGGAACCGGTGTGGGCACAGCAACTGGCGCAGCGACCGGAGCTGGCTGCGATACTGATGCAGGCGCGGAAGCTGCGAGTTTCTCGACAGCTGGAGCTGCAATAACACCGTTTGCCAACTGCTGCTCAAGAACGGCTACCCTATCTGCCAGCGCTTCCAATGAAAGCTCTGTATTGGGGCGCGCCAGCTTAGTGAATGCAACTTCCAGGACAAGTCGCTGGTTAACGGCGGTGCGCATCTGGTTGGCCGCATCGCCCAAAACGGTCAGAACTCTGGAGAGCCTATCGACTGAGCCAAATGCCTGAGCTTCTTTTGTAAGCTGCTCGGTCGAAGCAGTGGAATTTGCCAGCGCAGGAGAATCAACGCCCACAGCTGCGGCAATGTAGAGATCTCTTACGTGAACAGCAAGCTCGCGTGTAAACTGCAGCAGATCTTTGCCGCCTTCAAACAACGTATTTACCGTGGTAAAGAGCGAAGAAATGTCTCGCTGAGCCAAGGCCATTGCAGCATTGTTAATAAGAGAGCCGGAAGACTGACCCAAAACATCTCGAACCGTCTGCTCAGAAATTACACCGCCGCCGTAAACAGAGAGCTGTTCAAGAGAAGACAGAGCGTCGCGCATGCCGCCGCGCGCATGACGAACAATTAGGTCAATAGCTGCGTCTTCGTAGGTAAAGCCCTCGTTTTTGCAGACGTTGACCAAGTGCTCTGCCATCTCATCAGCGGCAATGGAGCGGAAGTCAAAGCGCTGCACGCGGGAAAGAATAGTTGCAAGAATTTTCTGAGGATCGGTGGTACACATGATAAACGTCACGTGTGAAGGAGGCTCCTCCAACGTCTTGAGCAGGGCGTTAAACGCCGCCGAGGTAAGCATATGCACCTCGTCGATGATGTAGACCTTGCCCTTGCCGCGCACAGGAGCGTAACTAGCGCGAGAAATAATCTCTTCTCGGACGTTATCAACGCCGGTGTTAGAAGCGGCGTCAATCTCAAAGACGTCTGGATGCTGACCAGCAGCAATCAGCTGGCAGTCCTCGCAAGTACCATCAGGCAGATGACCAGGAGCCTCATGGCAGAGGATAGCTTTTGCCAGCAAGCGAGCCATGGTGGTCTTACCTGTGCCGCGAGGTCCGCAGAACAGGTATGCGTGGCTGAGCTTTTGCTCCAAGACCGCTCGCTCAAGGGTACCGACCACGTGCTTCTGGCCAACTACCTGCTCAAACGTTTGCGGGCGATACTTTGTATACAGTGATTCCATTCGTCCTCCGACGGCAGATTTTTCACTTTCAAGTATACCCTCTGAGCTAAGAGGGTTTCTCGCCAAACAAAAACGGGGCAGCCGAAGCTACCCCGATTCTGTACTCTGCGGTTTTGCGCGAGCAAATACCTGCTACTCTGCAGCCTCTTCGGTTGCAGGTGCCTCGGCCTCAGCCTCAACCTCTGGCTCTGCAGCTGGTGCGTTCTTTGCGAACTCAGCAGCACGCTTTGCCTTCTCAGCAGCCTTAGCCTCAGCAGCAGCCTTACGAGCGGCCTCCTGCTCAGCAGCCTTAGCAGCCTTTGCCTCCTTGGCAGCCTTAGCAGCCTCGAGAGCAGCGTTTGCTGCGCCACCGAACTTGTCGGCGAAGCGCTGGACACGTCCACCAGTGTCGACAAGCTTCTGCTGACCCGTATAGAATGGGTGGCACTTGTCGCAGAGGTCAAGACGCATCTCTGGAACAGTTGCGTGTGTGGTCCAGGTGTTTCCGCAGGTGCAGCGAACGGTGCACTCTACGTACTCTGGATGAATACCTTGCTTCATGCAGGACTCCTTACATCGGCTCTGGTTTCCGACCAGAGCAGGGGTGTCTTTATGAGCACGTGCTCAATCAAGACAATAAGCTGAAAAAGTATAGCAGAACAACACCTCTGTTGCTAGAAGCAGTTGGCGAGAAATTCACATTTTGTTCAGACAATTCTTGTGTGCGACAACTTTTGAGAAGCTCTTGATGCGCTAAAATCCAATGCAACATACAAAACCGGTCTACAGCTCTTCGGAGGCATAATGTTTTTATCGATTGATGTGGGTAATACGCAAACTGCCATTGGTTTATTTGACAGTGAAGGCACTATGGTGCGCGGCTGGAGAATGCCCACCGATCAAAACGACACCTCTGACATTCTGCATGGCCGCCTCTTCACGTTCTTCCAGAAAGATGGACTGAGCCTCGATGACGTTGAGGCTGGTGGGCTTTCGTGCGTGGTCCCCGTTATCACACGTGCTTGGCAGCGCTGCTTTGAGGTGCTGCTCAACAAGCCTCTGACCCGCATTAACGCGCTTTCCACGGATAAGATTCGCTTCAATATCCCTCACCCCGAGCTGGTAGGTGCTGATCGCGTAGCAAATTCCGTTGCCGCGACTGAGCGTTATGGTTATCCGGTTATTGTGGTTGATTTTGGCACCGCAACCAATTTGGACGTTGTCGATAAGGACGGCGTATTCCGCGGAGGCGCTATTTCACCAGGTATTATGATCTCTGCAAACGCTCTGTTTGCGCGCGCAGCCAAACTTTCTAGCATTCCTATCAAGGCTCCCGAAACTGTCTTGGGCAACACTACAGAAAGCGCTGTTCAGGCAGGTATTGTAGTGGGTGCAGCCGCTCAGGCAGAGGGCTTGGTTGCCAGAACACTTAAAGAGCCTGGTATTGAGGGTGCAACTGTTATTGCAACAGGTGGCCTCGCAAACACCGTCAGCGAAGCAACAGATGTCTTTGACGTGGTTGATCCACAGCTCACCATGCGTGGAATTTATCTGATCTGGAAGCAGTCGACCGAAGCTGCCAAGTAGTTAACGCTGCAGGTGCGCTACAGCCGACAGCTCGGTAGTCGGACCAGCAGTTAGACCAGCATCTGGACCAGCAGCTAAACCGGTGGTTAAACCGCTGGCACAACGTAAGCTTCGTCCTCACTTACAAGGATTTCTTTACCATCCTCATCAACAAGGATGGCATGACCCCACACGTCAATACCTCCAAATCGGGCGGTTAGTGCAACGTTACCGCTGGGGTATACCTTGTTGACCTGCTGTCCAAGCAGCGGAACCATATCAAAGTAGTCGCTCAGAATCAGTGCGATGGGTCCCGCAAAGCTCCTTGCGCGTTTAACCTGCTGCTCCCACGTGCTTACACTCTGAACCACCAGTTCAGATACCTTTTTGGCGAGAAGCTCTGTGTTGTCTGCAACGTCAAACGCCAGGCTCAATGCTCTAGCATCTGCGACAACGCTTATTACAGCAAACATGCCCTCTTGATAACCAGCCATGGCCTTAATTGAGGCAACTACCTGGTCTTTGTAGCAGATATCGTAAGGCCAGCGGATACCAAAGCTCTCATCTTGTGTACGCAAGAGCTGGCAAATTCCCAGTGCTACAACGTATGGAACTGCAGGCACATACGGCATCGAAACCCCAAGACGTACGACCGTTGCAACCTCAAAGGGTTTCTCGCCAGCCGGTGTGGATACTGGTGCGGAAGCTGAATCGTGGTCCAGCTCAAGACACTCGTCTTGATCCTGGGCAGTGCATTCCTGCATGTCAAAGGCACGGAATACAAACTCTCCCGTTTGTGCACCACCGCGTGCCAGCTCTAGAGCTTTTTGTGCTACTCCCACGTAATGGCTCCCAGATCCTCGGTTACGTGACCAACGCGCTGGTCAAGAGGGGCAATCTCCACGCCGCCGTGCGAGAAGAAGCGCACAGGATCGTGCATCAGGTCCTCCATAGGAACAAGCACGTAATCGCGCTCGCCCATGCGTGGATGAGGCAAAGTGAGGTATTTACCTGCGTGTTGTTCGCCCTCAATCCACAGAAGATCGCAGTCGATAGTACGAGGACCATGGCCCTCCTCTCCCTTTTTGCGTGTGCGGTTTAGAGCGTTCTCCACCTCAAGCAGCTTGTCCATCAGCACCAGCGGATGGAGCTCTGTTCTAATCTCAGCAACGGCGTTTACCACGGGTGTCGCAATGCCGTATGCAGGCTCGGTCTCGTAAGCGTGGCTGACCGAGACAACGCAGGTCAGCGGAATCTCATCAATAAGCTGCGTTGCGCGAGCCAAGTAACCCACGCGGTCTCCCACATTGGAGCCAAGCGCCACAAATCCCTGGCGAGGGTCGCGCTCGGTCATGGCCCAGTAGGCATTGATGGCCTGAGCGGTTCCTGCAACATCGTGAACGCGCAGGATACGCGCACCGTTGGTAATTGCGGCGATGCAAATTGCGTGCGTAGCTGCATCGCGCTGCGTGGCCTCAGTTACACCAGAAACAGCGCCAACAAAGCGCTTTCTGGATACGGCGCAGAGCAGCGGATATCCCATAGAAACCATCGAACGAGTAGCGCGCTGAATCACAACATCCTCGTCAGCAAACTTGTCAAAGCCTGGACCTGGGTCAATGCAAATGCGGTCCTTGGAAACGCCAGCGCGCATCAAACCGCGAGCTTGGTCGCCCAAGAATCCCATAATCTGGCGCATGATAGGCGCCTCTTCAGGCAGGGTAAAACGACGCTGCGAGCTCAGCGTACGCGTCTCAACTCCTGTAGCTGCGGCTCGAGTAGCTGCACTACCAGTAAGGCGAGAAGGACGCATGTCGTCCAGCTGCACCTGCTTGCGCTCAACACGGGCACCAAGACCGTCCTTGTTCCAGTGCATAACAATGCAGCCACAGTCAGATTCTGCAGCTACGGCAACCATTTCTGGATCGGTGAAGCCAGTGACGTCGTTGATGATGGATGCTCCAAGGCGGACGCACATCTTAGCTACCTCAGCGTGGCGCGTGTCAATGGAGACAATTGCGCCAGCAGCTACCAGCGCGCGTACCACGGGTACTACACGCTCGGCCTCTTCTGTAGGCAGAACAGGCGTGTGACCTGGACGAGTAGACTCTCCCCCAACGTCAATGATGTCAGCACCTTCATCCAGCATCTGCAATCCACGAGCAATTGCAGCATCCGGATCAAAGTTCTTTCCGCCATCAGAGAACGAATCTGGAGTGACGTTGAGAACGCCCATGATTCTAGGGCGTGCCAACGAGATAGTGTGAGTTCCACATTGCCAGGTGTTGTAGCTTTGACGAAGCATGAATCCTCCTTGCCAGCTATGAATGTTTCTATTGTAGCGGTATTGACGACTGCTGGTCGTATACCATTGACTTACTGAAAGTTTATTGCCGCAAACGCACCGCTTGGCGCCGTAACTGGAGCGTGGAATGCGCGTCACTCGCGGCTGTTGTGATACATAACGCTACAACCTAAACCACCAGGTCGCAGCATGAAAGAGGAGATATGAGCAATACTCAAGAGTACAAACTGATTTCCTGGAACGTCAACGGCCTGCGCGCTGTGCTCAAGAAAGAGCCTTCGTTCACGGAAATTTTTGAAACCATAAACGCTGATGTATTTGCCCTTCAAGAAACTAAGCTGCAGGAAGGACAGGTTGAGCTGGACCTCCCTGGCTACGTTCAAACCTGGAACTACGCAGATAGAAAGGGTTATTCGGGCACAGCGGTTTTCTCGCGAGAAACCCCTCTGCAGGTAATTCGCCAGATTGGATGCCCTGTTGCTGACGACGAGGGTCGTGTTTGTGCGCTGGAGCTTGAGAAGTTCTGGTTTGTGTGCGTGTACACGCCAAACTCAAAAGACCAGCTTGCACGCTTGGACGAGCGTCTTGAGTGGGATCAGCACTATCGTGAGTTTTTGGCTGAGCTGTCTGAGAAAAAACCAGTGATTACCTGCGGCGATTTTAACGTTGCCCACAACGAGATTGACCTCAAGAACCCTTCGTCTAACAGGCAAAACGCAGGCTTCTCGGACGAGGAGCGCGAGAGCTTTACCAAGCTTTTGGATGCAGGCTTTACCGACACGTTTAGGTATCGACACCCCGACATGACCGGCGCATACAGCTGGTGGAGCTACCGCTTCAACGCGCGTAAGAACAACGCAGGTTGGCGCATCGACTACTTCCTGGTCTCCAATCGTATTGCTGAGCAGGTCAAGAGCGCATCCATCTTGAGCGAGGTCTACGGCAGCGACCACTGCCCCGTCGAGCTGAGTATTGAGCTGTAGTTCGTGCAGGTAGCGAGAAGACCGGTTTTCTCGCCAGGGTTGCCTCAAGATGGCGGCCGTAATTAACTAGAGTTGTCGTTTGAGATTCAAAGGAGCACGTCATGCGCATTACTTGCGACGTTCATACTCATAGTCTGTACTCAAGGCACGCCTATTCAACCATTGAAGAAAACGTTCGCGCAGCTTCTGAGCGTGGCTATGAACTGCTTGGAATCACCGATCACTTCTCGTCCATGCTGTATGACCAGCAGACTATTAAGAACTTCCAGTTCTTTATGAATACCGCTATTTGGCCAGAAACCTGGTACGGCGTCAGGCTGCTGCACGGCGCTGAAGTGGACATTGTTGATCTTGAGGGTAATCTGTTTGCCTACGATATTACGTTTGACCAGGGTATTAATGGCGATAAACTCCGCCAGCCTCATATTCTTGGCGAGCACATCCTTGGTACCTGCGATTATGCGGTTGCTAGCATCCACAGCAAACAGTGGGCGGCTGGTGCCTCACAGAAGCAAATTACCCAGATGTATGTAAATGCGCTGGATAATCCACATGTTTTGATTCTTGGTCACCTTGGCCGCAGTGGTTTAGATTTTGATATTCCAGCACTTGTCAGAGAGTGCCGCGATCGCGGCAAGCTTATTGAGATGAATGAGGCTACGCACGATGAGGGCCAGCGTGAAGTTGCTATTGAGCGTTGTCGCGTGATTGCAGAAACCTGCGCTGAGCTGGGGTGTAAGATTTCCTTTGGCTCAGATGCTCACATTGCAACCCGCATTGCTGACGCGCATTCTGTTATCAAGCAGCTGGAAGAAATTGACTTCCCTGAGGAGCTCATGGCTTGTCGCGATGCTCAGACGTTTTTGGATACCATTGCTGACGCCAAAATTCCAGCCTCTAAGCAGGGATATTAAGCCAGAACAGTTGCATCTTCAACGACATTGCATAAAGAAAAAGCCGCGTTTTCACGCGGCTTTGAACTGCCTCTCATTTCTTGGACACGAGAAATAGGAGTCAGTTCAAAACACACCTAAGTCGGATATTCTGCCAAAAAGACGTATACATGACGCAGAAATTGCCACAAACATGCAGATTATCGTCATTAGGTGTGTAAAATGCCCGCATCTGAGCAGAATATCCGACTTAGGTGTGTTCCGTAGATACAGAATTTATTGATAGTTAAATTCCTTATATTTGTCTATTCATGTTTAAGCATATTAGGTGAAGTTTATGCATAGATATGCATATCAGGTAGTGTGAGCGCCTAGCTGCCTGGCTATCTTGATTAAGAACATGTCGATTCTTCGGCAGAACCTCACAAAGCTGCGCTATTTTGTGCGCCAGACCTAAAAGCCGCCGCTAACACGCTGCAGAATCATAATCACCCGCATATGAACTGCCTCCCATTTCTTGGACATAAGAAATGGGAGGCAGTTCACTTTGTCATTTGCGGTCGGTTGATCTTCTCACCTGTTGATCTTCTCGCCTGTTGGAGCGCTTATTTCATTGCAGCAAGAGTCTTTTCCCAGGCAGCGAGCGAGTCTACGCAGGTCTGGTACGCAACGCAGTAGCTCACGCGCAGCCAGCCCGGACAACCAAACGAATCGGATGGAACAGGAAGCAACTCAAACTGCTTTGCCACATCACAGAACGCCTGAGCGTCTCCACCAGGAGCACGAACCCACAGGTAGAATGCACCATCAGGCTGGATGTACTCGTAACCAAGCTTGGTTAGACCCTCGGTCAGAACTTCTCGATTCTTTCCATAAGCCTCAACATCTGCCGGCTCATCAACGCAGTCGATAATAACGCGCTGGAAAAGGGCTGGTGCGCATACAAAGCCCAGCAAACGAGCAGCACCCGCACAAGCTGCGTAAATCTCCTTCTGCTCCGGATTAGACGCAGGTACCAGCACCCAACCAATACGCTCGCCAGGAAGCGAGAGGGACTTGGAGTAGGAATAGCACACAATGGTGCGCTCGTAGACATCGGGGACCCAAGGAACCTCAATATCGCCAAAAACAATCTCACGATAAGGCTCATCGGAAATAACGTAGATGTCTGTACCCAGCTCAGCGGAGCGTTTACGGAGCATATTGGCAAACGCGTCCAGGTTTTCTCTGGTGTACACAGCGCCAACAGGGTTGTTTGGCGAGTTGACAATCACCGCGCGAGTCTTAGGCGTAATAGCTGCACAAACGGCGTCCACGTCAATCTGGAAGGTTTTCTCGTCAGCCAGAACCTCAACACACGTGGCCTCGGCATGGTCAATCCACACGCAGTACTCAGGGAAGTATGGAGCAATAACAATAACCTCTTCACCTGGGGAAACAATGGAATTGAGTGCCATAGAAACGGAGGCTGCAGCTCCACAGGTCAAGATGAGGTCATCGGCCTGAGCTGCGTGGTCTCCAAAGCGGCGTCGCAGCGACGCAGCAATTGCCTCCCTAGCCTGAGGAATACCGATTGCAGGCGTGTAGCTGTGGACCTGCTGAGGGGAAAGTTGCATGGCAGCCTCAATAGAGGTGCGAACAACCTCAGGAGCAGGTACGGAAGGGTTACCAATCGAGAAATCAAACACGTTCTGAGCGCCAATCTCAGCGCGACGCTGTGTTGCGTAGCCTGCAATCTCGCGGATTGAAGACTTTTCCACTCCGTACGCAAGACTTTTCTGATTGACCATGGTTTCTCGATTCTCTCGAAGCCTACAGTAACTACCTGGTAAAACGTTGGCGTTGAGGTCATAGATGCTGCCGTGACGCGTCTAGCCGCGCGCAATCTTTGATAGATAGCATATTGGACGAGAAAATCGATCTTCTCACCCAAGCTTTAAAAGTTTTAACAAATTTGTATCTATTGCACGGATATTGCCGTGAGTCGCACAATTCGAACGCAGATTCCGCAGACTTGACCGCAGGACCTCAGCCTATTCGTAAACGGAAGGCTTCAAAACGCCAACAAATGGCAGGTTGCGATAGCGCTCAGCATAGTCCAAGCCGTAACCAACAACAAACTTGTCAGGTACGTGAGTGCCCACATAACGAGGGTCAATAGCAGGGCGCTTGCCCTCAATATCCTTGACCAGGAAGGCAGCAATCTCAATGGATGCGGGGTTACGAGACTTGAGCATACGCACCAGGTAAGAAAGGGTCAGGCCGGAGTCCAGGACGTCCTCAACAATAATGACGTGACGACCCTCAATCTTGGTGTCAAGATCCTTTACGATGCGTACAACGCCGGAGCTCTTAACACCGTCACCGTAGCTGGAAACAGCCATAAAATCGATGGAGAGTGGGCACTCAATAGCGCGCATGATGTCGGCCATGAATACAACAGCTCCGCGAAGAACAGCAATGACCAGGGGGTTCTTGTCCGCGTAGTCACGCGTGATTTCTGCACCCACCTTCTTGACGATGTCCTTGATGTCCTGCTCGTCAAGTAGAACCTCTTCAATATCAGGGTGAAGCTCCGCCATTACTGACTCCTCTCAAATGGCTTGTGTCCAGAATAGATGTTCAATTCTAGCAGCTGTTTTGTATCTTGCGTACATTTTACTCGTTCATCGGGACGAATTCCCGCAACCCACACTACATGTCCACGAATATTTGTGCGCACAATAGGCATCATACTCCTGGATTCAACGGGCACGCCTGCCTCGCCCAGCAGGTCAGAGATCTTTTTTGACTGTCCGTGCATGCCCAGAGGCTGCATGGTGTCCCCCGCCTCAGGTCCCGAGACCCACAGACTGCCGCCGTGAACTGGATCTACCCCACAGGCCTGCGCGTCGAGAAGAACCGACTCGCCCAACCACTCCTGGCTATGCGCGGTTGCATAGGACACGACGTCAAAGCCGTGGTCCACAGGAAGAATGCGCGCCGAAAGCACTCGGCCGTCTGCCAGCTCCAACGTTCCCGGCACCGCAAGGTGCTCGCCAAACGTTGCCGTAGCAGGCGTTGTACCTGCGGGTTCGTTGCCGCCTGCGCCCGCAGCGCTCGCAGCGCCCGCGCTCCTCGCGGTACCTACCGTACCCGCAGCGCCACTCGCGCTTCTCGCGGCGCCCGTAAACGAGAACGTCACGGTGCCCAGACGAACGCGCGCCTCAAGGTTCTGCGGCAGGTTAGCCACGCCAACCCCCGCAGCAACCGCTTCGAGCACGGCATCTACGTGCCTGAACTCAAGCCAAGCCTCGGGAATCAGCTGCCTAGCCACAATCCTCACCACGCGACGAGCAATCACCACGTCGGTAGAACTCAGCTTCAGCGCATCAAGTACCAACGAAGACTCGCTCTTCCTCAGCATGATCTGCCTCAGTTTGCGAGCAGCCTTTCCCTCAAGATAATCGTCTTCGTCGGTCATCAAGTCCGCAATTTTGCACACTGTTTGCACTAACATCGGGTTTCTCGCCTTAAGGAGCGGAAGCACGTTGTGGCGCATATACGCACGTAGATAGTGAGTATCGGTGTTGGTGGCATCCTCGTGCCAGTCCAGACCACGAGCCTTCAGCCAGTCTTTGAGCTGGTCATGCGTGTAGTTGAGCAGCGGACGATAAATCAGTCCGCGATGCCTGGGGATCGATGCCAGGCCGCCCATGCCGGACCCACGCATCACGTTCATCATGAACGTCTCCGTGCGATCGTCCGCCGTATGCGCCGTCAAAATCTTTGCCTTCTGGCGAGAAGCCCCCTGCTCAGTGCAAAGTTTTTGAGCGAGTTCTCGCGCGGCGTCATACCGCACACGACGACCAACATCTTCCACGTTGCCGTCACGCTCCTGCGCGAGCTTTGCCACGTCCACGCGTAGCGCGGTGCAGGGAACGCCTAGCGAGTCGCAAGTCTCTTGAACAAAGTGCTGGTCAGCGTCCGCATCATCTCCGCGAAGAAGGTGGTTTACGTGTAGTACATGCAGGCGCTCTTTTGCGATGCGCGCAAGTCCTGTACCGTCGCCAAGGTCAAGCGGCTCCGTTACTGCCATGTAAAGCAGCGCCATCGAGTCAGATCCACCCGAGACCATAAGGATGACGGGCGCGGCGACCTGGCCTCGGAGCTGGCCCTCCACTTGACCTCGGCGCGAGCCTTCTGCCTGGTCTTTTGAGGCGAGAACGTTCTTTTTATTGAAGTATGCGTGTACGGATGGCACTTAGCACCAATTTCTGTCCGGTGTGTTTGTTACAGTTATACCCGAAAGTTACTCAGTAGAAAGAAATTCATGAATCCCACGTTTCGCCTACATATTCTTGCTAGCGGATCAAAAGGTAATTGCAGTCTGCTAGAAACGCCTGATGGTCTCATTATGATTGATTGCGGAATCTCTAGAAAAGAAATTCTGCGTCGGTCTAAAGAGCTGAACGTTAATCTCTCTGAGCTTGTAGCCATCTTTATTACCCACGAGCACACCGACCACGTCGCGGGTCTTTCGGTAGTAAGTAAAACTTTTGATGTTCCCGTGTTTGCTACAACAGGAACTGCTGCCGTACTTTCAAGAAAGCCCTGTTCAAATGTTACCTTTACCCTTATTGATCAGACGGGTTCTGTTCATATTGATGCAGCGCCAGACATTGAGGTAAGCACTTTCCCCACCTCTCACGATGTTTGCGAACCTATGGGCATGCGCTTTGATTATCTTGCTGGTCCCGATAAACGCATCGTGGACTCCGTGGGTTATTGCACCGACACGGGTATTTTGACGCCCAAGGCTCTCGAATGCCTTTCTGACGTGCGTATTCTTGCTATCGAGTCCAACCATGATGAGCACATGCTGCTCACGGGACCCTATCCGTACATGCTCAAGCAACGTGTCCACGGAGACTCCGGCCACCTATCAAACAAGTACACCGCGCAGGCGTTGCCGCAGCTTGTTGGACCAAATACACGCTGCGTGGTTGGCATGCATCTCTCTCACGAGAATAACCGTCCAAGCATCGCAGTTAGAACGCTTGCTGAAGCGGTTGGCGCACAACCTCTCAACGATGCGTTTACCGAGGCGCAAACCCCCGACGGCTCTCTTGCCATTTGCGTGGCAAGTCAGGATTGGCCGATGTCGCTATAAGCTGCGCGTTTGCGTGCAGCCCCGCGTCAAGCGCTCCGGACTCCGCACCCCAACAGCGCATCCCAAGCTCGCGACAACAAAAAGCGAGAAAACCTTGGAACTCCAAGATCTTCTCGCTATGCGAGGTGTCTGTAATCGGGCATTGAACAGGCACGTCTAGCCGTACGCCCGGCTGCAGCTATACGTGCCTGGCAGGTCAACTACCAGGCACCTTACTGCTTGAGTAGCAGCTTGACTGACCGCCAAAGCCGCCGCTCAGAGCACTAGTGTTAGTCGATTGCAATCTTTGTGACGCTAGCCTGCTGATCCTGCTTTGGAACAGTAATGGTCAGGATGCCGCCATCAAGCTTTGCAGTTAGACCCTCTCGAGCTGCATCCTTCAGATACACGCCACGAGTTGCCTGCCACTCAGAAGACTCTTTGTGCAGGTAGTTCTTGGCCTTCTCCTCCTCGGACTCCTTGCGAGTAGCGGTGATTGAAAGCCTGCCCTCATTGAGCTCAACGTCGATGTTCTCCTTAGAAACGCCAGGAAGCTCGGCCGTTACCACGTATGACTGGCCCGCATCCTCAACGTTCATAACAAAAGCGTCGGACGAGACGGAAGACAGGGCGGAATAAGGTGCGTCAAAGAAAGAATCAAATGAACCAAATGGCCACGTACTCAGATTCCTTGCGATACGATCATAGGGAACTACATTCTTCATAGTAACCACTCCTTTACTGGTAGATGCCGTTATTGGCACTTCGTTGTTCATCATCTGTTGTACCCTGCTTACGCAAATTTATACAACTTTTTATAAAATTTCTAAGTCTTAACGACTAAGATTACCCTGCGAATATGTACCACGTAGATGCGCGGACCGACACGCGAGCCGTCACGCACTCAATCTGCGACCACTCAAATATCCAAGCAAAACTGTGCAGGATTGTGCGCGCTGCGGTATCATGTTTTATATCAATGTTTTGCGAGACTACGACAAAAGGACCATCGTGGACACCTCGAACAACCTTGAAAATAACGTTTCACCTGCGGATCAGGACCCTCGTACTGACGCTCAGCAGGAGTTTGAATACGCTGAATCTTTTGAGCAGGAAGCCCAGCCAGCTGACGACGCCAAGCTTCACGCAACTGGTGCACAACACTTCTCGTCATCTGAGATTTCTGAGCATGCGGCCGAAGACGCTGCAAAGCAGCCGTACGTTCGCCAGCATCGCTATCACAAAACAGTGGAGCCTATCAGCGATTTTACGATGCCGGGCGAGAAACTCGAGATTCCAGAGAACCAGGCTGCTGGCTTTGAATCCAGCAAGGGTGCTTACGCGAAGAAGGGTTGGCGCAAGCCAAAGAACGAGATTGCGCACCTTCGCAAAGACGTTCACTACGGCCAATACCTGCAGGTTCCTAAGGGCCAGCGCGACATTTTTGTCAGGAAAGAGCGCCGTTCAAATGCAGGCTCGCTGATTGCCGCCATCATCGTTTTGGCCATCATTGCCGCAGTTTTCTATTTCCTCTGGACCTGGATGTCCACCAACTGGGGCGTTGCGATTCGCTAAACAGCAAAGCCGCGCGGTGCTCCAGCGGTAGCTGTAAAGTTGCGGGGTCGCGCGGTTCGTCGGCAGCTGAGCCGCCCAGTGCGCGCCTGATTTCTGCAAAGAATCTGTATCTTTTGCCTGAAAATGTAAAAGAATCAGTGGATTTTGCCTGATTTCATCAAAGAATCTGTGTCCTAAACACAGATTCTTTGCACTTTTCAGGCTCACAACCATGGACTAACCATTGGACTGCACACAAAAAAACCGCTGATACGTCATGTACCAGCGGTTTTTATTTGTAGAGCTTAGCGTGTGGCGAGAAGCCCACGCGCTCGCGTCCGTGTGACGAGAAACCCCGTCTAGCTCCAGGGATCGCGCTCAAAGAGCGGCTCGCTCACGGGACGACGATCGGAGTACGGGTCATAGCCATCATCGTCCTCGTTTTCCGCACGTACGAACTCCGGGTCAACAACCTGCGCTTTCTTGGAATCGGTGTCCTTGCGCGCCGCGACCTTGGCTGCGACCTGCACCGCGACCTGTGCTGCGACCTGCGGGTCTACCGTCGTTGCGGGCACTGCACCCCGCGGCGCGGCCGTCGCGGCAGCTTGCGCCGCGGCCTTTGGCGTTTGCTTCACTGGCTTGCCAGCCTCGTCACACATGCGCAGCCTCACTTACTTCTTGCGAGCAATCAAGTTGCCGTTCTCGTCAGTATCAACCAGAACAGTATCGCCCTCATGCAGCTCACCTGCAATAATCAAGTTTGCTACCTGGTCAACAACGCGACGCTGAATCAGTCGCTTCAGAGGACGAGCACCATAAACAGGATCCAAACCATCAAGAGCCAACGACTGCTTTGCAGCCTCAGAAAGCTCCAGCGTCATGCGCTCGTTAGCAAGTCTGCTACGAACATCCTTGAGCTGAATATCAACGATGCGCTCAATATCTTCAAGACCCAGAGGCTGGAAGACAACCACGTCGTCGATACGGTTCAAGAACTCAGGGCGGAAGGAGCTACGCAGCGCCTCCATAACCTGCTTTCTGGACTCTTCGGTAAGGCCCTCTTCGCCAGCACCAGCAATGAACTGCGAACCAACGTTACTGGTCATGATAATGATGGTGTTCTTGAAGCTCACTACCCTACCTTGACCGTCCGTCAGGCGACCGTCGTCCAGTACCTGCAGCAAGATGTTGAAGACGTCAGGATGAGCCTTCTCCATCTCGTCCAGCAAGATGACAGAGTATGGATGCCTACGAACTGCCTCGGTGAGCTGGCCACCCTCGTCATAGCCCACGTATCCTGGAGGTGCGCCAATGAGTCGCTGGACCGAGAACTTCTCCATGTACTCAGACATATCAATGCGGATCAGAGAGCGCTCGTCGTCAAACAGCAGCTCTGCCAGCGCCTTTGCCAGCTCGGTCTTACCCACGCCAGTTGGGCCCAGGAAGAAGAAGCTGCCCAGAGGCTTGTTTGGATCTGCCAGACCCGCGCGAGAGCGACGGACTGCTGCAGCAACTGCGGAAACAGCATCGTCCTGGCCAATGACACGCAGGTGGAGCTGGTCCTCAAGATTCTTAAGCTTATCCATCTCACCCTGCATCATCTTGGACACAGGCACGCCGGTCCACGAAGAAACTACCTCAGCAATCTCGTCCGTGGTGACCTCTTCCTTGAGGATTCCGCCGTCTTCCTGCTTGGCGATAAGGGCCTTTTCTGCCTCATCGTATTTACGCTCAAGCTCTGGGATGGTGCTGTAACGAAGCTCAGATGCCTGCGCCAAATTACCTTCTCGGGTCACGCGCTCCATCTGCGTCTTTGCGTCCTCAATCTGAGACTTCAAGTCCTGTACCAGGTCAATTGCGCCGCGCTCGTTCTGCCAGTTGGCCTTCATGCCATCAAGCTTCTCCTGCGTAGTAGCAATCTCTGCGCGAAGGTTCTCCAGGCGTTCCTTAGAAGCAGCGTCCTCCTCCTTCATCAGAGCCTGCTCCTCAATCTGCATCTGAGTAAGCTGACGATCAACCGCATCAATCTCTGCTGGCATAGAATCAAGCTCCATGCGAAGTCTTGACGCCGCCTCATCTACCAGGTCAATTGCCTTATCTGGCAAGAATCGGTCAGAAATGTAGCGGTTAGAGAGGTCTGCTGCTGCAACCAAAGCGGAGTCCGTAATACGAACGCGGTGGTGCTGCTCGTACTTCTCCTTAAGGCCACGCAGGATAGAGATGGTGTCCTCAACAGTAGGCTCGGAGACAAGCACGGTCTGGAAACGACGTGCAAGAGCAGCGTCCTTCTCGATGTACTTGCGGTATTCATCCAGCGTAGTGGCGCCAATTGCGCGGAGCTCGCCACGGGCAAGTGCTGGCTTCAAGATATTGCCAGCATCCATGGAGCCCTCGGAAGCGCCGGCGCCCACGATGGTGTGGAGCTCGTCGATGAAGAGGATAATCTGGCCGTTAGACTTGGCCACCTCTTTTACCACGCTCTTCAAGCGGTCCTCAAACTCACCACGGTACTTTGCGCCTGCTACCAGGGCGGACATATCAAGTTCAACAAGCTCTTTGTCGCGCAGAGTGCTTGGAACGTCGCCAGAAACAATGCGCTCTGCCAGGCCTTCTACGATTGCGGTCTTACCAACACCAGGCTCGCCGATAAGAACAGGGTTGTTCTTGGTGCGGCGACTCAAAACCTGAATGGTACGACGAATCTCTTCGACACGGCCAATAACTGGATCAAGCTTTCCCTGACGAGCAAGGTCGGTCACGTTACGACCGTACTGCTCCAAGGCCTCAAACTGCGGCTTTGCATCCTGAGAGGTTACGCGCTCATCACCACGAAGCTCGTTGTAGACCTCTTCCACACGCTTAGCGGTAACGCCAGCGTCGCGAAGAATCCTGCCTGCGTCAGTGTTATCGTTTGCCAGCGCAGTGAGCAGGTGCTCAGAGGTAACGTAGGAATCTCCCAGCTTGGTGGCAAGCTTCTCAGCCTCGTTGATAACCTTGAGAAGGTCGTTGCCAATGCCAATCTGTGCTCCACTTACCTTTGGAGCCTTTGAGATTGCCTGGTCTACCTGCGTAGCAATAGTGTCAGGGTCTGCGCCAATCTTCTCCAAGATAGAACGCAGGTTGCGCTCGTTGCTGTCCAGCAGCGCCTTTAGCAGGTGCGTTGGTGCAACCTCGGAAGCCTCTACATCGCCAGCAATACCAAGAGCTGCCTGCAGTGCTTCCTGGGCGGTTACAGCCCATTTATCTAGTCTCATAAAATCACCCTCCTACCCCAAACAAAAATCGTGCCGGGGACTGAATCTTCATCGGATTCTATATACCCCCAAGCACGACTTTTAATACATATCTAAGTGTGTTTGTAGTAGATTTTCTTATCGCGTTGTACTGAGCTTTTTCGCAGCCCAATCCCGCACCTTATAGCTTCTAAAATTCTGCCTCTTCATAGACCAGATTTTGTTCAGCTTCTATTGTCGAGAAAAACTTGGCAGGTGTAAGCACTGGTATATCAGAGCGAGTAAAATCTGCCACATTTTTTGTGACGATATAATCTGCCTTTATCTTTTTAGCAGCGCGCCAAATAAGACAGTCTTCAACGTCTTCCCACTGCTCCGACAATGCATACGAAATGTCTGCGCCATCAATAGAACATACATTAAGCAGCGGAAACACCTCTTTTAGGATTTCTTGCATGCGATCAGAGCCATGTGCCTTAGCGCCCACATAGTAGAGATCTATGTATGACTGAGCCGCAATCCACAGCTCGACATCTCTGAACTGCTTCATTATGAAAAGCTTTTTTGCATCAGCAACAAACTGCTCTCTGCACAAAAAGACGTCCAACAAAACGTTAGTGTCAATCAAGAGCTTCATAGTCATTTGACCTCCACTCGCTGATTGCCTCTTTGTAGGAACTGTCTCCCAAATCATTCCAGAACAACGCCGGCGCGGGAACAGAAATCTTCCCAAAGAGTGCCGAGAGCTACTCTTTCTCCTTCTCGCTCAATTGGCGAGAAGACCCTCTAGCAGACAGCTTTGGCGCAGCACTCTCATGAGCATCGGGAAGCTTGCCTGTTACCAGCACATATTCAAAAGCAGCATTAATCAGTTTGGTGGTGTTTGATCCGAGCGCTTCAAGAACCTCGGAAACCTGATTTTTTACTTCGACAGGAACACGGGCGGTTACAATACTGTCCATACCCCCTCCTTTACCTAGTTATATCATTGGATTCATGTATTACAACTAGGTCAAGAAGTAAAAAGATAAGCAGTTTCTGACTGGATGGTTCCGTCTTTTAGAACAAGAGAGTGAAAGCGCTCTCTTATTTCAGGGGTCACTTGATGAGATGTCATAACAACGGTTCTCTCATCATCTTTTAAGATCAAATCAATAAGGCTCTGAACAGAATCGGAATCCAAATGGGCAAAACTCTCGTCATAAATCACAATTTGTGGCTTAAACAAAAAGATTCGCGCAAGAGCCAACCGCTGTCGCTCTCCACCAGAAAGACTACTTCCTGCCTGGTCAATCATATGATTGATTCCATCTGGATATCTGGTAAGAATCTCAGAAAAGCCTGATTTTGTTATAGCATCAATAATTTCTTCATCGGTAAACTCATGGCAAAACAGCGTAACGTTATCCCTGATAGTCGCATTAAAAATGAATGTTTGCTGAGAGCAAGGGATTATAAATCGAGCGTATTGCTCACTTTTGAATTGCTTGATTGGCACGCCATCCAAGCAAATATCTCCGCTATCTGGACTCAGAGCATCCGTTAACAGTTTGATTAGTGTTGTTTTTCCACTTCCCGAGCTTCCTTCAAGAAGATACTTTCTGCCACGTTCCAAATTAAAACTAATATCCGACAAAACTAATTTGTCCTCGTCATAGCCATATGAAACATGATTAATCGTTAGATTTGTAAAGTGCTCAGGGGTATCTTCTGTTCCACTTTCTGTAGTTGGGGCTTCATTAAGAAGCGTTTGTATTTTAGTAATAATCTCTTTTGCGCTTCTCATATCAGTAATTGAATCACTTATGTTTTGAATAGGATTTGCTATGTAGACAACAAGCTGAGATGCCGCAACCATCATTCCTACTGTCATCAATCCATTAAGGGTAAGGATGGCACCAATAAAATAAATTCCAATGTAAACAATTTGACCCACAGTAAATGAAAGTAAGCGAGCTAAAGAACTAAAGTACCGAGCTCCAAATTTCTGCTTCTCCCAAGCCTGATTCGCATTACTCATGGCAATCCGTGAAGCCTCTGTTAAATGAAAGCTTCTAAGCAGATCGAACCCTTCAAGATGCTCATTTGCTGTAGCAATAAAATGCTCGGCTGACTCAGATTGTTCTTTTCGCTTTTTAGAAATGACCCCGGACATTGTGTTAGGAACAAACATCTGAACAGCTATCATGCACAAGATGAACAGAACAAGCCATGGTGAAATGAACAGCAAGATTATTAGGCTTACTACACCAGAAAAGACATCTATCAAAAGATCAATAAAGACGCGAAAGTATGTTTCCTCAAGCAAATCAAGGTCGTTGGTAAGAATTGAAAGCCAATGACTGGTATTGAACGAGTGAAACTCAGGAATAGAGCGACTGAATATCTTTTTTATCAGCTCATCACGTAAATGCGTTTGACAGCCCTGTATTACTGACCAGCGCAAACGTCTGCAAATCAAGTCGACAACAAAATAGCAGAGTATGTAAAGGCCAAACCAGAGGCCGTCATTCAGTGCATCCGACAGATTACCGTCCATGGCAAGATTAACGGATTGAAGCATTACAAATGAAAGGGCGATTTCAAATAAGCTGCTCAAAAGCGAGAAGACTACAAAGAAAATTAGCTTGCTTTTTTGTTGAGCGTAAAGGTATTTAAGCATGCCATCTCCCTTAAAAGAGATTTCGTTTAAAAAAGGTTATGACTGCATGTGGTATTCGGTATTCGGTATTCGGTATTCGGTATTCGGTATTCGGTATTCGGTATTCGGTA
>ERZ773055.507-NODE-507-length-22481-cov-27.176670_pt1 | contig 22481 bp, 17 predicted proteins | sample MGYA00580515_ERZ773055 | MGnify/ENA primary metagenome ERZ773055 (study PRJEB29015, sample SAMEA2737993) | human oral metagenome | biome: human oral; feature: human-associated habitat; material: dental | place: China | collected 2064 ...
ACATAGGCACACGCCACAGGTGAGAGCTCGCGCCCCGCCGCGTGTGTCGCACGCGCCAATGTCTCGCTGAGCGGCAGACCGAGTGCCGCGCCTGCCGGACTGACGTGCTTGAAGGACGCCGCTGCGGGCAGCCCTGCCATCGCTTTCAGCTCGCGCACGAGCTGCCAGCTGTTCAGTGCGTCGAGCAGATTGATGTAGCCCGGCCGTCCGTTCAGTACGGTAAAGGGCAGTCCGCCGTCGGCAAAGACACGTGCGGGCACCTGGTTCGGATTGCAGCCGTATTTGAGGGTGAGTTCTTCCATGTGAGCACTCCTTTTTGCTGATGAAGGAATCGCTGATAAAATGAAGCCCGTCAGATTGGCGTAGATTTTTTCGTCCGATTGAGGCGGCAAACCGGACGCATAGCCAAAGTTATGTGGAGGATTTGCCGACAAAAAGCGGGTAAAAAAGATGCGCTAAGATGGCGGTGCTGAATTTATCAGTGCTCCCTATATTCTTCTTTCATTATAGCGGGAGGGGGGTATTTTTTCAACTGAGGGGTTGCGACATGGAAATGCTGGTTTATCACCGCATCATAAGGCAGTGTATTACTGTGTCAAGAGAGACGCTATTCATTGCGCCTTTTGTATTTTGACAGAAAAGCAGGACAAAAAGTGATTGTGACGAATTATTAGAGTACTACTAATAAGATAGTTTTTTTGCGAATTTGAGAACGTAGAACTCATATGATATGATATAAATGGATGGATCGGGAGCGGAAAGGAAGCTGAGCAACAATAAGAATGGGATGACTTGACCGACAAGCGTTGCAATGGAACACAGACGCTGCTTGAAAATACAATGGAAAGAAGAACTGAATGTGGTGTAGAGATTGTCGTATTGAAATAAAAGAGAAGGTGTGTCCTTTGTGTGGACACGCAGCAGAGGAGGATATCCCTGTCGAAGTGATGTGGTGTCCGAACTGCCGTATTCCTGTGATTCGCGTGGTAAATGAACAGGAAAAGGAAGTCTGCCCGTCCTGTGGCAGCAAAACGCGTCATATTGCTTCTGATTTACGACCTGTGTTTCCTGAGGAACGCATCCTTTTGGCGTCGCTTCTCGATAAGGAGGTCACAGAATTTATATCGAAGTCTGTGTGGGCTGTGAACAGCCGCTATTACATTGATGGGAAACCCATTGCGTTGTCCAGCGAATTTTTTCAACGAGCCGATACGAATGCCATCGCGGAGAAGCTGGAACACGCTGCACGAGAGAACGCATATGAATACTTTAATCGAGAGATTCAGGCGTTTATCCATGCTAATCAGGATAGATTGCTTCTGCTCAAGGATGAGGCTTTTGCTTTTGTACAGCGTTCTGCTGAGAAATTTGATGAGGAAAAGATCGTCATTTCCTTTTCCGGAGGGAAGGACTCAACGGCGACTGCTGACATTGTTGTCAAGGCCTTGAGTAATCCGAGCTTGGTTCATGTGTTTGGAGATACGACACTGGAGTTTCCCTCGACATTGGAATATGTACAGCGCTATCGAGAGCATCATCCTCAGGCAATCTTTGAGATTGCAAGAAATGATGAACAGAATTTTCATGAAGTGTGTGAGGACATTGGTCCGCCCGCACGGATGATGCGATGGTGTTGTTCGATGTTCAAGACGGGACCTATCACAAGGGTACTTAACGGTTTTTATCGGAATCAGCAGATCCTGACATTTTATGGCATAAGGAAGTCAGAGTCTGTGAGCAGAAGCAAGTATAATCGTATTGAGGACAGTGCCACGTCTGTCAAGATACAGCAGCAGACTGTAGCCTCTCCTATTTTCTTTTGGAAAGACATAGATGTATGGCTGTATCTTCTCACGGAAAATGTAGACTTTAATGATGCATATCGTCTCGGTTACGATCGTGTCGGATGTTGGTGCTGTCCCAATAACAATCAGCGTGCGCAATTTCTGTCAAGGATATATATGTCCGAGCAGTCAAAAGAGTGGAGAGCTTTTTTGGTTCAGTTTGCGGAAAAAATTGGCAAACCGGATCCTGAGGTGTACGTTGATACGGGGAAATGGAAGGCCCGACAAGGTGGAAATGGGCTGGCTTCTGCTGGAGATGTCAAGATTCGGTTTACGAATTGTACGGCTGAGGAGCATGCGAAAATTTATCGACTGGTTCGGCCTTACGATGATGAACTCATTGGCATGTTTGTCCCGTTTGGCAGAGTGGCACCAGAGCTTGGGAATAAGCTGCTGCAGGAGGTCCTTGTACTGGATCAAAAGATGAATGTGCCTATTCTATCCATTCAGCCGTTTCACCAAGATGGGTATGTACACGCTGTTAAGGTAAAGACGATGAATGTGGCAGATCATGAAGACTTACAGCGTATGGTGGGGTATCAGATCCGAAAGTTTAATGCCTGCCGTCAATGCTTGAAGTGTGAGTCCATTTGCCGGTCTGGTGCAATTTCCATTGTTGGCGGCTCGTACTTTATCGACCCGGATAAGTGTGTACACTGCAAGATGTGTGTATCAGCTAAATATTTGGATGGCGGCTGCATGATGGACAAGTATCTGCGAACGAAGTAGAGAGGGGGGATGGCAATGAAATTCCGTGCACATGATACGTTCTATATTCGTAAGGGGTGGCTAAATAAAGGGCTGAGAAACGTCGCTGCCCATAGGGATGTGTTTGTCACAAGAGACAAAGCACGAAATCCCATGGATGTCCTTGGCATCGGGGCGAATATGGTTAAAGCGCTTCGTTATTGGATGCAGGCAGTTGGACTGAGTGAAGAGCCAAAGAAGGGACAGCGATATCAGAAGCTCACGGAACTCGGAACAATCATTTTTGAGAATGATCCATATATCGAGGAAGTGGGAACCCTTTGGCTTTTGCAGTATCAGCTAGCGAAGAATAAGGAAGAAGCAACGGCTTGGTACTTTTTCTTTAATGAATTCAATATGGTCGAGTTTTCGAGAGACGATTATATTCAAGCACTTCAAAACTTTGTCGTCATGGAACAGGATGAAGCATCCATACGATCTCTTGCAGATGACTTTAATTGTATTATAAATACTTATGTCTCGAGAACGAGAGAGGCAAATACGATGTCGCCGGAAAATAATATGGACTGCCCTTTTGGAGAACTAGGGCTTGTTGATGTGCTGCGCAAAGATCGCAGCAATATAATATACAGGAAAAGCAGTCCGACAGCCGAAACGCTTCATCCATGGATTGCCCTAGCGGTCATCTATGACCAGGCAGAGGACCAGACGGAGATCAGGCTCAATCGCCTGCTGTCTCAGCCCTGTCATATCGGCAAGGTGTTTGGATTGGATCCGATTACGCTGATCGAAGTCCTTCACCAAGCGGAACGAACCGAGCTCCTGAAGATTGTGCGAACCGCCGGGCTTGACTATATAAAGCTGGCAGGTGGATATTGCTTTGCTGATTGTGTAAGAAAATACTATGAGGAAATTGTGCGCTAGGTGACGTAAAATGAGTGAGATGATATCGGTTGCTTCGGGCTTCCAGTATTCTGTCAATATTGCTTACGATCTAAACGACGAAGACAAAATTAAGAACTTTATACCAACAGGCTCTGCTTTGCAACTATTGGAAGATATTCTGCGCAGTACAGAACCGTCTTCGACGGAAAGAGCCAGGATCCTGATTGGTGCCTATGGCAAAGGAAAATCCCATATTGTGCTGGTGATTCTTTCCCTACTCATGAAGAAGAACGTCACTCTGTTTGAGCGTATCCTTGCTAAGAGTGCGGGAACTGCACTATACCAGCGTATTCTGAATTATTACGAAGGCGATGATAAAATACTTCCGATTGTCGTGACAGGAAGTAATGCAAGTTTGACACAGTCGTTTTTGATGGCTCTGCAGCGTGCGCTTTCAGAGAATGATCTTCTTGACCTGCTGCCGGACACGAATTATAGGGCTGCTATATCTACCATACAGCGATGGGAATGCGACTTTCCGGAAACCTATCGTAAATTTAGTGAACAGATTTCTGCTCCGATGGAGCAATTTATTGACCGTCTGCAGAATTTTGATGTATGCACCTACGAGGAGTTTGAGAGAATATATCCAAACCTAACAGCGGGAGGTGTTTTTAACCCATTTTTGGGATTTGATGTTGTTGAGTTATATGAGAGTGCGGCAAAGGCTCTTCGTGAACGAGGCTATACCGGACTCTATATTGTGTATGATGAGTTTAGCAAATATCTTGAGGCAAATATTACAACAGCATCGATCAGTGATATAAAAACACTGCAGGATTTTGCAGAAAAATGCAATCGGAGCGCAGCACTGCAGCTGCATATTATGCTTATTTCACACAAAGAGATTGCGAATTACATTGACGTCCTTCCCAAACAAAAGATCGATGGATGGCGTGGCGTGTCTGAGCGTTTTCTTCATGTGCGGCTGAGCAATAATTTTACGCAAACGTATGAGGTTATAGAATCTGTTATTCAAAAAAAAGAAGAGCAGTGGAATGCATTCTGTACACATCATGCGAAACAGTTTCGTACGTTGGAGGAACGCTATATCACACATCCGGCATTCTCCGGAATGTCCGAGGAGGATGTGAAAAAAATCATATTCGGAGGATATCCGCTTCATCCAATGGCTACGTTTATTCTTCCACGCCTTTCGGAGAGAGTGGCACAAAACGAGCGTACATTATTTACATTTTTATCTGCGCCCGGCGTGTCAACTCTGCCGACCTACCTCCGTGATGATGATGATCGATCGTTTCAATTGATTACACCGGATCAAATATATGATTATTTTGAACCTCTTTTCAAAAAAGAAGTTTATTCTCGTGCGCTTCATGAGAACTATATTCTTACGGAGATTATCCTTGAGCAGCTAGAGGGGGATTCGCTCGAGGCGAAGATCGTTAAAAGTATTTCGTTGATCTATATTCTCGAGCATTATGAACGGATCAAACCGACGAAGGGGGAGCTGTTTGGTATTTTCTCCGTGGGGTATTCTCACGAGGAAATCGATGCTGCTATTAATGCGCTCATACGACAGGAATATGTTATATATCTAAAACGAAGCAATCACTATCTTCAGCTGAAACAGTCCTCGGGAGTGGATATTCACCATAAAATCGGAGACGTTATGGCGCGTCAGCGCCAAAGTATATCCGTAGAAGACGTGTTAAATGACGTGAATCCCGAGAAATATCTATATCCATCTAGGTATAATGATGCACATGAGATGATACGTTATTTTTCATTCCATTTTATTGGGGGGGAGGAGTTAGCGCATCCGGAGAATCTCATATCGTTTATTCATCAAGAAGATGCAGATGGCGTTATTTTTGGTGTACTTCCAGAAAATCAGGACACGATTGCTGTGCTCAGAGAAAAAATTCTTTCAATCAGTGCCGAGCTGCATCGTGCCGTATTTATCCTTCCCAGGAAATACGCGGCAATAGAGACACCTGCCCGTGAGTACAAGGCGGTCATGGAACTCCGTGAACAGGCTGTGGGGGATCGTATTCTTTTCGATGAATATGAAGTCGTATATGAAGATTTGAGGGCGCTGATCGTTTCCTTTGTTGCGGCCTATACGCATCCGGAGCTCTATGGATCTTATTATATATTCGGCGGGAAGGAAGAGGTGGTTCACAGAAAGGCCGCGCTCTCGGAGCTGCTCTCCCGAATATGTGATGGAGCATATGCCAGGACGCCGGTGATCAATAATGAAGCACTGAACAGGAAACAGGCAACATCGATTGCTCGAAATAGTCGGCATAAGGTCGTTTCTGCATTACTGCGGACCGTGCTTGAGCCGAATCTCGGCCTGAGCGGGACGGGGCAGGATGTGTCTATTATGCGCAGCACCTTAATTCGCACGGGAGTTCTTGTGCAGGATGGTGATATGCTTCGCATTGATCTGCATCCTGCTGACAACCCCTTGATGAGCGGCGTGCTGTCAGAGATTGAATCGTTCATCCGAGAGGCACGGGAGGAAGGGGTGCAGTCGTTCACTGTTCTTTACTCCCGCCTTTGTTCTGCCGAGCGCCATATTGCTATGCGCAGAGAACTCGTTCCTTTGTATTTGGCGCTGGTATTGCGCGAATATAAACAGCAAATTGCGATCTATGACGCGAATGAACAGGTTTTTCTCACTGCGGATACGATCACGCAGATCAACACGAATCCGGAGAACTATTCGCTGCGATATCTGGATTGGACATCGGGGAAGCAGAAATTCGTTCAGGAGATGGAGCGGCTATTTGGTGCGTACATAATACCCGGAGAGCAGCGCATGAATTCATATCATGACGTCATTGCCGGGATGAGAAAGTGGTATGTATCATTGCCTAAATATGCGAAGGAAATGAGAATGTCGCCGGATGGTGAAGAGGTGCCTCCAAAGTATTCTAAATTCGTTGCTCTGCTCCGACAAAATCCATCGGGGCATGCCCTCCTCTTTGTGGAAATGCCTCAAGCGTTTGGATTCTCAGAATCAGATATCGGTGTAATGCATGGTATCCATGACGCAAAATTATACTATGATGAAGCGTTGGATCGTCTGCGCGAGAGCCTTGGGCAACAGGTGAAGAGGCTCTTTTTGTCGGAAAAAGAGAAAGTGCATATGGGCCAGGTGTCCCTTACATCGATCATTAAGGATTGGTGTGAACGGTTGGAGCCGGAGGTCTTTGAACACCTCTTTACGGATGGAACCGATCGGTGCTTGGCGCTCTTTCGGGCGATTACGCACGATGAGGATACGTTTCTTACACGTCTTGCAAGAGAAACGACCGAGTTGCGCTTAGAGGATTGGAATGATCATACCCTTGAGAAATGTATGGAGCGCTTGCGCCAATATAAAACGACCGCAGAAGACTTTCATTGGGAGAGCCGCAGCGCGGAAAAGGAGGGAGGAATACCCCATGCCGATTCTTATCAGGTCGTGTTTACGCCGATCGAAGGCGCGGCTGACGTACGGAGGTTTGATCGTGTCGCCACGAGTAAGAGAGCCGGCCTGCTGTATAATAAGATTGTCTCAGATCTCGATTCATTCGGACAGGCCGTGACACAGGCGGAAAAACGACAGGTTCTCATGGATGTCCTGAAAAAACTTTGCTAGGGAGCATTGATATGGCGTATTTTGATAACGCAGCGACCACGTTTCCCAAGCCGGAAACGGTCTATGCATGTATGGAGCAATACTGCCGTGTAAATGGCGCAAATGTAGGCAGAGGCACCTATGAGAAGGCGATGTCTGCCAAGCAGCTTGTGGAAGATACGCGTGATAGGATGCGGCAGCTCCTGCAATGTCCTGCGAAACAGGTTGTTTTTACGCCTACTGCGACGATCGCACTGAATATTATTATTCAAGGGCTCCTGCAGGGGGCACAAAAGAATGTGTATATTACCCCGTTTGAGCATAATGCTGTCACCAGAACGCTGCACCATTTTGAACAGCTGCATACGGTAAACGTACAGCAGCTATGTGTAGATGAAACATTACGTTATGACCTCACTGCCATTGAGCATCAGTTTCAGAAATATAAGCCCGATCTCTTGATTATGAGCCATGCGAGTAATGTGTGCGGTCTTGTTGCGCCCGTGGAACAAATCGCTGCATTGGCGAAGCAGTATGGCTCCTATGTGCTCATTGATATGGCGCAGACGGCGGGGCTTGTTCCTTGCCATGTTGGGCTCGAGACAGTTGATTTTGCTGTTTTTGCCGGGCATAAGACACTGTATGGCCCCACGGGAATATCTGGTTTCGTTATGAGACCGGATATCCTGCTAAAACCTCTTTTGTTTGGTGGTACAGGCATTGAATCGGCAAATCAGGATATGCCGGAGGAACTTCCGGAGCGTTATGAGATGGGGACACTGAATGCTGTCGGTATCGCCGGACTGAATGCGGCGCTGCGATGGATGGAAGAAGTTGGTGCGGACCGTGTTCGGAAAACAGAACAGGAACATCGGGAACGGCTGTTGGCACTTTTGTATTCGTATTCATTTATTCATGTGGTGGGGGAAGTCGCCGGCAATGACTATGTTGGTGTTGTCTCCACACGGTTTGATGGGATCAGCAGTGACAGCTGCGGAAGCGTTTTGGATCGACTTGGCATTTCTGTAAGGGCAGGATTACAGTGTGCGCCGCTGGCACATCGATTTTTGGGCACATATCCGACAGGAACCGTTCGCTTCAGTGTCGGATATTTTACCGGTGATGAGGACTATCAGGAGTTAGAACGCGCATTATCCTATATGAGAGACAACCTCTAGGGAGAGAATGTGGAATGAGCCTTAAGGATCATCGTATCAAAAGTGAGTATAGGTCCCTCATTGATCATGTTGTTCAGGATTTTTACATCCCATTACTAAGTGAAGCTGTACTTTACTGCCGTGCCGTTGGATTCTTTTCCTCCTCATCTCTTATTGAGATGTCCAAGGGGCTCGGTGCATTGGCGAAACGCGGCGGGAAAATACGCCTTGTGGCATCGCCGTATCTTTCGGAAGAAGATATGGAAGCGATACGGAAGGGGTATGAAGAGCGGGATGCAGTTATCGAGCGGGCGTTGTTGAGGCAGCTTCCGGATCAAGTTCCTGACATCGAGACTATGGATCGGCTGAATTTGCTGGCAGTTCTGATTGCTGAAGGGATCCTGGATATTAAGATAGCCTATACAGAAAATGATACAGGCGTAGGGATGTACCATGAGAAGATGGGCATCATCGTCGATGCAGATGATAATAAAGTTGCTTTTTCCGGGTCAATGAATGAGTCGGCTGCGGCAATGGTGACAAACTATGAAACCATTGATGTGTTTCGCAGTTGGGGGGAGGAATTTGAGGCGGCGCATACCCGCCTGAAGGAGAATGCGTTTCTCTCCATATGGAATAATAGCGAACCCAATATTCAGGTGGTAGAGTTTCCGAGTATCTCACGTGTCATGATTGAGAAGTATAAACGGAAGCCGGCAAACTATAGCATGGATCAGCCTCCCGCACTGCCTGATGCGTTGATCTGTGATGGCGTGGGCCATGCCCGTGAGGATCGTTGTATGGGGGCTAGAATCCCGGCAGAGATCCGTTTGTATGATTACCAAAGGGATGCCATTGCTGCGTGGGCTGCTGAACACTATCGTGGGATATTTGACATGGCGACCGGAACGGGAAAAACACTGACCGGATTAGGTGCCGTTGCAAAGCTGAGCGAAGCGGTTGGAGACAATCTCGCCGTCATTATTGTTTGTCCCTATCAGCATCTCGTTGAACAATGGGCAGAAGATATTGTGCGGTTTGATATCACGCCGATCATCGGATTCAGCAGTTCTTCGCAAAGAGACTGGAAAAAGCGATTGGCATGGGCGATCCGCGATCAGAAGATCCGATCGGACAAGCGCTTCTTTTGCTTTGTGTGTACAAATGCGACATTCAGCAAAGACTATGTGCAGGAACAGATCGCTAAGATCAGATCTGATGTACTCCTGTTGGTCGATGAGGCACATAACTTTGGCGCTGCATCTCTGTCCGGATTTTTGGACGACCGTTTTACTTATCGATTGGCGTTGTCGGCGACACTTGAGCGATATCGGGATGAAGAAGGGACGGCAGCACTTTACAAATTCTTTGGGAAAAAGTGTATTGAATACCCTCTGGAGCGAGCAATTCAGGAGAAGAAACTGACACCGTATAAGTATTATCCTGTGCTTGTTTATCTAAATGAAGAAGAGCTTGCACAGTATGAACAACTTTCTTTTGAGCTTTCTAAACATCTTAAGAAAGGGAAAAATGGAAAACTTAAATTAGACTCCTATGGGGAAAAACTTGCCATAAAAAGAGCAAGAATTGTTGCGGGGGCGATCAATAAAATAGGTCGCTTGTTAGAGATCATTGCGCCCTATGTGGATGATCACTTCTTGTTGGTGTACTGTGGAGCGACGCATGTTCCATCACTGACGGTCGATCGAACGGATACGGACGAGGGGGAGATGAAACAGATTGAGGCGGTTACGAGGCTCCTAGGGAATCAGCTCGGCATGAAAGTCTCCAAGTTTACCGCCGAGGAGACGGTGGAAGAGCGCAATGCAATCAAACAACACTTCAAAAAAGGGGATGATTTGCAGGCCATCGTAGCGATTAAGTGCTTGGACGAAGGGGTGAACATACCGGGCATAAAGACAGCGTTTATCCTTGCGAGCACGACAAATCCGAAAGAGTATATCCAGCGAAGAGGGCGTGTCTTAAGGAGGGCACCCGGAAAGGAGTTCGCTGAGATCTATGATTTCGTCACCCTGCCGCGTCCCTTAGACACTGTTTCCGGGCTTACCGAAGAACAAATGCGGCGAGACCTCTCTCTTGTGAAGAATGAGCTCTCACGTATCCATGAGTTTGGGCGGCTTGCCGTGAACGCGATGGAAGCATCACAGCTGATGTGGGAGATCTGTGATTGTTATCATTTGCCGTATCCTGATGAAATGTGTGAGGAGGAATTGTAAATGTCGGAAATTGCAATGGATGAGCGGGTAATCCAACGGCTAAAAAATAAAATTGTTCTTGCTGAGAACCAAAATCTTCGTACGAAAAACAAGAGCGATGCAGAGATGGTCAAGATGATCAAAAAATGGATCGAGGAGGAAGTACGATGCTGCTCAAATCAATAAAACTGGAAAACTTTCGTCAGTTTGCTGATGGGCAAATCGACTTTTCTACGGATCCAGCACAGAACGTCACCTTGATTATCGGTGAAAATGGGACCGGTAAGACAACGTTTGCACAGGCATTCTTTTGGTGCCTTTACGGGGAGACCACCTTCACCGATAAAAATCTTCTCAATCGGAATGTAAGTGAGAGCATGACACCGGATCAAACAGAAACGGTGAAGGTCGTCTTGACATTGACGCATGGAAGTGCAGACTATCAGATCATTCGCACACAGGAGTATAAAAAGTCCTACAGCAATAAAGTGCAGGGGACAAATACAGTACTCAATATCTCTGTGAAATCGGCGGATGGAAATACAAGGTACTTGAGGCCGTTGGAATGTGAGACAGAGATTAAGAAAATCCTCCCCAAAGAGCTATCCCATTATTTCTTCTTCGATGGCGAGCGCATTGAAAAAATGAGTAAAGAGATTGCCGCCGGGAAAAGGAGCAGCAGTTTCGCAGATGCCGTTGTCGGTTTAACGGGGCTCAATGGGATACAGGAGGCACTCAGGCACCTATCTCCGTCAAAATGGTCGACATCTGTGATTGGTAAATTCAATACAGACTACGTTGACAGTGATGGTGAAGTAACGGCCTTGACGGACAGCATAAAAAAACTCCAGCAGGAACTCGAGGGGATAGGTAATGATATTGTTGTCTGTGAGCATGAGATCGAAGCAGCGGAGCATGAGAAAAAGAGAGCTGAGGAAGAAATCAAACAGTATGCGGATGGAGCGCGGCTGCAAAATGAGAAGGAGCGGCTTGGCAAAGATATGATTCTTGCTAAGACCAGTAAGGGGCGCCTTGTAAGGGACGTGTGCCGTGTGTTTAACACAGGGATGACAAGATTCTTTGCCATGTCCATGGTACAGCAGTCGATGGAGATGGTTTCCAAAAGTGATTTCGGGGGAAAAGATATTCCGGAAATGCATGCGAAAACCATTCAATTTTTGCTTGACCGTGGCAGCTGTCTTTGTGGCACACAGCTCATGGAGGGCAGCGTGGCATATAATAAGCTGTGCGCTCTCTTGGAATACCTTCCGCCCAAGTCTATCGGCGTGACGGTGGGGGCGTTTGTGAAGGAATCCCGCCAACTGTACGCAAGGGAGGATGATCTGTTTGGGGACATTGGCGAGCTGATGGGGGATATCAGCCGCCAAGATGATAAAATCAATGATCTGGAGGAAGAAATTCGGCTGATATCGTCGAAACTTGATGGTGATGATATGCGCGAACAGGTTAGAAAGCTTAATGCTCGAATTAAAACTTGTTCAGACAGAATTATAAAGCAAAATATGACGAAAAATGACCTGCTGCGGCGTCAGGGAGGTGCAGAAACGGAAAAGAAGCAGAAAGAGAACAAGAGGGCAGAACTCTCGCTGCTGGATAAAAATAACCGACATATTGAACGATGTAAAGCCTATGCACAGAGAATCTACGAAGACCTGTCTTCGGAATATCAATCTAAAGAAAAGGAAATCAGAGAAAACCTAGAAATCTCTATCAATGACATTTTTAAGGCAATTTACGATGGAGGGCTCTCACTATCGATTGATGATAAATATAATATCTCAGTCTATGTTAATGATTATGAAGGAGAGGTAGAAACTTCTACGGCGCAAAGTATTTCTGTTATCTTTGCGTTTATCTCGGCAATCATCAAGATGGCAAGGGACAATTGCAAAAAAATTGGGGAAGAGTCCTATGCTGAACCGTACCCGTTGGTGATGGACGCACCTCTGTCTGCCTTTGACAAGAGACGAATACAGGCAATATGCACAGCAATTCCTGAGGCAGCGGAACAGGTCATTATCTTTATCAAAGATACCGATGGGGATTTGGCTGAGGAGCATCTTGGTACAAAGGTAAAAAAACGCCATCGTTTCAGCAAAATTGATGAATTTAATACGAAACTGGACTGATGGGGGTGAAGAAATGTTTGATAAGCAATATAGATTCATGGGGAAACATGCGGAAAAAGTGAATGCATTGACGGCTGTTTTTGACGAGGCATCGAAAGCAAAACTCTTTGAACGGAATTTGGATGTCTACATCAACGCCCCTCTGATCGGATTCTTATATCGCTGCAAGGCAGAGAAAGATACGACCGCATCGATTAGCCCGCAGAACATTTTCCCTGAGCAGATGATGAACGCTGCTGATCAACTCAAGTATATTCTCCGATTGATCATCCTTTTGGACAAGGAATACGAGCCGAATGAATCTGTGCGTATGGATCGTGCCTTTCGCCATTTTGGACGCGAGGAAGAGCTCGCCCTGTTCGACCAGTACGTGTTGGGCGGCGTAGACGTACTCTATGAGAAATTGATTGAAGGAGACGGTGCCCCGTCAGAGTATGTCAACCGCCTGTATGAGTTCCTGGAGGAGTTTCAGGATCGATACCATGCTGATGTCACGGGGGAGAATATATTAGCCCTGTGCCGAGAGGCAGATCATTAAGGGGATACACAGAAGCGAGGGATGTGTGTGGCGGATATTGGCAGATGTCAAGAGATACTTCTTGTGTTGGCAGAGAAGCAGGGGTATTTGACCTTTGACGATATTCTTGAGCAGGCGGATGCTTTTTCACTCTCTGTTGCCGAAGTAGATGCGCTGAGTGAAGCGATTCATTTACGCGATATCATCGTATATGAGTCTGCGCCCACGGCAGATTATCAGCAGGAAGACGAAGAAATATCCGACTATAGCCGAACAGATTATGAAATACTGTTTGCAGAAATTTTGGAACTGGCGCCACAATTGAGTACTCTCATAGATGCCATTAAATCATATCCACCGCCACAGTATGGGGAAATTACCCAACTCAAGCGACAAGCGGCGGAAGGAAATCAATTTGCGTTCAATCGACTCGTTACGCTCTATATGAGAAATGTATTGAAGATTGCTCTGTCGATGACAAAACAGTATGAGTTAGAGATCGAGGATGCAATCTCCTCTGGCTTTATTGGGCTCATGAGTGCTATTGATAAGTACGATCCGGCAGGGTTCTCACCATTTCATTCATATGCATCGCGATGGATACAGCAAGGCATTCAACGCGATTGCAGGCCGCGCTGGATGGATTATTATTTTCCCGCACACTATCAGGAGAAGATGCTTCGTGTCTTACAAAGATATGATCAGTATGCCATAGGCGAAGAAATGGGCTCTGTAAAGTATCATGAAGTGGTGGAGCAGATTGCATGTGAGGTAGACCTCTCGGCAGATGATGTAGACACAACGCTGAGTACCGCACTCGTGCAAAAGCATGGAAAATGCAGTATCGAAGTGCTTAGTACACCGGAGTGTGCCTGTGCGGATACTTTGCCAAGAGAAATGACGGTGGATGATGAGATCTCGCTGAATGCGGTGTTTCAACGTGCGCTTGGCGACAGCATAGAAGAAATACTTGGATCACTTACACCAAAGGAGAGAATGGTGATAAAATTACGCAATGGGATATCAGTCGCGCAACCGATGACACTGGAAGAGATTGGCTCGTTGCTGCATGTGACCAGGGAACGTGTACGACAGATTGAGAAGAAATCGATGAGGCGCCTTAGAGGACTTGCCTCTGGGAAACAATTGGCTGATTATCTATATTTGTAGTCGGAAAAAACTGTCCTGATTGGGAAAGCAAGACGGCGATATTGTGATAACCGGATGTAAAAAGACTCTCTATTACGAAGGGCGGAATCGTGCTGGAATCTTACTGGCAGAGATTTCGCATAACAGGAGGAACCTATGGATATTGCGACAATGATCGATCACACACTGCTGAAAACGGATGCGACGAGAGCCGGTATCGACCAGCTGCTCAGCGAGGCAAAACAGTATCGTTTTGCCTCCGTCTGCGTCAGCCCGATTTGGGTGGCCTACGCGGCGACGCAGCTGCGCGGCACGGGCGTCAAGACCTGCACGGTCATCGGCTTCCCGCAGGGCGCGACGCCAACGGCGGTGAAGGTATTCGAGACGCAGCAGGCAATCGCGGACGGCGCGGAGGAAGTGGACATGGTGATCCCCGTCGGCCGCCTGAAGGACGGGGACTGCGACTATGTGCGCGCGGATATTGCGGGCGTCGTCGCTGCGGCAAAAGGAAAAGCCCTGACGAAGGTCATCATCGAGACCTGCCTTCTGACCGACGCGGAGAAGCGCACGGCCTGCCGCCTCGCGCAGGAGGCGGGGGCGGACTTCGTCAAGACCTCGACGGGGTTCTCCGCGGGCGGTGCAACGGCGGCAGATGTCGCACTGATGCGCGAGACCGTGGGGCCCGCGATGGGGGTCAAGGCGTCGGGCGGCGTCCGCAGCCGCGCAGATGCCGAGGCAATGATCGCCGCGGGGGCAACGCGCCTCGGGACGAGCAGCGGCGTCAAGATCGTCAGCGGAGAGGGCTGAGTGCCATGAAAATCGCTGTTGTCGAAGTCGATCTGACCAATCTGATCACGCATATTTCTCATATACATACACCGACGGCGTGTTCTCCCAATTGGGCATGAAAGCGTGGTCAAGCGCAGGAAAACGATTTCCTGCGCTTTTTATGTACCTATGAGGGGCACCGCCTTTGCGTTATGGCTGGTGTTTCAGTTCAATCATACAAAAGGACTGTATCCATCTGGTGAATTCTATTTTATTGATGATTTCCTAACGCACCATATATTTTGTATTCTTGCACAAATCTGCAGACGGCCTTGTGTTTTTCTTTGTTAATGATATAATAAACGCCGTAAACAATATGGTTTGATTGGGAGTGGTATGAATGGCATTGCTGCACGAGGATCTTGTCTTATTTGATGTGGAGGCGGCTGATCGGGAAGAGCTTTTAACGAAGCTGGCCAATGTACTGCGGGAGAAAGGGTATGTAAAAGATTCCTATCCGCAGGCGATTTTGGAACGTGAAGCTGCCTATCCGACGGGGCTTAATACCAAGGGAGTTGCAATAGCGATGCCGCATGCTGCGGCGGCGCATGCCGTTGAGGCGGCGATTCTGGTTGCACGGCTAAAGCATCCTGTTACGTTTAAGGAGATGGGCGGCACTGGAAAAGATGTGCCGGCACGTCTTGTGTTCATGCTCTCCATTGATGATCCCGAGGGACATGTCATTATGCTTGGGAAGTTTATGTCCATTTTCTGTGACGAGGGAAAACTTGTCGATCTTTATGAGACAAATAATCCAAAGGCCGTTGTCGAAAAACTTTCGAAGGTCGTTGCCTGAGGATATTGTCATATTATTTCGTATTCCTTAAAGAGGTGCGAAATGGAGTGCTTTTTGCTTCCTGATTTGTCGGGAGCACGTATGCCGAAAGGGGCGATAACATGAAGAAGATTTTTGTTGCGTGTGGATCCGGTGTGGCAACCAGCCAGACAGTTGCATCCAAGATCGGAAATATGATCGAGGATGAGGGACTGGATGCATCTGTTGAGGCAGTTGATATCAAATCCCTCGAGAGTATCATTGACCAGTGTGATATCTATGTTTCCATTGTATCCAGCGATGCAGAGAGTTATGGCAAGCCGACAGTGAGCGGGATTCCGTTCCTGACCGGTGTTGGTATGGATGAAACATGGGAGCAGCTGAAGTCTTATATCGAGGCATGATTCTTACGCTGTAATGGGGGAGTTTATCTATGTTGGATGTAGTCAATTATATCCTTGGATTGGGAGCGGCGATCTTCTTGCCGCTTGTTATGATTATCCTGGGACTCGCCATGGGGATGAAGTTGAAAAAGGCGATTGCCGCGGGTTTGACGCTCGGTATCGCATTCACCGGCATGAATGTCATCCTCGGATTTATGTTTGATGCGATCGGACCGGCGGCGACGGCTCTGGTGGAACATACAGGCCTTCATCTGACGGCGATTGACGTTGGCTGGTCGCCGATTGCGGCGATCGCATGGGCGTGGCCGTATGCATTGATTCTGTTTCCTGTGCAGATCGGCATCAATCTCTTGATGCTTGCGCTGAAATGGACGAATTGCCTTAACGTCGACCTCTGGAACGTCTGGGGGAAGATTTTTGTCGCAGCAATGGTCATGGGGCTGACGGGCAGTCTGGTGTTTGGCCTGATTGCCGCAGGCATCCAGATTGTCTTTGAGCTGATCAATGGTGATCTGATACAGAAGCAGCTGTATCGCATCTGCAAGATCCCGGGGGTTACCTGTACACATCCGATGATGCTGCAGGCTCCGCTGCTGGCACTCATCAATCGTGCTCTGGATTTTGTTCCCGGACTGAATGCAATCAATATGAATGCTGCGGATATGCGTAAGAAACTCGGCCTCTTTGGTGAGAACAGTGTGATGGGATTCCTCATCGGTGCACTGATCGCTGTCATGGGCGGATATGATCTCAAGGGCGTTCTGACGACAGCGATGCAGGTTGCGACCTCGCTCGTTCTCTTCCCGATGGTGGCAAAGCTTTTCATGCAGGCTCTCGCACCGATCGCTGACGCAGCGGGTGCATTTATGAAGGCTCGCTTTAAGGGACGTGAGTTTTATGTCGGACTTGACTGGCCGTTCCTTGCCGGTTCGTCCGAACTTTGGGTGACTGCCATTATCTTGGTTCCGTTTGAACTCCTGTGGGCAGTCGGTCTCAGCTACTTTGATATGAACAATGTTATTCCTCTGGCTTCCGTTATCAATGTGGTAGTTGCGGTTCCGGCACTGATTGTCACGGGTGGGAACCTCATTCGTATGATTATCATCTGCATTATTGCAACACCTACGTATCTCTGGGTTGCAACGAGTTTTGCCGGTATGCTGACCGATATGGCGGCGCAGACAGGAACACTGCAGGTGAATGCAGGACAGTATATTACGTGGATTCAGCTGGAAGCACCCGAATTCCGCTGGGCTCTGGCACATGCGTTTAACGGAGAGGCTGCAGGCGTTGGTGTACTGATTGCATTTTGTGCACTGTTCGTTTGGTATTTCAAGCGGATGAAGGCGCGCGATGCTGAGCTTGAGACGGCAGACAATAAGGCATAATTTCAGTGAAAAATTGCTGTGCGCGAAAGGAAGGCACTGTTATGTTAGAGGATTTGAAGAAACAGGTTGCAGAGTATGCACTTCAGGCAGACCGCATGGGACTCTGCAAGCATCGTTCGGGGAATTTCAGCATACGTGACGAAAAGACGCAGCTGGTTTGCATCACACCGACCGGCATGGATCGTGAAGAGATGTCCTATCATGATGTTGTTGTCATGAATATGAATGCCGAGGTGGTGGAGGCGGAAACCGGACAGCGCCCGACCAGTGAATCGCTGATGCATCTCATGGCATATAAGACGCGCCCGGAGATCCATGCGATTGCGCATACGCATTCGAAGATCGCGACGGCCTTTGCTGTGCTGAATAAGCCCATTCCTGCGGTCGTCTATGAGATTGCTACGCTTGGCTGCAAGGAGGGGTATATCCCGGTTGCACCATACGGCAGACCCGGGACGCCGGAGCTTGCCTCGTCCATTGTCGAGCCGCTGAAGATTTCGGATGTTGCACTCATGGAGAAGCATGGCGTTATTGCTGTGGACAGCAGCGAGCTTAAGGAGGCCCTGCTAAAGGCTTCCTATGTCGAGGAGATGGCTGAGATCTATCTGACGACATTGACGGTTCTTGGCGGCAAGGAGCCGCCTGCCGTTCCGAAGAATGAACTGCAGAAATGGGAGTATCCGAAAGAGATCAAGCTCCTTCAGAAATAAACCGTATCGATCTCGGAAGGAAAAGGGAGGGGTCATTGATGAAAAAATTGATCAATAAGCCGGAGGACTTCGCACGGGAAACGGTGGAAGGGATCATTGCGGCGCATTCAGATCAGCTGAAGATTCTGGACGGCAGCTGGCACCGTATGGTACGTGCCGATGCAAAGAAGAAAGGCAAGGTTGCTATAGCGACGGGCGGCGGTTCCGGCCATTTGCCCGTGTTTCTCGGCTATGTCGGTTATGGACTCTGCGATGGCGTGACAATCGGCAATGTCTTTGCCTCACCGAGTGCAGAGGATATGTATGAGGTGGACAAGGCAATTCACAGCGGTGCCGGTATTCTCCATCTTTATGGCCGTTATGGCGGCGACATTATGAATTTCGGTATGGCGAAGGATCTCTGTGAGATGGACGACATTGAGGTTCGTGAGGTTCTCGTCACGGACGATGTTGCCTCTGCGCCGAAGGGCAGTGAGGATAAACGTCGCGGTGTGGCAGGACTTGTCTTCGCGTACAAGGTTGCCGGTGCTGCGGCAGAGAAGATGCTTTCGCTGGATGAGGTCTCACATATCGCCCAGAAAACAGTAGACAATACGCGGACGATGGGGGTGGCACTGACGCCGTGCATTGTCCCAGAGGCGGGAAAGGCAACCTTCTCGATTCATGACGACGAGATGGAGATCGGCATGGGCATTCATGGCGAACCAGGCATTGAGCGGACGAAACTGCAAACAATCGATGCGACGGTGGAGACGATGCTCTCCCGTATTTTGGAGGATCTGCCGTTTGTGTCCGGAGATACAGTCGCCATTCTCATCAATGGCCTTGGGGCTACGCCGAAGGAGGAGCTCTACATCGCATATCGCAAAGCGGCGGAGATTCTGAAGGGAAAAGGAATTTCCATTCACCGCAATTATGTGGGTGAATTCGCCACCTCGCTTGAGATGGCCGGGATGTCCATTTCGCTGCTGCGTCTGGATGATGAGCTGAAGGAGCTGCTTGATGCTCCGTGTCATTCTCCGTTTTTTGCACAGACAAAGTAAGGAGGCACATGGTGGATATTGTTCGAAAGGAAGAACTGACGCAAATCCTTGATTCGATTGTTGCCGTCATGGAGGGCGCGAAGGAAGAGCTGATCGAACTTGACGGCGCCATGGGCGACGGCGATCTCGGCCTTACGATGGTCAACGGGTTTACTGCCGTGGCAGAGGAGATTCGCGCCCTTGATGAGACGGATATGGGCAAGATCATGATGAAGCTCGGCATGAAGATGAATGCGACGGTGCCGTCGACGATGGGGACGCTCATTTCGGTGTGCTTCATCAAGGCGGCGCCTGCAGCAAAGGGGAAGACAGAGCTCACGCTGCAGGATATGGTCAAGATGGGGCAGGGCGCCGTTGCCGGCGTGATGGAGCGTGGGAAATCGAAACCCGGTGACAAGACGATGCTCGATGCACTCCATCCTGCTGTAGAAGCACTTGGTGCAGCGGCTGCTTCTGGTGACACTCTTTCCGATGCATGGCAGAAAGCCTATGAAGCGGCTAAGGATGGTGCAGAGAAGACGAAGACCATGCAGTCTGTTCATGGGCGAGCTGCATATTACCAGGAGAAATCTGTCGGACGGCAGGATCCCGGTGCCACCGCGATGATGTATATTGTGAGCGGAATTGCAAAGGCTGTTCGCTGACATTGCTGAACGGAAGATAGTCAAATGTTGTTAAGATGCCCGCTTTGTATTCATCCAGCGTGAATGCAGAGTGGGTATTTTAGGAAGTTCTGCCAAAGGCGCTGGTGCACGCAACAAACGTGCACCAGCGCCTTTTTTTGTAAAAAAATAGTTCCCCAATGTTTGATGACACCGGGAACTGGCATAAAAAGCATGTCAAAGCAGATTTTACACAAGGATTATACATCCTGCAGAGACGTTCAATCCAGCTTTCTCAAATTTAAGGAATCACTAATACATTCAAGCTTTTTTGGCACAACTTTTCGTACTTCGATGAAACAACTGCCACAGGCTCATATACGGTGTCCGATTTTCCATCTGGTTTGGGTGAAAAATCTACGCCGATTCGAGGAGCTGGTTTATCAGAGGGCCTTTAATCTTTCGAGAGCAGAGCCTCGGTCAGGGCATCCATGATCTCCTCTTCCCAGATGTAGTTGCCGCTGAATGTGCCTGCGCTGCGCGGGTCGTCGTCCTCGGCGACGGCTTCGCCGTTCATGATGTAGACGAAGCCGTCCTTCGTTCCAGGGCGGAAGAATACGCCGGAGAGCAGACCAAACGCCTCGCCGTTGTGCCCGACAAGATCGACCACATGGCTGCGGTTCACACGCGCCGTGCTGTCGCCTGCGATCTGCAGTTCGCCAAGCCCATAGGACAGCAGTGTGCCGCCGGCGGTGTTCCCGTTTTTCTGCGCTGCATCATACTGCCATTGGGGGCGCAGCATCTCTTGGATGGATGCAGGAGAGAGAATCTGTTTCCCGCGATAGGTTCCGCCGTTCATCAGCAGTTCCAAACCGTGTGTCAGCTCTTCATAGGAGATGCGCAGACCGCCCTGCGGGGAGAGCATCGTTGCATTCGTGCCGGGCACATAGCCTGCGAGGGGAAACCATCCCTGGATGTCCTCTGCGTACGGATTTTGCAGGTAGATGGACTCTGCTTTCGGCTGGCGGCCGTTATAGTCATCCGCCTTGCCGTACCAGAGGCCATTTTCATTCCAGGTGCCGTTTTCGTCCTTCTTTTGATAGATCGTGCCGAGCTTTGCAAAGCCGCGCTTCGTAAGATTGCCGGGCACATAGTCTGCTGCCGTATCCAGCTGCTTTAGAATGTGCTCCTTTTGGTAACGGTCAAAGCGCTCGCCTGTCACTTTCTCAATGATCGTGCCGAGGAGGCCGTAATTGATATTGGCATAACAGAAATATTGCCCGGGAGCTTCATTTGCAGGGGCAAAGTGACCGCCGTTTTCGTAGTAACGGCCCTCGGGGGTAAAGAACTCGCGCACGCTGACCGATGGCGGGATGCTGTAGACTTTGCCGTCGCGCAGCGATGAGGTGTGGCTCGCGAGCATCCGCACTGTAATCGGGGTATTGGGGTGGGCAGGATTTCTCAGAGAGAAGCCGAGGTAGCGGCTCACATCGTCGTCGAGGCTAAGTTTTCCTGCTTCGGCAAGCTGCATCAGTGTGAATACCGTAAACTGCTTGGAGACGGAGGCGATGCGAAACCGTGTATCTCGTGTGATTGGCTCCGCTACGATTGGGTTCTGGCGGAGAAAACGACGATTGCCGGCAAAGTGACTGTACACTTCCTGTCCGTTGCGGTAGAGAATAACACCAAGCCCGGGCACCTTTGTGCCCGTATCTCCAATCATTGCATCGAGGCGCTTTGTCAGTTGTGCTGTTGCCGCAGGAGAGAGCGCGGCACCCTGTGGGAGTGCGGCAGGGTCGCCGACGACGGGGGATGCCGCTGTCTTGTGTGCAGCGGCGGCGATGGAGGCAGGAGCGTTGTTTGAGGCCGCGTATGCCGCAGGCATTCCGCAGAGGAACGCCGCGCCGATGACAAGGGAGAAGCGGCGCAGGGAGGTGATTCTTTTCCGCATGAGAAGCTCCTTTCGTAAGATGAAAACGAGACAGAAGAATACAACGGTAATTATACAACGGTTCTCTCGATAAAGCACGATGGACTGAGAAAGAATATTGTATACGGCGGAACAGGCTGTGCGTACCCATCTGCCGTATCCATCCGATTGCGTTAAACAGAAAACCAAAGAAAACAAAGATAGAAAGAAATAAAAACAATCAAATATTATATTGACTTATGATGTATTATGTTTTATTATATAAAAAACAAAGATAAAACAACATAAAGACAACAAAACAGACAAACAAGATATAGGAGGAAAGAGACGATGGAGCATCCGTATTATCTGGCGATTGATATTGGCGCATCGAGCGGGCGTCACATCCTGGGCTGGATTGAGAACGGGAAGATCCGTATCGAGGAGATTCATCGCTTTCAGAACGGTCTCGTGGGACGGAACGGGCACCTCTGCTGGGATGTGGATCATCTCTTTCACGAGGTGGTCGAGGGGCTGAAGCGGT
>ERZ773055.509-NODE-509-length-22396-cov-5.472047_pt1 | contig 22396 bp, 15 predicted proteins | sample MGYA00580515_ERZ773055 | MGnify/ENA primary metagenome ERZ773055 (study PRJEB29015, sample SAMEA2737993) | human oral metagenome | biome: human oral; feature: human-associated habitat; material: dental | place: China | collected 2064 ...
TTTCATAATAATCTCCTCCTAATTTTTTTATAAATTATTTTTATTTTTTTTAAGCAATATTTTTTATAATTTCTAATATTTCGTCATAATCTTTTGAATTTATTAATTTTTCAATACTTTCATCATCCTGAAATAATTCAACTAACTTCATAAGTATTTCCATATGACTATCAGCATCCTTAGTTGCCAGCACAAATACCAGCTGTACTTTAGAATTGCCATAATATACTGGATTATTGAGTTTTAAAAGGCTCACTCCAGTTCCCAATGTACCATCTTCGGGCCTTGCATGCGGCATTGCCAGGTTTTCCCTTAAAATGACGTAAAAACCTAGTTTTTCAATGCTTTCTATCATAGCTGTTATATAATTTTCCGTTATTATATTTTTTTGTAGCAGAGGTTTTCCTGCGATTTTGATACTTTCTTTCCAGTCAATTACGGAATCTGCTATTTGAATGTTGCCATCAAGTATTTTTTCTAACATACGAGTTCCTTTCTGAAGTATTCTTCTAATTCTTCATATTTAGTTATTTTTGAGATTTTTTCAATAAAGTTATATTTTGTAATTAATTCAAATAAGTCGTTTAAAATGCCTAGATGCTCTGTCTTGTTGGCAGTTGCAAAACTTAAAAATATGTTTGCGCCTTTTCCATTTGGAAATAGAACTTTTTCTTTTACAACTAATAATGAAATCCCCGTTTTTAATACATTTTCTGAAATTGGTGCGTGCGGAATTGCAATCCCTTCTTCAATAATGATATAAGCGCCGTGCTTTTCAATCATTTTTATCATTTCGCTTATGTAGTCATGTCGTATAATTTCATTTTCTTCAAGTATATTTCCTGCCTTAGTTATCGCTTCTTTCCAATCTTTAACTTTATTTATAAACTGAAAATTGTTTTTGTTAAGCATTTTTTTTAAAATAATTCCAACTTCTAATAAATCATCATTAATTTTGTTTTCAAATTTATTTTTTAGTTCATTTACAAGTTTATTTTTATCTATTATAGTTGTATTATTTTTTATTATTTCCATCAGCTGTTTTAGTGAAATTTTTGTTATATTTTTTCGTATTCCGTATTTTGATAAAAGAATAAAATCTTCCTCTTTAGGCAATGGATTTATTTTTACAACAGGAATATCGTAGTTTTCTTCCAAGTCAATAGTAGACAAGATTAAATCAATATTCGCATAATTAGGCATTGAAGTTTTTATCAAGTAGTATGGCAAAACATCCACAATATCCAATTCATAATTTTCCTTGAGGCTCTGCTCAAGCACCTTTGAACTGCCATAACCCAGTCCACAAATTAAAATTACTTTTTTAGTTTTTTCAGAAGTGTTTCTTTCAATGGAAGCCTTTATATGAAAGCCCATAAGAGCAATTTCATCTTCTGGAAACTTTACTTCAAAAAGTCCTTCAATTTCCTTTATAGCTTTATTTACTACATCCAAAATAGGATCTTTTTCTAAAATTAATTCCTGAAAAACCGAATTTTTAATTTGAATATTATTTTTTATTCTGTACATAGCAGGTTTTATATGGTATAAAAGCCCGTTATATAGTATTTCATCACGTGTCAAGTCAGTTTTTACAATTTTGCTCACTTTGGAAATCATTTTTTTTATAATCAGTTCCTCGTTTATCCAGTCTTCAAACGAATTATTTTTTAAACTGTTTATATTTATTCCCATTATTAAATCTGTTATTTCAATCAATATCTCAGTCTTTATTTCATTTTTATTCAAAATATTTTTTAAAATTTTTTCAATTTTTTTGTATTCTTCCGTATTAATTAAAAATTTCTTTGCAGTCAAATCATTGCTGTTTTCATAAATTTTCTCAAAATTTAATAAAATTAACACATAAGAAAATATTTTATTATAGCTTTCCTCATTTATATTTAAAAACATCACTTTTTCAATTTCTACAATAAATTTTTTTGTATTTTCAATATTTTTTTGTTTGATATATTTGAAGAAATAACGATAAACCTGTGCCTTTACTACTTTTGAAGAATTTTTATCATTAAGGGAGTCAAATATTTTCTCCAAAAGTTCAATTTTTTTTATGAGAATGTCCCGAAAGTTACAACTAAGGCGATAACCATTAGCATTTTTATAAACCAGCTCAATTTTCTGCATTTTAAATTCTTTTGACATTAATTTCAAATCTTTTTTTATTGTCGTTCTGGAAATTTCAAGCTCCTCACATATTTTCGTAATATTAAGTCCTTTTTCATCAAAAAATAATATTAGTTTTAAAATACTTATCCTATCTTCCATAGATAATTTATGAATTTTTTCCAAAATCTCAAATAAATTTTTAAAATCCTGATTAGTGTCAAGAGAAATGCTATTTTTAGCCTTTTTAGTAATTTTATAATCAAGTAACCGCAAAATGCTGTCGATGTTATTAATATAATATCTGGCCGCCCTGTCTGAAACTCCATATTTCTCAGATATTAATTTAAAATTATATTTTTTCCCTTTAATAAGGTTATTTAATATTTCAGTTTCCCTATAGTTTAACATAATATTCACCTTTCTATAATAAGGATACCTTAATAAATTGGAATAATCAATTTACATTACACTTCAAATATATTTGAAAAAATGTTACCATCTATTTTTATTTATACTTTTTCTTTCATAAAAAAATTACAAACTGTATAATATTTATACGTAAAATTACACAAATTAGTACGCATAATATTGTTTTCAAATTTTACAAAATTTCCGTATATTTCAAATGCTCCTTCAAAGCCTCAACATAAACTTTCCCATAAACGCTAAGTTTGGTATTTTTCTGCATTATAATTCCAACTTTCATATACTCATCAACTTCCAGCGGTCTTGCAATAATATTCTCCCCATTTAATTCTTTACTAATTATCCCAGTACTCACAGTATACCCATTAAGCCCAACTGCCAAATTAAACAAAGTCGCTCTATCTCTAACTTTTATATTTTTATCTCTGTCAATCGTACTAAGTATTTCTTCTGAAAAATAAAACGAATTGTAATCCCCTTGCTCAAACGATAAATATGGATATTCCTTCAAGTCTTCAAGGCTAATGCTTTCCTTTTTTGCCAAAGGATGATTAAAACTGATAAAAACATGCGGCTTTGCAGTAAATAATTCAATAAATTTCAGATTATTTCTTTTTATCATTTTCTCAATCACAGTTTTATTCGCTCCCGAAGTGTACAAAATTCCAATTTCACTTTTTCTCTTGCTCACATCTTCAATAATTTCATTAGTCTGAGTTTCCCTAAGCGTAAAATCGTACTTATTTTCCCCAAACTTCTTAATCACATCCACAAAAGCATTTACTGCAAACGAATAATGCTGTGCAGACACTGAAAAATGCCGAGTTATCTTATTTCCCTTCTTATACTCTTCCTCCAATAAATCTGTCTGTTCCAAAACCTGCCTTGCATACCCCAAAAATCTATCTCCCTCAAGAGAAACAATCACTCCCTTATTTGTTCTGTTAAAAATTGATATATTCATTTCATCTTCCAATTCTTTTATAGCCTTGGTCAGTGCTGGTTGAGAAACAAAAAGCTCTTTTGCAGCATCACTCAATGTCCCTTTTTCAGCGACTGTAACTACATACTTTAATTGCTGTAATGTCATTTTACCCCTTTCTTTTTTTATTAAAATAATTGATAATTACTTTAAGCCCTGTTCTGTCGCCTTAGTCCGCATAACAAAAAAAGCTGATATTTCTACCAGCTTCCTCCACCTCCCCCGCCGGAACCTCCGCCAGAGAAACCTCCTCCACTAAAGAAGCCGCCTCCGCCTGAGCCACTTTTAGATGAACTAAATTTTTCACTCATAATTTTCGATTTGCCACTGCTGTAACTTCTTGAAAATGCGTTCGTAAAACTGTGGTTACTATAAGCGTATATATGAGTATGGCTATTTATATAAGATTCATTTATGTCGAAGTTGTATATTTTTATTGTTTTTTTCATTAATTTTATTGCCTCGTTTTTTACTCCAAGTGCTACTGCGAAAGGTAAAATTCCATTAAAATATTCGATTAATTCCTTTACATTGTCAAATTTTCTTATCTGATTCTCTTCCGCTGTTTTTATATACATTTTCATACCTTTCAGGTATTCTTTTTTTCTTAAGCCTTCATTTGTATATTTACCAATTAACTTTGCATACACAATAAACAATATTACAAAATATGTTGTAAAAACAAACATCTCAATTCCCTGATAAAAAGATACACCTAAAATCACTATAATTACTAATCCTATTAACAATTTTTTACTAACTGTTATCCAAATTCTATGAAAAAATGAGCCTAATGTTATAAGTATATACAATATTATAAAAGTGTTGAAAATCTCAAAATTTGTCTGTGAAAATATAAAAATCATAAAAACAGGAGCTGCACAATAAAATGGAACTAAAAAACTTCCATTATTTTTATAAATTATTTTATTATACTTATCCTTCAGGATTTCAATAATACTATTTGCCTTATTATAAATTCTTTTTTCACCACCAAAAATATTATTCTTTTCTGAAGAAAGAGCATCAAGCAGCATTCTTTCCTCTTCAGCCAGTTCAGTTTCCTGTGTATACACAGTTTTGAATTCCTTATTATATTTAATTTCACCATTAACTCTATTTGCTACTATAAACCCTTTTGTAAGTAATGTAAATATTCCTGCATTTAATATTTCCACTGTGTCTCTTTCACCATTTATATATGCCGCAAACATTGGAGAAATGTCTTTTGGCAAATTAAATTCTGGAATTACAGATTTTCCTTGCGGATCTTTTCCAAAAAACTTCCACGTTACAATAGAATATATTGTTAAAAATAACAATAAAAATGGCAAAATTATTATTGCTGGATTGGAAAGATATACAATTTTTAGCTTATCTACTAAAGTTGGACTTATATTATCTGTTTTTAAATTTAGGCGAAAACTCAGTCCATTATATGCCTGCAGAACCTTATTTGTTTTAATTTCAATAGTTCCATTATTTAAATTTGAAATATAATCTTTTCCACTTTGTCCATATTCACCTGTAAAAATATCTAATTGCCTAATTTCATTTTTTAAAACAGGTTTTCCATTTCCAAATTTTATATTTACCGCAGCTTTTTCAATAGGAACTTTCCAAAACTGCCCAATTGCATTAAAATATACCTGATAAATTCCATCTTTTTCAAATACTGCGTTATATATCACATAGTTAAACTCATATCTGTTTACACCATTTTCCACAAATCTGTCTGCAGAACCTACTCTGTATCTTACTCCTTCATTAAAATTTTTTGTTGAATACTCTTCTGAAAGCCCATTTCTCTTTATCGAATTCATTTTTATGTAAGATTTGTAAATATCCACCCCATTTTTCTTTGAACGTAACGGAATATCCCTATAAATCCCATGTTTTGCCGCACCGTCAAATTCATAGTCAATCACTTCATTTACTGTCAAAGTCCCATTTTTATTTATCTGAACTGTAACATCATAATCTGTTATTTTTTCAGCAATTAACGATTTTGTATTTAAGAAAAATAACGTGAAAAATACAAAAATTATTGAAAAAATATTATTTAATTTTTGTTTTTTAAAACTTTTCATAACAATCCCCCTTCTAAAAATCCATTTAAACAAATTAAAATTTAACTTCTGGAACTTTTTCCGCCTCTTCCACAGCATTAAAGAACTCAGCCTTTTTGAATCCAAAAATTCCTCCAAAAATATTATTTGGAAAAGTTTCCACAAAAGTATTTCTATCTCTTGCTGTTCCGTTGTAATATTTTCTTGAACTTTGAATTTCTGTTTCTATTTGAGTTAATTGGGATTGTAAGTTCAAAAAGTTTTCATTTGCCTTCAAGTCTGGATAATTTTCCTGTAACATCATTATTGATCTTAACGTTTTTGTCATTTCATTTTCAAGTTTTTGAATTTTTTCAATATTATCAATATCCTTTGTATCAATCGACATCATTTGACTTCTCAATTTTACCACATTTTCCAGTGTTTCCTTTTCATGCGTCGCATACCCTTTAACAGTATTCACAAGATTTGGTATCAAATCCAGTCTTTTTTGCAAATATACGCCTATTCCGCTCCAACCTTCCTCATTCAAATTCTTCAATTTGATATATTTATTGTAAATCCCCGTTGCCATCAGAACCAAAATCACCAAAATTCCTATAAAAACAAATACAATATTCATAATTCATTCTCCTCTTCTATTTTTTATTTTTATTTATTTTATTTAACATAAATCCAATTAATATTACCACAACAGCTCCTATAAAAACATTATAATAAACCGTGTAATCCCTTGGCTTTAAAACTTTCTTTCCATTCGCTTTTTCCAATTTTCCTACCAAAACTTCATCCCGTTCCTTTATTGAATCGACAAATTCCGCAATATCGTATTCTGGCTTATCTAAACTTTCATCTCCAAAGGTTATTTTATAATCTTCCCCTTCTGTAGCCCTAAACACAATTCTGTCTGGAACATAATTTCCTGTTACCCCTTTTATTTTGAGCGGCGAATTATCTCCATTCCTTATTTCAACGATTATTTCAGACAATTTTGGAACATTTTCTAAATTTATCATCAAATTTGACTTTTCTCCAACTTTAGAAATTATCCCTTCCGCATAAAAATCATCTCCGCTTCTCACAGCATAATTTCTCTGAAACTCATCTTCCACATCCAGAATAATATTTTTTAACGGCAAAAACTTGCTCTTGATTTTCAAAATTGTACTTTTTCCTTCCTGCTCAACTTTATAATCCAATTTTGTCCTTATAGTTTTAAATTCCCCAGCCTCATTATTTGACAATTTCAAAATTGCTTCACTAAAGATATTTCCTTTATCTAACGGGGTTACAATTTTATAAAATTCATATCTTTTTTCTGAAAATTCTATTGTCAAGTTTGACTTATCAGGTGTCTTATAAATTTCTCCCGAAGCTATCTGTTCCCAATCTGTACCGTTATTACTTCCAAGCAAAGTATATTCGGTGTAAAAATTTTTGGAAGCAATCAACGCAAGCCTGTTTCCAATTATATCCTTTAATGAATTGTCAGAATTAAATTTTACAATAAATTCCATTTTATCCTTTTTCGTCAATACTTCATCTATTTTTGCCCTTGCTACAATTTTTTCGCTGTGCTTTTCCTGCTCTTTTCCAGTTTCGATAACATAAGGAACTTCTTTCCCATTTTTATCAATTATCCGTATATCTCCAAGATTATTTTTACTGTTCTCATAAATATCCTCTGTTAAAAAAAATTGCTTGTATGCTGACTTTCCTGTTATTTTTATAGTTTTAAAATACTGACTGGAAAAAAGTTGAATAATTGTGAATAAAAATAGAAATAATATCAATTTGTTTATTCTTTTCATTTTTTACCTTCTTTCATTTTTGGGGAACAAATAATTTAAAACTAATTCTTTTTTAGCTGGAAATAATTCTTCCTCAATTTTTAGTAAACTTCCATTACAACTTTTAAATAAGCATTCTTCACAAAATTCATATATTTTCCCGCTTCTTTCCAATAATCTTAAATTTGCCTGATGGCAGACGGGACATTCCTGATTTATCATATAGACACACAAACTCCATATCAATCCTGAAACTTGCAAAATTATTTCCTTTTCGCTATATTCACCAAAATTATTCACATAATATCTGATTCCCTTATCAAAAAAATCATCAGAATGCCCTATTATAAAATCATCAGACTTATAATTTACCATTTTTTCTAAAAATTCATTTTCAACATATTTATAAAAATTTTTTTTATATTTTCTTGTCAAATATATCAAATTATCAAAAAAATCTGGCAAATTATTTATATCAAATTTCCCATAAACATCCAATATTTCTTGCTTCATTAATTTTCATCTTTCTCTTTCAAATTTTCGTCCCTCAAACTCTCTTTCACTTCCTGCTCCAACTTCTTCAAAGCCGTCTGATAAATATAGGAAGTTCCAATCAAAATAGCCCCCATACTAAAGTAAGCAATCAATTTATAGGAATTATCAAATCGTAAGAAATCCCATAAAAAACTTTTTGCCACAAAAAATATTCCTATTCCAAGCCCAATTCTTCTAACATTTCTATTTGGCACTTTAAACCCTTTCCAGACTAAATAGCCACATAGTAGCAGTCCAACTATATCCAAAGCCAATCCAGCTCCTAAAATTAATACACCTGAATGTTCATATATCCGTAAAATAATATTTGCTATAAAAAGAAAATACATTGATTCTCCCAGTATCCACAACGGCTTTTTCTCTTTTTCCCTGAAAAAGCATAAATGAATATCTTTTTTTGCGACCATAAATAAATAAAGATTTACTAAAATCGTCAAAATTAAGGGAAACACATAACTTATCAGTATTTTTTCTTTTAATATATCTGAACTCCAACCAAAAAAATACAGGATAAGATTAATCATATTTATAAACAACAAATAAATTATTTCAACTATTATCAAGAATTTCAAACTAAAACTGTCTTGCAATTTTTTTACTTTATATGTTACTGTTCTTAAAACAAAAAGTGAAACTAATAAACTCAAAAATATATCTTCACCATAATCTATCATTTTAAATGAAGTAACAACATTAAAAACAGCTTTATTTATAAAAAATATCGAATATACAAAAATCAAATATTTAAATATTCCATTTAAAATCCTAACTTCTGTCCTGTAGCTTTTTTGTTTTATCAAGAAGTAAAGCACAAATGAAAAAGATATTATCATCAAATCCTGAATATACACAAGCAAATATGTTTCTTCCCGCACAATTAAATTACTCACTAGCGAAACTAGATAAATCGCAATCGTTCCATATCGCATTTCTTTATTTTTATATTTTCTATAAAAGAAATATAATAGTGCAGTTTCAGCACCCCATGCAACCACAACAAATTTTTCTGGTACAATTAACGGGATAATTAGGATAAAACTTCCTAATGCCACGATATAAAAGATTTTTGCAACTTTGTTGTCCTTGAGCCTGTCGCCAAAAAATCCGTAAATTATTCCGACTGTTCCAACTAATACCGCTTTTAGCCAGCTTGGTGTTGTCTTGTCAAACAAGCTGTAAATCAATGAAAATTTTATAATTAGATTTAAACTTAGAAATATATAGTCGATTATGTTACTTTGACGATTTTCTTTTTTGTGAGAATTTAGGAAAATAAAACTGTATGCTGTTGTAAAAATTACGATGTAGAAAAATGCCGTAATCTTGTCGTGAATACTATGATTCAAATAATAAACTAGCCCCGTCATATTTACTACACCTGTAACAAATCCAAAAATCTTGCTGTATATCCAGTCCTTTTTCCAAGAAACTCCAAGCACAATTCCCTGCAAAATCAAAGAATATGCCAAAACATAATAAATCTGAACGTTGCTCTTATTCACCCAAATATAAGCTCCGTAAGGCAAATATCCACCAATCAGCGACAATACTCCTATTATCTGGCTATCATATCGCAATGAAAGAATCACAACCAGCCCTGTCAGTATTACCGATATAAAAAGTCCCGCTGTCATTGGATAAAGTTTGAGATAAAGCGTAGAAAGAAGCGTAGTCAAATAAAGAATCCCAATTCCACCGCCAATCAGCCCAACTGCAAAATGCTTCTTATTTTTCTGATAAAATTTTTCTCCAGCAAAAAGAAAAAACATCCCAAGCAAATACGAAGCCGAACTTTTCACATAATTATTTGCCAGAATTTTTGCAAACTGTGTCCGAAATACCAAAAAAACTCCCAAAAAGATTGATATTATCCCCAAAAAGTTAAAACCTTTCAAACCAATAAGTTTTTCAAATACAAATCTTTTTTTCTCTCTTTCAAAAAGGAATTCCCCTTCCTTCAAAGCCGTTTCTTCCTTTATCTTATTATGAAACACCGAAGATTCCTCTTGAAGAAATACCTTATTTTCAAAAGTTTTCCTATTACTTTTCTCTAAAAAATCACCAATTTTTTCATTAACTTTTTTGAGTTCATCTCTTAAAGCATCAGCTTCATCTGAAAATTCATGAGAAAGATTTCTTTCCAGCATTTTAACTTTTCTCTTCATTTCCTCTGCATAATTAGAAAGCCTTCTAGTCACTCCACTTTCCAATTCCACATTCATCTTATCAGCCAAAATATTCTGAAACTTATCAATCTCACCATTTCTCCTAATCTTTTTAGCTTCCTTCAATTCCTCAATAAGCACTGCATTACTATTTTTAAGCCTTCCAATTTCCTCTTCCCTAATTTTCACCTTTTCATGAAATGCCTTTAAATCCTTCGCCAGCCTTTCATTCTCTTTCAAAAGTTCCTTTTCCCTGCTTATTCCAGCCTCATTTTTTATATTTTCAATTATTGATTCTATCTCCGAATTTAATTTCCCAATCTCCTTATACTTATTCTCAAGATTTTCCAATTCCTTTAGTTTGTCAATCATTGTAAAACCACCTCAAAAGTTTCAAAATAGAGAGTGCCCAAAATTTTGTATGAATCTCTAGACAAATCCAGTAACATAAAGATTTTTATTCACACAAAAAATTTACACTCTCTCCAAATTTAGTTAATGAAACTAACTTTATTAGAATTTTCAATATTTTTTACAAGTTCTTCAAATACTCAGAAAGCGAAGTCGCTCTACGTCCCAATACTTTTTCAATATCACAAGAAATTCCCGATTGCTCACCTTGGGCAATTGCAGTATAAGTCGAAACCCAAGAATCATATTCCCATTGTTCAGCTTTCCAGATTTTACGGCTTTCATAAGCTTCTTCCACAGTTTCATTAGTATACTTAATTTCTTTGCCAAAATGTTCACTCACAATTTTTACAATTTCATTCATTGTAAGTTCCTCAGGTCCTGTCATATTCAAAGTTTGATTTTCCCATTTTTCTGGATTTTCCAAAATTTTTGCAACAACTTCTGAAACATCTGAACGCACTACAACAGAAACTTTCCCATTCCCAGCAGGTCCTTTTATTTCTCCATATTCTCTACATAGATTTACAAAGAAATCCGCATAAAAATTATCCCTCAAAAATGTATATTTGAAACCATTTTCCTTAATATACTCTTCTGTTGCAAAATGATCCCTAGCCAACGTGAATACGGAATTTTTTGAAGCATTGTAAAAGGAAAGATAAATAATGTGCGAAACTTTTGCCATTTTAGCCGCATCAATAAAATCCTTATGCTGCTGAACACGATTAGGATTTTCCGAACCAGACACCATAAAAAGCACATCAATTCCTTCCAATGATTTTATAGTGTCCTCCGATTTATCATAACTCGACTTAAAAACATTAGAAAATCCCATTTTTTCAGCCTTTTCCTTATTTCTAGCTAAGTTTCTAACTTCTATTCCATTTTTCTTACATAATTTTGAAACAATTCCACCTAAGTGTCCTGTCACTCCAGTTACTGCTATTCTTGTCATTTTAATCTCTCCTCTTATTCTCAATTTATCACGTAATCTAATAAATACTTCTTTATTTTCTTCTATTTTTTCAAACAAAATATCCATTGAGATTTTCTTAATTTTTTCCAAAAAATTCCCCACCTTTTATAAAAAACCATTATTTACCCTTTCACAACAACATTAACTAATTTATTTGGTACAACAATCACTTTCACAATTTCTTTCCCATCAATAAATTTCTTAGCTTTTTCTGATTCCAGCGCAAGTTTTTCAGCGTCATCTTTTGAAATTCCGATTTGAGCCGAAACCATATCTCTCACTTTTCCATTTACTTGGATTACCAAATTGAAAGTATGGTCTTTTGTCAATTCTTCGTCATATTTTGGCCATTCTTCTTCAAAAGTAAATGTTTTATTTCCTAAATAAGCCCACAATTCATCAGCTACATGTGGTGCAAATGGTGCGATTAACAAGATTGTTTTTTCCAATACTTCACGCCAGATTTTTTTACTTTCTGAAGAAATATTGTCTTTATCAATCACTTCTTGCTTGTAAGTCGTCATATCATTCAATAATTCCATGACAGCTGCAATTGCGGTATTGAAGTGGAAATCATCTTCGATACTTTCTGTAACTTTTTTCACTGTTTGATGCAATTTCTTTTGAATTTCTTCATCTTTTTGATTTCTATTTTTTAATTCAACTCCATAATGATTTTCTGATTTCGCATTGTGGTCAGAAAATTCTGCAGTTCCAGAAACCAATAAATACAATCTATTTATAAATCTGTATGCTCCTGCAAGTCCATTCATGTTCCATTCCAATTCTTTTTCAGGCGGTGCAGCAAATAATGTAAACACTCTTGAAGAGTCAGCTCCGTATTCTTTCACGATTTCTTCAGGATCAACTCCATTATTTTTCGATTTACTCATTTTTTCTACTTTTGTAACTAATTCTTCCCCTGTTTTAATCGAAAACGCTTTCCCGTCTTTAAATTCAGCTTCTCTTGGGAACAAATATCTTCTCTCATTTTGTGAATAGAATGAAGGCCCTAAAACCATTCCTTGCGTTAACAATTTTTTAAACGGTTCATTTGTATCAACATATCCCAAATCTCTAAGTGATTTGTGGAAAAATCTCGCATAAAGCAAGTGCATTACCGCATGTTCAATTCCACCAATATATTGATTTACAGGTGTCCAAGCATCTGCGTCCGCTTTTTCAAATGGCTTATCCGCATTATGAGAATCCAAATATCTCAAATAGTACCAAGACGAGTCAACGAAAGTATCCATCGTATCAGTTTCTCTTCTACCTTTTTTCCCATTCGGCAAAATCACATCCTTAAACTCTTCCGAAGTTTCAAGCGGATTCCCTTTCCCATTAAATTCAATATCAGTAGGAAGTTTCACAGGCAAGTTTTCTTCTTCTTCCAAGTAAATATTCCCATCTTCATCATAAATCACAGGAATCGGAGTTCCCCAATATCTTTGTCTACTAATCAACCAATCATGAAGTCTATAATTTACCGTTTTCTTACCAAGCCCAATTTTTTCCAATTTTTCAGTAATTTTCTCTTTTGCTTCATTACTATTTAATCCATTAAATTCTTCTGAATTTACCAATAATCCTGGAACTGTCAATGCATTTTCCATTTTTTCAACAGAAACTTCTTCTAAATTTCCATTTTTATCAACAGGATTTACAACAATTTTCAAATCCAAGTTATATTTCTTAGCAAACTGAAAATCTCTTTCATCGTGTGCAGGTACCGCCATAACAGCTCCTGTCCCGTAATCCATCAATACATAGTTTGCAACCCACAATTGCACTTTTTCTCCATTTACAGGATTAATCACATAAAGTCCAGAAAATACTCCTTCTTTTTCCTTATCTTCCGCTGTACGAGCTATTTTATCCTCATTTCTCATCGCTTCAACCTTTTCTCTAATACCAGGATTTTCCTTCAAAATAACTTCTTCAACCAACGGATGTTCTGGTGCAACAGTTGCATAAGTAACTCCATAAAGCGTATCAGGTCTTGTCGTAAACACAGAAATTACAACTTCTCCCTTGTCATTTAATTTCAAATGCGTATGTCCATTATTTTCAAATTTATAATCCAAAATAAAGTCAACTTCAGACCCAGTCGATTTTCCAATCCAGTTTTTTTGCATAGTCAAAACTTGTTCAGGCCAATGTCCTCTAAGTTCTTCATGCCCTTTAAGCAATTCTTCAGCATAATCAGTTATTTTAAAATACCATTGTGATAATTCCTTTTGAATAACATCAGTTTTACTATGTCTCCAGCATTTTCCATCTTCAACTTGCTCATTCGCCAAAACCGTATTACACTCAGGACACCAGTTTACAAAAGATTTTTTCTTGTAAACCAATCCTTTTTTATACATTTCAATAAAAAATTTTTGATTCCATTTGTAATACTCTGGAGTGTAAGTGCTAAGTTCTCTATCCCAATCATAAGAAAGACCCATAAGTTTCAACTGTCTTCTCATATTGTCAATGTTCGCTTTAGTCCATTTCCCAGGATGAGCCCCATGGTCAATCGCCGCATTTTCCGCAGGTAGCCCAAAACTATCCCATCCAAACGGATGAAGCACATTAAACCCTTTCATCTTCTTATATCTAGCAATCGCATCTCCAATCGCATAATTTCTCAAATGCCCAACATGCAATTTCCCTGACGGATATGCAAACATCTCAAGCACATAATAATTCTCTTTCCCATCGGCTTTATTTTCAGATTTAAAAACATCTTTTTCAGCCCATTTGTCTTGCCATTTTTTCTCAATTTCATTAGGATTATATTCCTTAATCATTATTTTTTCTCCTTCATTTTTCAGTATTTATAAATTTTATTTTTTTATCCATTTTATAAACCTGTAACTAAATTCTATCGTTTTAACAGTACATAATACAATTACTGCAATCTCAAGCCATTTCATAATTTCTCCTTCTAAATTATTAATAAATATAATGATTGTTTGAAATTTAAATCATTATATATTTTTTACTTAATAATTGTACTATATTTTGGAATTTTTGACAATTATTTTTGTTTTGTAATATCCTCTATAATTTTAGATATATGATTACTTTTTAATTGTTTTCTAAATTTGATATTTATCCCTTCATTAGACATTATTTTAAAAAATATTTCAGCATTCTTTATTTTTAATTTTTCTTCATTTCTTAAACCACTTTCTTTTTCTACACCCTTAGTCTCGACTATAAGATTTATTTCATAAGAATTATCTTTTCGCTTTAAAACATACATAAAATCAGGACTTGTTGTTCCTCCAAAATAAAGTGGAATTTGAATACTTCTTCTTGGAATTTTCCCAAAAACAACAATCTCTTTAATACTGTTACTATACTCTATTGTTTCTTTCTCTTTTGTTGAATCATATATAAATGAGTCAAATAAAAATTTTTCTGGAACTTTTTGTCCATCATCTTTATATACACCTATGTTTCCTTGCAAAATACTTTCTTTTACATTTCCATAAATATCTGTAAATGCTGTTTCTTTTGACAATGATTCTATTTTTTTATAAGTAAATCTTTTTAAGAATGTTTCTTCAAGCCAATTTTGGTATTCAATTATAAACTTCTCTACAGTCTTCAAATCAAAAAAGTCTTTTTCTATTTTTTTATTTTTATTAAATTCTATTATCCCTTTATGTATCAAAGTCAACGGAAAATTTGTTGCACTATGTATCTTTTTTAAAAATTCATTATAAGGAATAATATTTTTAACTTCAAAATGACTAACTACTTCTTCTTTTATTTCAAAATTTTCATTACTAATTTTTCTTTCAGTTGCTCTTACAATTTCCTTGTCATAAACACCTTTAGATAAAATTTTTCTAATTGCTTCCAAAATTTCCTCATCTGATAAACTTTCTATCTGCAAATAATATTTTTGAGTTAATTTCTCCCAAAGAAACTTTAATTCATTAAATCTTTCTTTTCTAATTTTTATCACATCTCTTGATTTAGTTGTCTCATCAATTACTTTTCCATTTTTCAATAATCCTTCATTAAATTCTGGATATTTGTTAAAAAATTCTTCTTTTTTATCTAAATTAACATTTCTATCTTTATCTACAAATCTACTCATTAACAATTCAGCAAAAAGTATATTTTCATCTTTATTCATTTTTTTAGCAACTTTTGATAATAACTCATCACTAATTTTTAAAATTTTATTTCCATTAAAATTTATTTCTTCTATTAATTTGTTAGCGAAATCTTTTTCTGTAAAATCAATCAAGTATGTTAAATAAAATTCTTCATTATCAACTCTATTTCCATATTCGTCTACTGGAAGTCTAAGACCTCTTCCAACTTCTTGTAATTTACTAATTTCACTACCGCTTGAACGAAGTTTTACAATTTGGAATACATTTGGATTATCCCATCCTTCTCTCAAAGTCCATTTTGAAAATATGAATCTCATAATATTCCAATTATTATTTTTATCTTTAAATGACAACAATTTCTCTTTATCTTTTAAAATTTGGTCAACCTCATTCTGAATATCTTCATCTTTTGTAGAATTATCAACCGAAAAATATCCTCCATTTGTTTCATTTATATTTTTTAAAGAAACTTCTAAATATTCCAAATATTCTTTTTCAATATCTGTTTTCAAATTTTCAGAAATCTCTTTTATTTCTTTCTCAAGTTTATTTTTTAAAATTTTTTCAAATCTTAACCGTAAATAACCATCATTATTTTCACCTCGATACGAATTCACACTATCTATAAAAAATAATGACAAGGTCTTTATTTTTCTCTCTCTAAAAAAATTTTCTTTTTCTTGCTTAAAATGATTATTTAATGCTTGACTTAACATTAATTCTTGATAATTATTTCCATAAATAGTTGGATATAAAATATCCCCTGTTCCTAATACTTGTCCATTTGATAATGTTACACCACTTTTTATTATACTATCTTCTGTTTTTCCTATTGCTTCAATACTAATTCCTTGAAATTCTTCTGATATTTCTGAAAGACTTTGCTCTATTGAAAGCTCTATTTCTTTTCCGTTTTTTTCATTTTTAAATTTTACCTTTTTGGGTTTAGTTTTTGTCATAGACATTAATTTTATTTTTTCATTATTTTTTTCATCTTCTCCTAAAGTCTGTACAGCCACACCTTTTACTAAACCATTATTAAAAGCCTCAACCGAATTTAAATTATATATTAAATTTTTATAATCTGTTTCAGTACTTTTTTCTTTTTTAGGAAATGTTGCTCCAAATCTCACAATTGCTAATGGCTCTATTTTTTCTAAAAGTCGTTTGTAAGCTTCATTTTCTTCTTTGAATCTATGTGGCTCATCAATAATAACAATGGGTTTTACATTTTTTAAAACATCATAAGGAACCGTATAATTTCCAAATAAGACTTGATCATATTCATTTTCCATAGTAGCTTTTGATAGTAACATCTTATCTGTCATCAAAAGGCAATTTATTCTATTTTTTTCAAGATTACTTCCTCTAGCAAAATCTGAAATACTTTGCGGAAACATTTTACGACCTTTTTTATTATTTTTTATTGCATTCAAAACTTCCAATTTTAAATAACTTTCTCTATAAATATCATTAAAATGTTCTTTAGAATAATCTGATAGTATAAAATTTTTTGTTCCTTCTTTTATAGGTGTTGATGGAACTAAAATTATAAATTTATTAAATCCATATTCCTTATGAAGTTCATACATCATCCGTGTATAACAATAAGTTTTCCCTGTTCCTGTTTCCATTTTTACATCTATTACAAGTGGCTCGTATTTTAACTTTTTTTCTTCTTTTTCTTTTTTTGAAGAATTATCAACTTTTTTTAATCTAATATCTTCATTTTGAATTTTTTGAATATTTTCAACAAATTCATTGTCTTTGGGATCAAATATTGGATTTTGATAAATATCTTCTCCATTCTTAAACTTGATATTTTTAAAAACATTCTTTATCGCATTTATAGAATCAACTTGATGTTGTAATATTTTTAGTTTTATTTTCATTTAAATAATCCTCTCATATTAATATCTCTCTATTAATTTTAACTCTTTATTTCCTCTTAAATTTTTAAAATTTTTTTTCATCTCATGTAAAACATTAAAAGACACAGAATAAGGATAAACCACCAATCTTGTTATTGCAATTTCATTTTTTTCAACTCTAGTAATAAGTTCCATAACATCTTCAGAACTTATTCCTTCTTTTATAATATAAGCACTATTCTCAAAAACATCAATTTCAAAATTTTTCAATAGAACTTTTTGAGATTTTACATTCATTCCATAACCATCTTGATTTAACCAAGTTGTTAAAATCGTATCATATCCTTCAGTTTCTCCAAATTTAAATTCATCAATAAAATTATCAAGTATCAATTTTTTATCATCAGGATTAAAATCTACTATTTTGTCCAGTGTATTTGAATTTGGTGTTTCTAATTTTACAATCTTAAATCCATAGTCAATTTCAGCCTGTGTTTCTTCCTTTATCTTTTTCGCAGCTCTTTTAATTCTTTCAATTCCAATTTCATCAATAGTTTTATATCCCGCTTTATATGCTGGAGTTTTCACTATTTCAATTTCATTTTTCTTATTCAATTTTTCCTTATAAGTTTTTTCAGGCAATTGAACCATTATATATTTTCTGTTTCCATCATCTTCAGCATTTAATTGCATTACTGCGTGAGCTGTCGTTGCTGAACCCGAGAAAAAATCTAGAATCATATCATTATTTGCATTACTTCCTATTTCAAAAATTTTTTTCAACATTTCCATTGATTTTGGAAAATCAAATATTTTTTCTCCTTCAAAAAGTTCTTTTAATAACAAAGTTCCTTTTTCTGAATTATCTTCTTTAGAAAACCAAACTGAACGAGCCATTTTTTCTAATTTTCTATATTTTTCAATAATCATATATCCACCATCTGTCATTTTTTTCGCTGCAATTTCTTTATTAAGATTCTTTTTTGATTTATCTTTTCCCCAACGCCAAACAGTATTATATCCTTGTGACTCTTTTGGATAAAGTTCAATAAAATTTTCTTTTTTTTCTAATGAAATCTCATACAATTCATTGTCTAATTTAACATCTGGATTAATATAAAAAGGATAATATAAATTAGGTCTATTTTCTTTTGTAAATGCTATATTTCTATTTCTCAACTCCCTCATTTCATATCCTCCAAAATTATCAAAATATGGAAATTTTTTATTTTTATCTAATAAATTATTTAAACTTGTTTCAGTACCCTTACCATAAACAAGTACATACTCATGCATTTTTGCAATTCCACCATAATCTCTACCTCTTGGATTATTTACTATTGTTATTTCTGAAATAAAATTTCTTTCTCCAAAAATCTCATCACAAACTATCCTTAAATTAGCCTGTTCATTATCATCAATACTTATAAATATAGCTCCGTCTTCTCTTAACAAATCCCTAGCCAAAACTAATCTCGAATACATAAATGTAAGCCATGCAGAATGCATATTTTTCCCTCGCATATCAATTATTCTTTGAGCTTCTTCCAATTCTATTCCCATTTTTTCAGAAATATTTTCAGCTGTATATTCAAAATTATCATTGTATACAAAACCATCAGAACCTGTGTTGTATGGTGGATCAATATAAATACATTTTATTTTTCCACTATATGAATTTAATAAATGTTTTAAAGCATCTAAATTATCTCCAATAATATATAAATTTTCTGAATTTTTATTAATTTCTTCTTCATTATGCTTAACATTTGGAACAATAACAGTTTCTGTTTCTGTTGATGTTAAAAATCGTGCATAATTTTTTCCTAAAAACTTCAATTCATAACCTTCCTTATCTATTTTTATATCTTTCATTTTTAACATTTCCTTAAACTTTTCTAATAAAAATTCTCCTTCTTTACTAAAAAATTGTGGAAAATTTTGTCTTAATAATTCTGTTTCCCTTGAATTTGGTTTTATTTTTTCATTTTTTAACAAATTTTCTTTTAGCATTTATTCATTCCTTTCATAAAATGTATTTTGCTCTAATTCTAATTTATTTTTTCTCTCCAATCATCTAATCTTTCTGACATAACATATACTACATTCAATAATTGAAAAAATTCTAACTCTGTTATCTCTTTTTCATACATACCATGTAATAACATATTTCTGTTTAATTTTTTATTACTAAAATCATTTGCATTCTCAAAAAATTTTTCTAGCCAAGTAATTAAACTGTAATCTAGAATATATTCTAAACTCCACGATTCATCACTTTTATTATTTATTTCTTTTGAAACATTGTTTCCAATTTTTCTTTTATTTTCTTTTTTCTCTTGAATTTTTATCAAAGCCCCATCAATCATAGTTGCCAACACCATTACACCTGCATAATAATTTTTACTTTCATAACATTCTAATACAGATTTAAAAGCATTATTTTTAAAAAATTTTGATTTAAAAACTTTTTGTTTTATTTCTTCATTTTTTAAATTTTTCTTAACTTCCTCCATCAAATAAAGATTATCCTTTTCAGTATCATTAGATTTTGAGAAAAATAAAGTTTGTATTTTCACATAACGTAAACTTAAAACTATTATCCAATTTTTTTCTGCCCAGTATTCAAGACTCTTTTTTATATTATTTGGAATTTTATTATCTAGTATCAATGATTTTCTTTCCAAAAGTTTATCAACATCTTTTATTATATCTAAAAAATTTTTCGGAATCAAATTTGATATTTCTTTTACATGTTTCACTTTTTCTTTGTACATATTTTGATTTTTAAAATTTTCTATCACATAAGGTGGCATCATTTGCAATATTCTTGATCTTAATTTCATTTCCTCTTTCCAATTTTCTCCAAACATTTTTTTCATAAATTCTTCTTTCTCTTTTTCACTCAAAATTACTCTCCTTTACCCTTCTAACTTTCAAAAAACTTAATTTCAGATAACATCACTCCTCTATTCTTAGCCTTACTACACATTTCCTTCAACTGAATTATTCCTTTCCGATTTCCCATAAAATTATAGTAATAATAAAAATAATCATTTTTAAAATTTATATATTTATTACTCGAAAATTTCTTTTTTAACAATTTTGTTTCCTTTTTTCTTTGACTTTTTAGTCTCTTATTATGTTCTGAAAAAAATAGAACTGGCATATTCACTATCTTTTCAGGAAATTTAAAATCTCTACTTTTTTCTCTATATTTTAAATATAACACCTCAAAAATAAAATTTAACATTTTTATAGAAGAAATATATTTTTTAAATATTTCTGTATCATCAGGTTTTTGGGATTTTAACTCAATATGAAAAAGATAATAATTTTCAGTATTTTTCTCTTGTACCAAAATTATCGAATCAACTGACTTACATATTTCACCATTAAAATAAGGAAAAAGATTAACTTTTGAATTTTCTAAATTATTTACATCAAAGGTTATTTGAAGCACATTATAATTATCTGTTTCAAAATATATTTTTACTTTTTCTAATTTTGTTTCTTTAAATTCTTTTATTTTTACATTATTGTATTCAGGCACAATAAAAAAATCTTTATGTAATGTATTTTTACAATAATCAAAAAAATCCTTATTCTCCAAAATTATTCCCCTCCGCATAAAACAACAAAGTTTGATAAAGATTATCTGTTTCCTCAAGAACACTATTAAATGTTTCTATCTCAAATTCTCCATCATTTTCTTTAATTTTTTCAACAGTTTTATTGTGTAAATGAAATACATTAATATCGCTAGTTTTTAATCCATATTCACTATTAATTCCATATTCTTTCATTTCTTCACTATTAATTTTATCCTTAACTTTTTCAAACAAGAGCATATTATCAATTTCTTCAGTTATAATTGGACTATGTGTACTAATAATAAATTTTATTCCTTGTTTTGACAAGTAATTTATAAGTTTCATTATTTTTCTCTGATTTTCAGGATGTAAATTTAATTCTATCTCATCAATAAAAATTATATCTCTTTCCATTGCAAAATATTTTAAATACAAGTAAAATCCTGTTAATGTTTTTACTGTTGAAGAAACCATTCCTATATCTATTATTTTTTTCTCATTCATTCTAAACATTATATTGCCTTCTAAATCAATTATTACTTCTCCGCCCAATATTTCTTTTAATTCTGTATCTAATTTTTTATAAATATCTAGTTCTGTTAACCCTTTTGAACGATCAGAAATAGAATTTAAAAATTTCACATAATCATTCACAGGTTCAGAATATCTTGAAATTTTTCCTATATTTTCACTGTTTCCCAATTCTAATTCTCTTAAAACATCACTTCTTTCTTCCAATAATTGTTTATAAAATAAAACTGCACCACTTCTTTCAGCAGGAAAAGAGTGAAATTTATAAATTTTTTGAAAAAATTTTATATGTAAAAAATACCCAAATATAAATTGTTTTGCATCTTCTTCTTGAATCTTTGCTTTATATGTTGTATATCTTTTCCCTTTATTTTCATCATAATCTTCTATAATATATTCTATTTTATTTTGCATTTTCTTCAATTTAATAGTCTTTTTCATTTCCCTAAAACATATTATAGTATAGTCATCTAATTTTTTAAATTCTAAAATTTCATCACTTAAATCTACTTCTATTTCGAAATCTTTAAAAATATCTTTTGATGTATGAAAAATTTGAGGAAGAATATTTTTTATTTCACTTTCATATTTCTTTTCAAAATAATCTTTTATTGTTTCATAATCTGAATCAGATAATATATCTTTAAACCTGATTCCAATTACTTCATTCATTTTTATATTTTGTCTTTCTCTCACTTTAAAATAACTATACAACAAATTACTCAAATAAGTCTTCCCAGTATTATTCTTCCCAATTATCAAATTAATTC
>ERZ773055.512-NODE-512-length-22346-cov-10.204073_pt1 | contig 22346 bp, 17 predicted proteins | sample MGYA00580515_ERZ773055 | MGnify/ENA primary metagenome ERZ773055 (study PRJEB29015, sample SAMEA2737993) | human oral metagenome | biome: human oral; feature: human-associated habitat; material: dental | place: China | collected 2064 ...
GCGAAGTAGACGTTGATGCCGCCGATCTGGATGACGTAGCCGCAGGCGATGCCGCCCGCGACGCCCGAGCTGTGCAGCGCCATCGTCATGCGCACCTTGCCGAAGGGCAGCTTGACCGAACCGCCGATGTTCATGCCGTGCGTCTTGATGTCGCCCTCCGCCTGCAAACAGACGTCGAGAACCTCCGGGATGCCCAAGACCATCGCGCCCGTACGCTTGGCGATGGCAGGCGCGTCGCCGAGATGATCGCCGTGCGCATGCGTCAGCAAGATGTAGTCGCACTCCACCTCATCCGCCTGGATCGCAGCGAGCGGATTTCCCGTGAGGAACGGATCGGTCAGAACCTTCGACGTGCCGTCGTCGAGCAGGAACGAAGCGTGCCCGTAATACGTATACTTGATCATCGCATTTGACTCCTCTCATTTTAGTCGAGCACAAAAAAGCTATATATTGTATAATTAAACAAAAAAATTGAAAAACCTTCCTACAAACGGAAATGGAGGAGGAAAAACATGCGCTCCCATGAATTTTCCCTGCCGCAGGGCACGATCGCGTTCTCTCGTGCGCTTCCCGCACACATCTGCACCTTGGTCACAGGAGGCCGCCCGCCCACCGCCGACTGGCTGCAAAAAGCGCGGCGCGGCAAGCTCTGGGCGATCGATCACGGCGTCGACCTCTGCCACGTGATGAAATGCGTGCCCGACTTCCTGCTCGGCGACGCAGACAGCGCCTCGCCCACCGCCTGGTCTTGGGCGCTCGCCGAAGGCGTTCCCTGCGAGCGCTTCGATGTCAAGAAGGATCTTACGGACACGCAGCTCGCACTCGCCAAAATCAAGGAGAAAGCCCCCGACACGTTTCTCCTGCTCACGGGGGCTTTCGGCGGCCGCTTCGATCACGCCATGAGCACGCTCTTTTCCTGCGCCTTCAGCGGCATCCCGATGATTCTGGCGGACGAGCAGGAAGCGTGCCTCTTCCTGCACGAAGAAGACAGCCTTTCCTTCACGGCAAAGCAAACGCCCAAGGCCATCTCTCTCCTCTCCTTGGGCAGCGAATGTCACGGCATCTCTCTATCGGGAACACAATGGCCGCTCGAAGGCGCCGTCCTGCGCCAGGAAGAACCCTACGCCGTGAGCAACGAACTGGCAGAGGGAAGCTCTGCCTTTCGCGTCAGCCTGCAAGCGGGCACGCTCGCCGTCTATCTCTACTGGCAATGACGCCGAAAGCCGCGGCGCACGCCCGCCGCCTCGTAGAGCACAAGGGCGGCGGCGGTCGCCACGTTGAGCGATTCCGCCTTGCCGAACATCGGGATGAAGAGCTTCGCCTCGGCCATCCGACGAACCTCGTCCGACACGCCGTTGCCCTCGTTGCCGAAGGCGAGCGCGATTCGGCCGCTGTAATCCGCCGCATAGTACGGCTGTGCCGCCTCGTCGAGATCGGCAGCCAAGAGCCGCACGCGTCCCTGCTGCAGGAACTCGCACAGCGCCGTGCGAGACACGTTCCGCACGACGGGCACATGAAAGACCGATCCCATGCTTGCGCGAACCGCCTTGGCAGAAAACACGTCGATCGTATCCTTCAGACAGACGACGGCATCCGCGCCTGCCGCATCCGCCGTGCGCACGATCGTTCCCGCATTGCCCGGATCCTGCACGCCATCGAGCACGACGACGTGCATTTCCTGCCGTATCGCAAGAGCCGCAAGATTCGCGCCTCGCTCTTCCAGTACAAGCAAAATGCCCTGCGGCGCGTCGGTATCGCTCGCCTTCTTATAGACCTCGGGCGTCACCTCAGCGAGCGGACAGCCGAGGGACGCAAGCCGCGCTAGGATGCGCTCTGTGCGCTCCTCCCGCGCCGCCTCGGCTGTGACGAGGCAAAAGCGCGTCGTCCAGCCCGCCTCCGCCGCCATCTCGACGAGCCGCACACCCTCGGCGACGACGACGCCTTCTTCCTTCCGCCGCCTGGTATTCTTCAAGCTCGCAAGCCACTTGATCCTCTTATTCTGTGCGCTCTCGATCTTTTCCATCGTTCCTCCGCAGAAACTGTACATATTATATGCACGAACGTCCACTTTCATGACATCGTGCACCGCCCTTACAGAAAGCCTCCCAAGCAGCCTGCACCCTTCGAGTTTGACTTCTTGACTTTCATAAAAAAAGAGGAGCTGTAGAAAGCTCCCCTTTCGTCATCTTCTTACTGATTTTCCTTGGCAATGGCGACGAGCTGGGCAAACGCCTTCTCATCGTGCACGGCAAGATCGGCAAACATCTTGCGGTTGACCTCGACGCCGGCCTTCGTCAAGCCGTTGATGAGACGGCTGTAGGAAATGCCGTTCATGCGTGCAGCCGCATTGATGCGGGCGATCCAGAGCTTGCGGAACTCGCCCTTCTTCGCGCGGCGATCACGACGCGCATAGTAGAGCGCCTTCATGACCGTCTCATTCGCCTTCTTGAACTGCTTGCTCTTTGCGCCGCGATAGCCCTTGGCGAGCTTCAAAATCTTCTTATGGCGGCGATGCGCCGTAACGCCGGATTTTACTCTTGGCATATCTTATTCCTCCATTATCTTCGCTCGAATCTTACTTGTTCAGCATATCGCGCACGCGCCTGTGGTCAGCGGCGGCGACAAGCGTAGCCTTGCGCAGGTTGCGCTTGCGCTTCCTCGTCTTCTTCTCAAGGATATGGCTCTTGAACGCTTTGTTCCGCTTGAACTCACCGGAACCCGTTATCGAAAAGCGCTTGGCAGCGGCCCTGCGTGTCTTTACCTTTGGCATGTTTATTTTCCTCCTTTAGTCTGCGCCTTCGGGGCAAGAATCATCGTCATGTTCTTGCCCTCCAGCTTCGCATCGCGCTCGATGGAAACGAGCTCCTTGAGCCGGTCGGCCACCTTGTTCAAGACCTCTCGGCCAAGCTCCGGATGCGACAATTCGCGGCCACGGAACATGATCGTGACCTTGACCTTGTTTCCTTCTTCCAGAAAGCGAAGAGCATTCTTGAGCTTCACGTCGAAATCATGCTGCTCGATGTTCGGGCGCAGCTTGACCTCCTTAATCGTGACGATCTTCTGCTTCTTCTTCGCCTCCTTCTCCCTTTTTTGCTGCTCGTAACGGTACTTGCCGAAATCCATGATGCGGCAGACAGGAGGCTTCGCTTTCGGCGCAACCTCGACGAGATCGAGATGCTGCTCCTCCGCCATGCGCAAGGCATCGCGTGTCGCCATGATGCCAAGCTGCTCGCCGGACGCGCTCGTGACGCGTACCTCGCGAATGCGGATTTCTTCGTTGATTCTTAAAGAGTCCCTGCTAATGGGAAAACACCTCCTGGTGAACGAGCAAATAAAAAGGGCGGCAGACGCCACCCCTTCCTTTGCAAAACCTGCATATAAGACCCGCTCGACGCATGTCGGCAGGTGAGAAGCGGCGGCCTCTTCTTGAATTACTTGCCTATGTTATCATATCAATGCACCGTACGTCAAGGGATTTTTCAAAAACACCGCTTTTACCCCGAAATATTTAGAGGAATTTCATATAATATGCAGAATATACTCTATGTAAAAGGCTTTATGGAGGGATTTTACATGAATATGACCTACAAGCTGCACCTAGGTACGTTTTGTATGCTTCTTGCTTTATTTTGCTGCCATACGCATGACGGTTACGCCGCTGTGCCTCCTACAGAGTATGCCATTTGGGACAGGATTCCTGGCGAGGCATTCGTCGAAGCAAGACTTGAGGCAACCGCCCCCATCAACCTATACGATTCCCCGCGAGGAAATACGGTCATCAACTCTGTAGCTGCCGGCGAAATCGTCAAGCGAGTTTCCTGCGTAGTTTATACGCATCCACAAAAGCATCCCGTACGGGTGCTGCGGACGTTGCGAAGCTACAAAAAGCAAGGCGCCAGCACAATTGTCCCCGATGGATTGATCCTGCAGCCTGGCTCCTACGTCTATCTTTTGATGTACACGGGAGAAGGAACCTATATCGGCTGGTACAACGGAGAAGAAGCTTGGTGGCTAAACGGTTCCGCTATCCGAAATTTCTCCGATCGGGCTTCCCAGCAAGCATGGGGAGAATATATCGGCGAAATGACATCACGCAATCTTTCCATCGAGGCATGGTACTGCCTTCGCAAGAGTGATGGGACGACAGGCTGGACAATGGTTGCTCAAAACGGAGACTTCTCTTATGAGCATCTAAAGATACGTCGGGATTGAGGAATTCTCAGGAGGAATGCAAAATGAAACGATTTTTTCTCATGGCTTTGCTCGTATCTGCAGCCATTCTGCTACCATCATACGTCTGCGAGGCAAAGGACGTATGGGTCGACCATTGGAATTCTGAGAATGTCGATATCTACGTTATGGATGATACGCTTACAAGTGGTTCATCGGACAACATAAAATATTTCAAGGTATCTACCAAAGAGGTGCGAAACGGAGATCTGATACGCATCGTCCATTGGACTTTCAGCAAATACAAATCGGATATGTGGCGATATGAAACAAGCACCATGCGCGGAGACCATACGACGGTCGTCCTCCCCAGGGATCAGATCTTTGAGTTTTGCATGGATTCTCTAGTTTGGCCATATTACATTAAGGAATACTGGTACTATTGAAACTTCGCCTCTCTCGAAAGCACGGATTTCTTTCCTCAATATGAAAAATTCCGCCTGTTCAGAAGACAATCTGCAACAGGCGGGATTTTTCATGCTCAAAGCGCACGATGCGGAAATCATTGCGCCTCCATTCCAAGCCACCTCGCAACTCCTTGTGGAGACGGTTCCATATTGGTATCCAACTGCTCGACCAATACTGGATACTCCTCTGCCGAAACATCGCTAAGAAATATCGTCTCAAGATACGCAGAAGCGCGTGAACTGCCGACGTAGACGAGTCGTTGGCAGGTCGGCTTCACGAGCTTCGACACATGCACATCCACGAGGAGGACGGCCTTCTTTGTGCTCGCGATTCATATCACTGCGTGCGTTTCTCTCCCACTGAGCGCACGAATCTTCTGCACGGCGCAGACAATCTCCTCAGCGACTCTTTGCGCTTCCTCCTGCGTGTTCTCTCTGCCATAGGAGATGCGTAGCGCCTCCATCGCCTCCCGTGCGCCATATCCCATGGCACGGAGCACATGCGACGGCACATCCGCTCCCGCACTGCATGCAGATGCTGCCGAAACACAGATTCCCTTGAGGTCCAAAAGATGCACGAGCGACTCGCCGCGCACGCCAGGAATGCCAATGTTCAAAAGACCCGGCAAATGCTCTTTTCCCGCGCCATGCACGCGTACCTCAGGCACTTCTCGCTGGATCATTTGCAGCGTATATGCCACAAGCCCTCGCAAACGCCCAGCATCCTCCTGCATCCGTTCCACACTCTCCGTCAAAGCCTCGCCTAGAGCGACGACGCCCGCCGTGTTCTCCGTTCCTGCGCGATGCCCGCGCTCCTGCCCGCCGCCTGAAATCAGCGGCGGCAGTTCCGCTCCCTCCCTTTGCCAGAGGAAGCCCGTCCCCTTCATGCCGCCGAACTTATGCCCCGATGCCGTAAGATACGTCACGCCCAGCGCCTTCACATCGACCGGGATATGCCCGACCGCCTGCACCGCATCCGTATGAAACGGCACGCCACGCTCTTTGAGCAATTCTGCGATGGTGGCGATGTCCTGCACCGTACCGACCTCGTTGTTGGCGAGCATCACCGATACAAGGCACGTTTCCTCAGAGAGAGCCGCCGCCACGCTCTCCGCCGCCACCCGCCCACCTTGCGAAACAGGCACATAGTCGATCCTTGCGCCCAGCCTCTCCAAAGCCCTGCACGGAGCCAATACCGACGGATGCTCGATCGTGCTGACGACGATATGTGCACGCCTCCCCGCCCGCCATGCGCGATCTGCCGCACCGCGCAAGACCATGTTGTTGCCCTCCGAGCCGCCCGCCGTAAATACGATCTCAGAGGCCGCCGCGCCCACCGCGTCGGCGACCTGACGACGCGCCCGCTCTATGGCCTGCCGCGCCCGCTTGCCGAACGCATAGACGCTCGACGCATTGCCGTACTTCCCCTGCAAAAAAGGCAGAACGGCGGCAAGCGCCCGCTTCGACAAGGCCGTCGTCGCCGCATGATCCGCATAAATCATCATTTTTCCCTCCAAAAACGACAGGGATGCTTCCCGGCAGGAAACATCCCTTCTAAGAAATCACGGATAAATTCAGCCGCTCGTCTTCACACATCTGCGCTGTCCTAAAAAACGTCGATATATGCAGCACCAAAACGGCGGGATTCATTATCCGCGTTTTCCAAAAAGCTGCTAGAACAACGTGCAGCCCTCATCCTTGAACTCTTCCACCTTATCCCGCAAAAACTCTTCTTCCACTTCCAGATACTCCGCCATGCAACGGAAGCAGAAATACTCCTTCGCATTCATATCCAGAAGCTTCTTCGTCAAGCTGACCTCATCCTTCGACAAGACCTCGCCGCACTCGCGGCAATGTTTCCTGCTCGCCATCTTCACATCTCCCTCAGTTGGAGATCGGGCACATTCTTTCCTCTGTATTCGATGTCGAGAATGCCGAGCTGTACGAGTATCGTATCGCGCATTCGACTCGCACGACGCAGGCAGTACCGCTCGAAATCCCGCCGATCCAAATCATCCGCCGTGCGCACATGCGGGAACAAGAGCTTCAGATACGCCGTCGCTATGCGCTTGATCGCCTCCGTATCGCGCGTATCGGCGCCCTCGGGCACCTCTACGATCTCGTCGACGATGGCTCGATACGACAGATCGCCGCGCAGTTGATGAAGAATTGTAGAGAAGTACTCCGAGTTCATCGCCCAGCCAGCGACCTTCAGATCATCCGTCATGCGCGGAATCTTCCATCCCTTGATAAATCCATGGAAGCGCTCGATCAAGGCGGATTCATGGAACACGGGCGGCAGTTCCTCGAACATATTGCCGTAGCCGTCCTGATCCATGACTTCCTTCTTGATATTGCCGCAGAGGATCACGCCGGCGTCTCCATCGACACGATGCGTGCCAATGTTGCACCAACCGTTCTCGCAGAACGACTTGAGAGCGCCGCGCATCTCATTCTCATCGGGGAATGTGATCGTCTGCACCTCGTCCAGCGTCACGAAGTCGTTGCCCGCGACGAGTCCGTCCTGGCGTCTTGCCACATCGTAAAACATCTTCGCGCGGCTCATCACGCCACCGCTCGCCAGCCAGCCGAAGCGGCTCACGCGCCCGAACAAGTAGGATTTTCCCGTTCCCTTGGGCGCAAGCTCAATGAGGTTCAGATTCTTCTCCGCAAACGGCAGCAGGCGCGTGAGCATCGTCAGCTTCTCTTCCTCGTTTCGATACCCTGCAGGATTGTAATCGACCGCGCCCAGAATGACGTCCAGCCATTCCTCCGTCGTGAAATCCCGCCGCGCCTCCTTGTAATATTCCAGATCAATCGTATAAGGGCAGAAATTCTTGAACGCCAAAAGCTTGATCTTCCCCTTGTCCTGCGGCGATTTGCCGATGGATGGACGATAGCCGAGTTCCACCATGCCCCACGTCTCACGCGCGGCGATCAGCTCGTCCTTGCACGACTGCCAGACGCAATCCTCGATGAGCGTTTCCTTGCTTACAAGACCGAAATCCGGCAAAGAAAACGATGCCTCTCCCGTCTTGATGTCGACATCGACGGAAATCTTAGCCAAGAGCTTCACCTGCTCACGCTCGATGACGATGCGGCTCTTGATCCCCGTCCATTCCTCCTTACTCGGCAAGAAGCGATGCACAAAAGCGGTCAACTCCTCCGCATCGAACACGCCCACCTCGTTCGCGAATCGCTTCAACAGCCAATCGCGCAAAAACGAGGGCAAGCCGAGCGCAGAAAGGAAGCTGCTCTTCTTCAAATCCTTGTAAACGATCATCTCATCAAAAGCGTTCCTGAGTTTTTCAATCACCGATCCTGCCTCCTCATGAATCAGGGAATCAGAAATCAAAATCATCGTTCATCTTGATTCCCTTGCTCTGTGCATGCAGCTCGATCTCATCCAAAAGCGCATCCCCTGCGTAAACCTCCATGCGATACGTGCCCGCATGACGCATCTCTGCAATCTGCACCATGAAATGCTGCGCATCTTGCCGCTCAGCCGCATAGAACCTCCCCTGCCAGACGACGCCCAGAGACTTGAGAGGCGCATCCGTAAAGAGGGCGAAACGCACGCCTGCCTTGCGGTCAACCGTCACCTTCTCATCCGTCAGACTCACATGGACAGCCGTTCCGCCTTGCTTTTCCAGCGTGATGAGCGGCACGAGCACCTCTTCCAACGACGCTCCGCCATGCACCTCGACGCTCGCCTTGCGGCTGCCCTTGAACCTGCCGTAGTCGGCAAGTACAAGATAGCCGCCCTCCTCGGTCGCAAAGGGCAGATCGTGCGCATAGTCTGCAAACATACGGCAGCAACGCCCCGAATGCTCACCGCCCGTATCTGTCGAATACTTCTCCTCCTGCTCGCGGCGCACCGCCAGACGCGACGCGCCATGATCGCTCGCGATGACAAAGCGGCGGCAGTTGCCCGCCGCAAGCTGCGTCGCCGCGTGCTGCATCATCTCCTCGATCACGGCGATCTCCCGCGCCAGATGAATCGGATGCTTCTCCTCCGTATAATTGTAGCGGCTCTTCTCGCCGTGCTTGAGATCGTCCAGCCGCTCATCCTTTTCCTTCGTGCCTCGCCATTCATCGAAAAATGCACGGTTCACGCAAGTGATCGTCGGCAGCATGGCTCGTCCCACCTGCACGCGAACACTCAAGCCGAGCCGCTTGGCACACCATGTGATCAAGCTCAGGTACTCGACGCCGAGCGCATCGAGCCAGAAGAGATGCGCTCCCTCCTGCGGAACGGTTTCCAAAAGAGCCTCCCGTGCGGGCAGATCATTATAAATACGCTGGACGGCAAGATCCTCCACCCAGCGCAGAAAATCCTCCTCGATACAGTTGCTGAGCTTCTGACGCTTGTAGGTGATGAAGTACTTCGTCAGCTCCTGTGCCCGTGCGCATCCCTTGAACACATAGTCTGCCGCATACGCTTCGAGGGCCGGATAAATCTCCTGCAAAATCGCGCAGTCCTTCCAATCATCGTACCCGCCAGCATCGTCACGAGAAAGAGCCGCGAGGACATCCTCGCGCTCCACCTCCGTCCCATCCGTCAAGCGATACAAACGTTCCGCGCGGATCCTGCGGTTCTTCGTCACGAACCCTGCCAGCTCCGCCTCCGAGAAGCCTCGCAGGAGCATCTTGCGCTCACGATAGAACGCGCCGAAGCGCTCATCCTGCAAAGAAACATCCGCGATAGCAGAGACGACGGCAGATCGCAGATCGCGTGCATCTGTTGTCTGACCTGCCGCAAAGGCGAGGTACGGATGCCTGCGCGACAATTCCTCTCCCGCCAAACGAAGCGCGATGAAATACAGCCACCCCTCGAAATCCGTCCGCCCCGCGCGAGCCGAAAACTCCTGCGCCAGATCGCCGTCCAACCCATGACGCGCGAGCACAACAGACATATCCAAATCCGCTGCAAAAAACTCCCGCAAGAGCATCTGCCACTCATCCGGCGTGCCGCAAGAGCGCAGCGCAGAAAATCCCGCGCAAAAAAGCGCAAGTGCGCCGAAAGCATCGTCCGCCTGCCGCATCGTGAAGAGCGGCTGCAAAAAGCGCTGGCGACTTTGCACGAGATACGAACCTGCATCGCCTTTCTCCAAGAGTGCGAGCAAGGAGCGAACGCCTTGAACGGCACTCTCCAAGTGCGGCTCCGGCGGCAGCACCGTCAGGGACACGCCCTGCCCTGCGCCGCCTTCCGGAGTCGCTTCCGAGCGATAAAACGCCATGCGCCGCTGCCCCTGCGCGATGCGTACATCCGCGCGGAGAACTTCCGCCAAAGCGGAAATTCCGCCGATGAGCACAACGAGCGCCCCCTCCGCACAAGGCAGATCCTTGAGGCGCAGCAGCATATTCTGTGCTTCTGCCGCCCCGCGCAGCGCAAGGCACTCTCCCAAACCGACGAGAAGAATCTTCTCACCCGAGCGCATCCTCTCCTTGAGCGTCTGCAAAACATCGTCTGGGAGCGGCAGTCGATCATCCGCCGGACAAAGCGCACTCAAAGAGAGCACATGCAGCCCCATCGCCTGAAGCCCCCGGTGCACCTCAGAGAGATCGGTGCGCTCGGCAAAGAGAAAAAACGGCGTCCTCGCCTCATCCTGCAAATATCGCTCGACAGCTGTCAGATTCAGCTCCATGGTGCGCCTCCCTGCTCATTCATCGCCCAAGATCTCCATGCCGACCGTCATATTGCCCACGACGAGCTGCTTCAAATACTTCTTGAGCGTCGCATCGTCCATGCTGTCAATCTTGGAAAGCACCTTGGAAGAACCGCCCGCCTCATAGCTCGCCCTTGCCATGCCCTTGAGCTTCTCCTCGACGCCTGGATTCCCCTTCCAATCATACGGCGCAATCCTAAGCGCTGACAGCTTCTCGCGCACCATCACAAGATCTGGCAGCAGACTTGCATACTTGCCCACGACATTCCTGCGAAACGCCTCATCGCGCCGTCTCTCATCCGAAAGGACCGCAAAGAACAACGCATCCTGCAAAAAGACGATCGCCTTCCTGAAATCTGCATCCTTGCCGTCACGATGCTCAAGCAAAGCAAAAACACGCACCGCCTCATCATACTCATCGAGTCCCACACAGGCGAGCACGGGCGTCCGATACCGCTCCGACCAATCGCGTGGGCCGAGCGTCCCCGTCTTCTCCTTCCAGATATCTTTCAGCTGCTCCTTCAACTGACCGCGCCGATATTCATCCGCCCCCTGTTTGACCTTCTCATTCGCATACGACCTCGGCTTGAGGAACAGCCCCTTCTCCACCTTACCGCGAATCTTCTTCTTATCCGACTCCGAAAGACCTTCCAGATACGGTGCATAAGCCTTGGCAAAGACCGTTTCCTCCTCGCCAAGAAGCTCTTTCAGTTCCGCCTTGCAGTCCTCCAACAGACGAACGAACTCCTGCAAACGGTCGGGCAGAAAATCGCTGCCCTTTGCCAGAGTGAGGAAAAAATCCTTCAGCTGTGCAAAAGCGGCAGACTGCTCCGCGAGACTGTCCGCCGAAACGCGCAGGAAATCCAGCCGCTCCCGCCATGCATTGCGCGCCTTGTCCCAGCCCGTCACCGTTTCACGGAGCACCTCGTTCGTCGCGAGCGTCGCCCGATACTCCGTCCGAATCTCCAGAAGACGTTCCTCTCCCGTTTCCCGACTCCAAAGGCAGGCATAATCCTGCTCGAACTTACGGCGCACATCCTGCATCAGCTGACCGCGATGGGAAAGCTCCTCGGAAAGCTGCAAGATCTCGCCTTGCAAGAAAGTCGTGAGAAACTTCTCCACGCCCTCCTGCAGACGCTCCATTCTCAGAAGAGCTTTCAGTCCGTCGGCCATCGCAGAATCTTCCTGCGCCATCCGGCCAAGTCCGAGCGCGATGGCGTGCGCCTCCTTGCCCTCCTTGCGCCCCAGCTCGCTGTACTGCTGCACGGCGAGAAAGTCCCTCTCATCCGCCACATCCTGCAGGCACCAGAGCGGCAATCCCCATTCCTGCATACGGCGCTTGATGGCAGCCGCAGCCTGCGCCACGGAGCCGCAGGCCGTCGGGGCGATTCCCCATGCCGCGCGCGTCAGCGCATAGAAGCTGCGCTCCTCCGCCGTCATCTGCACGATAAATGTCTCACGCGGCGCCCTGCCGCCCTTCGCCACATATCCCAAATAGTCGCCGAGCATCTCCGCGAGCTTCTCCGCCGTCATCTCGCTGGAACTTCCCACCGCATCGCCATAGCGGTAAGGCTCTCCCGCATAAGGGCGCAGCAAAAAGCCCAGCAGGAACGCTGCAAGATTGCACGGCGGAATGCCATAGTCTTCCAACAGGCAGTCGCACAGTTCAGCCGTACCGACCTGCCCTCCTGCAGAAAAGCTCTTGGCAATGCGCTCTTCCAGATCCGCCTTCATGACGGAGACGGAAAGCCCGCGCATATCCTCACTGCGCCAATACTCCTCGACATCCCAAACATCCGGCAGCACGCGCTTCTCCGCATCCTTGATCGCGCCCTTCACAGCGCCCGTGAGCGCGGCAAGCGCCGATTGCTTCAAGGCGTTCGTCTTATAGTAGCCTTCCGTCGCCATTTTCTCCAGATCGAACGCATGCGGCTGTCGGCGCAGCACGATCGTCTTCAGGACGTCAGACACATCGCTTGCTCGTGCCAGCTGGACACCCTCGGGCTGCTCTGCCGTATAGACGATGAGGCGTCCGTTGTAGATGCGATTCTTCCACTCCTGTTCAAGGATCTGTTTCGCCTGCCGCATCTGCTGCTCTGCCGCCGTTCGATTGTTCCCCTGATAATAAGACGCCATCGCGGCAAAATCCACATATCGCTGGAACGCGTCCTCTCCCAGAGGCGTAGCCAGAGCGTCGAGGAAAACGATATGACGATAGCGCTCGTCCCGCGCCGCCTCCTTGATCTTGCCGCGAAAAGCCGCCGCTTCCTTATCATCCTTAGCGAAGACGAGCAGCGCCTGAAACTGCCATGGCTTCTTTGGCACCATATCGCGGATGGTACGCGCGAAAGAATCAACCGTCGCCGTCTGCACAGCGCCCAAAGCATCCAGGAAGCGCGGCTTCAGCCCCTCCGGCTGCAGCGTCAGCAGCTTGCCCAAGCCGCCGTCCTGCACGAGCTTGTCCGTCTTCGTCTTCCGCAGATTCTCCTTTTCCTGCTCGATCTTTCCTTGATCACCGCTGAGCATCGCCAAATCATACGTCGGCTCGCCCTTCTGGCGCGGCGTCACGATCAGTACGCCGCGCTCCTTCAAGGAATGCGTAGCCGTGCGCACACTATTCACGAGGGAATCATCCCCCTCGAAAACATAGGAAAGGTTGCGATCCGTCGCCTGCAAAAGCTCGATATTGCCGCCGAGCTGCTTCTCCACGGCGAGCAAGATCAAGACGGCCTTGAGCACCGCCTGCTCCTCCTCGCGCAAATCCGACTGCTGATCGTACGTATCGAGAATCATGCGGACATGTGGCGCCAAGTCCGCCTTGCCGCGCACATAAAAGAAGTCCCAAAGCTGATCGACCGTCAGCAGCGGATGATCGGAAAGCGGCCCCGTGTGGTCAATGAAATACTGGAACGCCTTGACCTTCTCATCGCCGACTGACAGAATAAAGTCAAACATACTGCGCTGATTCGACTGGAAGGAAGAGGCGATGTGCTTGAGGACGAGCGCCGTCATGGGATGCAGCGGCATGATGCTCTTGATGACGTCCTCCGAAACGATGCCTGCCACCTTCATTACCTGCTGGCGCGAATCGTGCAGACGGCTGTTCAGATCCCCCTCGCACAGCGCCCAATCCTCCTTTGCCGCAGGCTTCGGCTTGAACGAGGCGCCGATCAACTCAAAGGCGATATTGTCTGGCAAAGTAATGGCGACATCGACGAAGCGATCGCGAAGCTTCTTCCACGTCTCATCTTTATCCGCAAACAGATGATCCGTCTCATGCGTGACAGGAATGAAGAAAAACGACCTTGCATTGACAAGCTCTGCCAGCTTCTGAAAATCCGCCAAACTCTCCCGATTGACTCGGAAGAAGTCTGAGAACTCATCCCAGATGAATACAATCTTGATTTCATTTTTCACGAGAACATCCGTCAGCCAGTCCAGAACGCCGTCGACATCAAGCCGCATGTAGGCAAATCCCTCATCGTTGCCAAACTTCGCGATGCGCTCCATGAGGTCGCGCACCTCGCCGCCCTCGTGCAGACGCGCCAAAATATCCGTCGTCGTCATGGAGCCGAACAGCGCCGCCCACTCCGGCTTCTGCAGCTTGCTGTCCACGAAATCTCTATTCGCTGCGTCCTCCTCCAGCCAACGGATGACGCTGTCCTTCAGCGTGCTCTCGCCCTCGTAAAGGCCTCGCACATGCAAAGCCGCCTGCACGCTCTCCTGCACGGCGACCAGAAGATCGCGCGTCGACTGCGGCGTGCCCGCATAGCGGTACACCGTCACGACACCTTCCTTCTTGTGTCCCAACAACTTTCGCAGCAAATCCCCCTCCTGCTGCAAGTTCTTGTACTCTTGCCAATATGCCCGCAATTCCTCCTCGGGCACATCGAGCATCTTCTTGAGCGTATAGGCGCACTGCGACTTCCCTGTGCCGTATGCCCCCGAAATCCATACAGAGCGCTTTTCCTGCCGCGCCATGACGCGCTCCGTCGTCTTGAGCAATTCCAGAAACTTCCCATGTGGATACGTGCGCTTCCAGAGATCTTCCGACTTTTCAATCGCCGACTCCGTCACCTGCGGGAAATAATTCTCATCAATATCGAAATACGAACGATACGTTTCCTCCACCATATCCTCAAGCCCCCTCTGTACGGAACAATTCCAATACATCTGCCGAACCCTTGTCCTCTGCCAATGTGATCTTCTCCAAATCATGCGTAAAGGAAGCATCGATGAAGTCCGGATGCTTCGCCGAAAGCCCGCGCAGCATCGGCTCCGCCTCCTCGCGCGTCACGCCGAAAATCCGTGTCGGGCTGATGCCATCGCGCTCGATCGAATCATTGAGCAGCGTCGAAAGCGTGAACGCCTTGTAGTCGCCGCACTTCTCGGCAAACTTGAAAAGACCGTAGAGAAACACGCGAGCATCAGAAACAACGCACTTCGTGCGGCAGAAACTGCCATCGTCCAAAACATAGCCGAAGTTTAGGACTGTGCCGAGAGGCGTTGTAACGATTCTGCGGTAAGCGGATAAGATACTGGTGACATTGCCAGAACTCTGCCCTGCGGCGGTCAGCATTGCAGTCAAATCTTCTCTGGAATAAACTATATCTATATCCATATTTTTGACATACCAAAAAAACTGCGGATTATTAACGGCAAGGTTCATGAGCATCAATCCCAAAAAATTTACCGAATCCCATTCAATTTCAGATCCTAAATGAGCAAAACCTGTGACTTCTTCTTTGTATATCAATTCCGCATCTTTCAAACATCTTTTGAACTTTGTTCTTTGTACAGGTCCTAGGGAATTTTCCTGCAAAAATTCCTCTTGACGTGAAAAAAATTCTCGAAACCATTCTTCCTTTGGTGCATGATTACTAAAACAATTTATTGTTTTCATTCCTGCTCCTTCCCCTCGCGGCATCTTCTTTGAATCATACGCATAACATCCGGCAACAATCGTATGACATTCCAAACAATGACGACAATTTCTTATTTGAAATCCATGCGAGAAATCTATGCAGCCGAATTTGCAGACGGCTTGACAAGTCTTGCACTTCACACAAAACGTCGTTTTCCTAAACACTTGACGAAAAGTTTTACTGAACACTGGATGTCGCTTTGCCATATCTTCCGAAAAGCAGACCTTGTAGCCATCTTTTCCATCTGTCAGTAAAAAAGGAAATCTTTCTCCCCGAAATATTATTGCATAGCTCCCATCGTCACCAACCAATTCCCCCATTGTTTTCATCCATTCTTTCCACGATGTATATGGTTGCTTGACCTCTATGATGATTTTTCCCTGCTTCGTGTACTCTGCATACCGCTCTTCGTTTCCCATTAGAAATTGTCCATTTTTACGAGCATTCCAACCACCCTTGGCAATATAATTTTCACTCGATATAGACGTTCTTCCATTGCTTTTTGCTATCATCTCATGAAACAAGCGAACCGCCTCAGGATAACTTCTTCGCTCAATATGGCTGGCTTTTCCCCCTCCCATTGGACAGCAAATGCAACCGACTCGCGCACTGCCTTTTTTATATGCTTCATTGTAGAGAATATGATTCATATAGATATAAAGCCAAATCTCTGCTGACGTCCATTCCAAAATTGGGTTGTGGCTAATTTGCCCTTTGACCTTCGTGCCATCGCTGAGATATTCATAATGTGACCGACGTGCACTTTCATGCGCCCGCACACCGACAAAAGCCAGTCCGCGATAATCATGCTTGCCTGTGATCTCCCGCAATTTCAGCACTTGCGGCGTGCTCTTATGCACCGAGCAGCACCAACGCAATGTTCGAGACGGCGGACCAAAAAGCCGCCAAGACTCTTCGGGGCTGAAGTGCGATGCGGCGCGATAGAAGGGGATGCCCTCTGCCTTGCACTCCGCTTCCACAGCATCGACAAGATCGTATGTATCGGGAAACTCCATGCCCGTATCACCGAAAACAACGACGAAACTGCCCTTGGGCAGCGCCTTCTTCACGAGATCAAGGAGAACGCAGCTGTCCTTGCCGCCCGAGAAAGCAACATGAAAGCAATCGAGCTTTGCACGATACTTCTCATAGACCGCGACGATCTTCTTCACCGTCGTCTGCTCGACTAGAGCCAGCATCTCACGATTCTTCTCGACCATGCGCGCAAGATCGACAGGCTGCAGCGTCGCGCCCTGCGGCAGCAGCATCCGTCCCTGCTCATCCTCCATCAGCTGAATCTGCGGTGCCGTATATACATCCCCGCCCTTGAGCTTTGCGACCAATATGCCGCGATAGTAGTAAGCATTGGCTTCCGCCCACAGATACGGCATATCATCCTGCCGCTCATACTGCCAATACGCATCGAATCCCAAGACATCAAGCTCCGCTGCATAGACGGGACGCGGCTCCTTTGACATCCGCGTCGGCGAAGAATTCAAGAGTATGCCGCCCGTCTCAGCATCATATGTATAGGAATAAATATCAAACCCTCGCTTTCGCCAACTTGATAATATGATCCAACTGTCTGTCGATCGGCATCTTTCCAATATAGCCGGAATCATAAAGGAACTGCCCAACCGACTGCCGCTTCAGATCCACATTTGCATGAGCAACGGCATCTGCCAACAAATCATTGTAGTTCCTAAACGAAGATTCCCTTCGTATCACTATACCTACATTATTGTTATTGTACTGCGGCGCTTCAAAACGAAACTTTCTGCTGAATCGCCTGCAATAGCTTTCCAACAAGAACAGATTCCATTCCACGCCACAGTCAGGGAAGTGGGCAAATGTCACAAAATCTCTCAATACGAGATAATCTCCCGTCACAATTTCGGAAATCACTTCATCCGTTCGCACTATATCAAAGTGCACATGCGAGTCTGAAACAAAATTTTCTTCATCAAGGCGTATCATCACTTCCACCCCAGCGCGTAAATGAGTCACACCATTTTTCGTAAATTGATTGGCGAGTTCTCGCATTTCTGACAACGTGCAGACATCACGTGAGCGACAATATTCACGCATCCGATCAATCGCCGACATTTTCTGTGCCATCTTGCCCTGCGCATGATCGTGCTCTTGCTGCTTCCTTGTCAACGTATCGCCCTTTCGGTCAAAGTCCGCTTCTAAGCAGATCGCATAGACCGCATCGTAAATCGCAGAGTTCGTCGTCGTTTCCAACTCGTAGTTTGCCGCAAGAACATCATCAACAGGCAGTTCCTTGATGCTCCAGAAATCTTTCCCTTGGGAGAGCTTCTGCGCTTCCTGCCGCAGCTTCTCCTTCACCTCATCCTCGATGTTCACGTGCGAAATATGCGTATATGTCCCTTCCGCCACCCAAAGGAACTCCCGCTGCTGTCCCAGGACTTGCTTGATCGCATCGAGCGGGATGTAGAGACGTTCCTCCAACTGCTCGTACGTCCAAAGCGTTTTCTCGCCCCAGATGTCCAGAATCTCATGCCGCACGACATCCGGAACAGCCCCCTGGGCCTTCCCGAAATACACTTTTCCATAGTGAAACTGCGGAAAGATCTCCTCAAGCACCGCCTGCAGGATCTGCTCGTTGAAGATATGTGCCTGGAAGAGCTTCTTCTGATGCCGAGCAAAGAACGCCTCGTAAAATATCACATCGGATTTCCCCAGATACAGCGTGACGATGAACTGCAGCCAATCCTTGACGTCCTGCGCGATGAGATACGCCATCCCCCCCGCAGAAACCGTGAGCGACGCGATCGCTTTTTGTACCACCTCATCCGACGCCCGCAATTCTTCGCCGCCATGCTCATCCTTCCACTTGGCGCGCAATTTCTTCATCTCGATCGGCGAATCCAGACGATATCCCTTCTCATAATGCCGTCTGAGCAGCTGCAGCAAAGCATCCCGCAAAAAGTCATTCCCAGCAAAATTCTCCATGCGCTCCGCCCATCCTCCTCATCTTCACAGACAAATCCAACACTTCTGCAAAAGTTTACACCTATCCCATTTTCATACAAGCCACATGCAATTTTAACACAGAACGCCCCCCCCCCCGCAAGAACTTTTGTACTTTTTCTTGCAGAGATGGCTCAGCCATATTCATTTTTATGTGCATCGACCTTACGTGACGGCGCAACATTTCTTACAGAATTGCCTTAATACGGCAGGAATTCTATGGTATAATACGGTTAATACAGCAGAAGTCTTTCCAAAGCGTTCCACGGAGGCATTTGATGAGCGAATACCAACCACCATTTCATATGACGGATCAAATGACCTCTCTGATTGCCGAAATCAGCGAACACGTCGGTCGTATTACTGTCCTACAAGACAGCACGATCAGCCCGCATCTGAGGCGTAAAAATAGGATCCGAACGATACACTCTTCTCTTGCCATTGAAAACAACGCTCTTTCCTTGGAACAAGTGACGGCTATCCTGAACGGCAAACGTATTCTTGGCAATCCAAACGAGATCCGAGAAGTGCAGAACGCTTATGATGCATACGAGATGCTGCTGCATCTGGATCCGCTGTCCGTACACGACCTATGGAAAGCACATGCACAAATGATGAACGGTCTGGTGCCGGAAAGCGGCCGATTCCGCTCCGGAGGCGTCGGCATATTCAACGGAAGATCGCTGATACACATGGCTCCGCCGGCGGCATTTGTAGCCGAACATATACGCAACCTCTTTGCATGGTACCGGCATTCGGAACTTCATCCATTGGTGAAAAGCGCGATCTTCCACTACGAGTTTGAATTCATCCACCCCTTTTCCGATGGAAACGGTCGTATGGGCAGAATGTGGCACATTCTCCTGCTCGCCCAATGGAAGGAACTATTTTTCTGGCTGCCCGTTGAAGAATTGATCCAAGCGCGACAACAAGAATACTACGATGCGCTTGGTGCAGCAGATGCACAGGCAGATGGTGCAGGATTCGTAGAACTGATGCTGGAAATCATTCGGGATGCCTTGGGCAAAGTAACCGTTGTCGGACGCGACAGCGACCAAGATGGCGACCAAGATAAACCTGCGATTCAGCGTCTTCTCTCCGCACTCGGCAACGACACCCTCTCCGCTGCGGAACTGATGAAGCGACTCCATCTTTCCCACCGACCAACCTTCCGCAAAAATTATCTTCACCCTGCTTTGGAGCAAAATCGAATCGAGCGCACGCTTCCCGATAAACCGAACAGCAAAAATCAAAAATATCGAAAGCACAGATAGGTTTTGTGCTTTCGATAGAATTCAACAGCAAAAAACGGAGTGCCGACAGCGACACTCCGTTTTTTGCTGTTGAGATGCACGCTTCGATACAACGTGCCCAGCAAGGGGGCTTGCCCATCAATCGAACCGAATCTCTTTCTTCTTCAACTCTTCCTGCCTCTTCCCTTCCTCCTCAAGCAGCATTTTCGCTTTTTCAAGCTGCCATGCAACCTGGCTGTACGAGGTGCCGCCCAAAGAATTGCGGTTCTTTACACAGGTTTCGGGACGGATGGCTTCTTTTATGTCCTCGTCGAAGAGGTCGGACAGGGCGTGGAATTCCTCCATGGTCATGTCTTCGAGCCACTTGCCCTGCTTGATGCAAAGATGCACGGCGCGTCCTGCGACGGCGTGCGCTTTTCTGAACGGCATGCCTTTCTTCACGAGGTAGTCAGCAAGGTCGGTGGCGTTGGAGAAGTCTTCCGTGACGGCGCGTTTCATGACGTCGCCTTTGACCGTCATGCCGCGCAGGAGCGCTGTGTAGACGGCGAGGCTGAATTTCACCGTGTCGATGGCGTCGAACACGCCTTCCTTGTCCTCCTGCAGATCCTTGTTGTAGGCGAGCGGCAGACCCTTGACGATCGTGAGCATCGCCATGAGGTGGCCGATGACGCGTCCCGTCTTGCCGCGCACGAGTTCGGAGACGTCGGGATTCTTCTTCTGCGGCATCATCGAAGAGCCTGTGCAGTGCGCGTCGTCAAGCTCAATGAAGGAGAATTCGCGCGAGCACCACAGGATGATTTCCTCGGAGAGCCGCGACAAATGCACCATGAGGATGGAAGCGGCGGAGAGGAATTCCATGATGTAGTCGCGGTCGCTGACGGCATCGAGGCTGTTCGTGTAGACGGCATCGAAGTGAAGTTCCTCCGCCACGAATTCGCGGTCGATGGGGAACGTCGTGCCCGCAAGCGCACCCGCGCCGAGCGGCATGATGTCCGCACGCTCGTAAACGCCCAGGAAGCGTGAGAAGTCGCGTGCGAGCATGGAGAAGTAGGCGAGCATGTGATGCGAGAAGAGGATCGGCTGCGCACGCTGCAAGTGCGTATAGCCCGGCATGATCACGTCGGGATAGCGCTCCGCCGTCTCGACGAGCGCACGCTGCAAGTCGGCAATGCAGCCGAGCACGGCGAGCGTCTGCCCGCGCACATAGAGGTGCGTGTCGAGCGCGACTTGGTCATTGCGGCTGCGCGCCGTGTGCAGCCTGCCGCCCGTCTCGCCGATCGCGTCGGTCAGTCGCTTCTCGACGTTCATGTGAATGTCTTCGAGCGTGACAGAAAAGTCGAAGTCGCCGTGCTCGATTTTTTGCAGGATATCGCGCAGCCCGGAGATGATGGCATCTTTATCCGTTTCCGCGATGATGCCGCACTTGGCGAGCATCTTCGCGTGCGCGATGCTGCCCGCGATATCCTCGCGGTACATGCGCTTATCGAAGGAAATCGATGCCTGGAAATCGTTGATCATCTCGTCCGTGCTCTTGGAGAAACGACCGCCCCAAAGCTGTTCGCTCATTTCTTCCCTGCCTTTTCCTGCATGAGAGCGCGTACCTTCAAGGGCAGACCGAAGAGGTTGATGAAGCCCGTCGCGTCGGACTGATCGTAGACCTCGTCGCGCTCAAAGGTCACGAATTCCTGACTGTAGAGCGAATACGGCGACTTCGAGCCGGCGCTGATGATATTGCCCTTGTAGAGCTTCAGGCGCACCGTGCCCGTGACGCTCTCTTGCGTGCTGTCGACGAACGCCTGCAGCGCTTCCCTGAGCTGGCAGAACCACATGCCGTCGTAGACGAGTTCGCCGAAGCGGATGGCGACACCTTCCTTGTAGTGGTACGTCGCGCGGTCAAGGCACAGGTACTCAAGCTCGCGATGCGCGTAGTAGAGGATCGCGCCGCCGGGATTCTCGTAGACGCCGCGCGACTTCATGCCGACGAGGCGGTTCTCGCATATATCCGTGATGCCGACGCCGTTTCGCGCGCCGATCTCGTTGAGTTTCGTCAAAAGTTCGACCGCGCCGAGCTTCTCGCCGTTGACGGCGACGGGAATGCCCTTCTCGAAGTCGATCGTGACGTACTCGGGCTTGTCGGGCGCGTCCTCGGGAGCTTTCGAGATCAGGAACATCTCGTTCTTCGGCTCGTTCCACGGATCTTCGAGGTCGGAGCCTTCATGCGACAGGTGCCAGATGTTGCGATCCATGCTGTACGTCTTGTTTTCCTCAGCGACGGGAATGCCGTGCTTCTTCGCGTACTCGATTTCCTCCGTGCGCGCGCCAAGTTCCCATTCGCGCCACGGGGCGATGATCGTGAGGTTCGGCGCAAGCGCCTTGATCGTCAGCTCGAAGCGCACCTGGTCGTTGCCCTTGCCCGTCGCGCCGTGCGCGATGGCGTCGGCGCCCTCTTCCTTCGCAATCTCGACGAGACGCTTGGCAATCAAGGGACGCGCGAACGACGTGCCCAAGAGGTACTTGCCCTCGTAGACCGCCTGCGCCTTGAGCGTCGGCCAGACGTAGTCTTCGAGAAATTCCTGCGTGAGGTCTTCGACGTATGCCTTCGACGCGCCGGACTTCAGCGCCTTGTCGTGCACGGGAGCGACTTCGTCGCCCTGCCCGATGTCGACGCACGCCGCGATGACCTCGCAGCCGTCATAGTTCTCCTTGAGCCACGGAATGATGACGGAGGTGTCCAGACCGCCCGAATATGCGAGTACGACTTTCTTCACTTTTGCCTTTGCCATGAAAAACAGCTCCTTAAAATATTTTATATCAAGGAAGCACTGATAAATTCAGCGTCTCCTTAAGAATACGCGCTTTCATAAAATT